>Ga0302320_10009284_pt1 | contig 21179 bp, 17 predicted proteins | sample Bog_T0_3_FD_202130 | JGI IMG/M metagenome (GOLD analysis project Ga0302320, IMG submission 202130) | Peat permafrost microbial communities from Stordalen Mire near Abisko, Sweden - Bog_T0_3 | ecosystem: Environmental > Terrestrial > Soil > Wetlands > Peat | place: Sweden: Abisko, Stordalen Mire...
CGCGCAACCAGCGACTGCAAGAGGTCGTCGTACAGCGAACTCTCGCCGATGGCCTTTTCGAAAATTGACGGATTCGAAGTCATCCCGCGAAGCCCGTCGTCGTCGATCATTTTTTTCAGCTGCCCGCTGGTGAGCAGGTCGCGGCGAATATAATCCAGCCACATCGACTGTCCATAAGTCAGCAAGGCTTGCAGAGGATTTGTCGCTTTTGAGGTTTCCAGTACTCCCGTAGGCTGCATAATGATTTCTCCTGAGGAACCGACGGTCGGACATCAACGAACCGGACGTCGAGGAATGATTCGGTTAAGACTGTATTCAGCTAGGTTCGATTAAATATCCTGCGATGCGGTTGCCGGCGCGGCTCGATTTGGCGGAGCCTTTATTTCTCTGCGATCGCCTTTCGAGCTTCTTCCACAACCTTCTCCGCCGTGAATCCGAAATATTTCAACAAGTCTTTCAAGGGAGCCGAAGCGCCGAAGCGGTGCATGCCGATTTTTTTCCCTTTCATTCCAACATACCTCTCCCAGCCGAAGACGGAGGCCATCTCCACTGAAACCCTGGCGGTTACGGATGGTGGCAGTACGCTGTCTTTATAAGAATCGTCTTGCCGCTCGAACAGGTCCCACGACGGCATGCTGACCACGCGGGCGTTTACACCTTCGGTTTTAAGCTTCTCGTAAGCTTCAACGCACAAGGAAACTTCGCTCCCGGTACCGATCAAAATTACGTCAGGTTTGCCACCCGGGGCATCCGCCAGAACATACGCACCCTTTGCCGTCCCCGAGGCCGCGCCGAATTTCGTCCGGTCGAAAGTTGGCAGATTCTGCCGCGTCAAGACAAGCGCCACAGGCTGCTGCTTTAACTGCGCAATCACCTTCCATGCTTCGGTCACTTCATTGGCGTCGCCGGGCCGGAGCACAACCAGATTCGGCATGGCACGCAAGGACGCCAGTTGCTCGATCGGCTGATGGGTGGGCCCATCTTCACCAACGCCGATGGAATCGTGAGTGAAAATAAAAATCGAAGGCTGCTGCATCAGCGCCGCCAGGCGGATGCTGGCGCGCATGTAATCGCTAAAGTTGAAGAACGTTGCGCCGAAGGCTCGGATTCCAGACACCGTCAGTCCATTTACGGCCGCGGCCATGGCATGCTCGCGCACTCCGAAATGCAAATTACGCCCCGCATAATTATCTGGCTTAAAGTCGCCCGCGCCCTCAAATTTTAAAGTCGTCTTATTCGACGTGGCCAGGTCCGCCGAGCCGCCAATCAACCAGGGAATATTTTGTGCCACCACATTCAGCACTTTGCCCGAACTCTCGCGAGTGGCAATTCCTTTGGCGTCGGCGGGAAATGTCGGCAGGTTTTTGTCCCACTCATCGGGAAGCTCGCGGCGCTGTATGCGATGCAACTGGTCCGCCAGGTCCGGGTATTTTTCCGAATACTCCGCGAACATCTTTGTCCACTGGGCTTGCGCATCGTGCCCGCGTTTTCCAATGCCATCCTGAAAATGTTCGCGCACGCCTTCTGGCACTAAAAACCTGGCATCTTCCGGCCAGCCGTAAAATTTCTTCACCAGCCGCACTTCTTCTTCACCCAGCGGCTCACCGTGCGCCGCGTTCGTATCCTGCTTGTGCGGAGATCCGTATCCAATGTGGCTGTCGACAATAATCAGCGTCGGACGGTCCGTCGTTTTCTGGAAGGTCTCAAACGCCCGGGCCAGCATCTGCAAATCATTCGCATCGGCCACTCGGGTTACATTCCAGCCGTAGCCGACGAAACGAGTCGCCACGTCTTCGGTGAACGACCATCGTGCTGGCCCATCCAGCGTGACGTGATTGTGGTCGTACATCCAACAGAGATTCGAAAGCTTCAGATGCCCGGCGAGGGAAGCCGCTTCCCCACCGATGCCTTCCATCAAATCGCCGTCGGAACACATGGTGTAGACGTTGAAATCAAAAACTTCGAAGCCGGGCTGGTTGTAGTTCGCCGCCAGCCAGCGGCTCGCAATCGCTATCCCTACGCTGTTTCCCACGCCTTGTCCGAGCGGTCCGGTGGTGGTCTCAACGCCCGTGGTCACGTGCGATTCCGGATGCCCTGGTGTACGGCTGCCTAACTGTCGAAAGTGTTTAATATCGTCGAGCGAGACCGCCAAATCCTTCTTGACTTTGCCGTCTTCCCCAACCTCGCGCACGCCAGACAGATGCAACATGGCGTAAAGGAGCATGGAAGCGTGCCCGTTCGATAGGACGAAACGGTCGCGATTCATCCAATGAGGGTCCTCGGGATCGTAGCGCAAAAATTCCTGCCATAGGCAGTACGTGACCGGCGCCAAACCCATGGGCGCGCCCGGATGTCCGCTATTGGCCTGTTGGACGGCGTCGATCGCCAGCGTGCGGATGGTGTTAATGCAGAGTGTATCCAGTTGGGTGCCGGTGACCACAGCCTGTTCGCTGACTGCCATGCGATGCGTGCTCCTCCCAGGAGACAACTCTCAGATTGCTGCTCCTGGCTGCTCTCCTCCCTTAGAGTCCGCGAAGGAGAAAGAGTTTCAGAAACACAACGAGTGTACCAATTTCCCATCAAGCTATGTTTCGAGCCTGTGAAAAATAAGGTCTGTCAAGAAATAACAAAGAGAGGATGGCACGACTATCGCAGCAGTTGCAGGTAGGAGTTTTCGCTGCGGGACGCTCTGGTGGTATCTTGCACGTACTTCAGAAACTGCCGCAGGTTTTCTTTTTCGGCGGCACTCATGCCATCGAAGCGCACGCGGACTCCACCCTCCGATGTGCTTCGCGTAATCACTCCATTCAGCGCGAAACCTTTCACCCAAATTTTGCCGCTAGCCACCCAAAGTCCCAGTTCGACTTTGGAGCCTCCTTTTATGGCTTGGGCGGTTTCTACCTGACATCCTCCCACACTCGTGTTCGAAAGATTGCCCCAGATCGGAGCATCCGCATCGTTGACGCGGAGCTCGACTGCGACAAAGCATTTAATCCGGGGATGCCGCCTTCGGTCTTGCCCCAGGTTCGGACTAAAGATATCGGGTTCAAAAGGAGGAGTGGTCACCGCCGGCATAGGTTGGGGCTGCTTCTGCGATTCCTTCACTCCGGCAAAGCTGGCCGCCGTCGCAGAGTCGCTGCTGTTGCCCTTGATCTCGCGCATAGCCGCCAACAAAGCTTCTTCCCTCTGCTCAGGCTGAGCGTCGCGGTAAGTTTTCAACAACTTACCAAGATTTCGTGCTAACACCGGATCGGCCAGCAGTCCCGTCCAGTCGGTTCCCGCCACAGCGTTGGATTTACTCATGAATCGCGACCCTGCTCTCGGAACGAATTTCCCCGTTTCAGCCTGAATCAAAGGTCACCGTTCGACAAGATGACCGAAGTCACGGGTCAGCAAGTTTCCACTAAATTCGCGGAAAGCTCGGTCCGGGGCGCTTGATTCTTCGGAAAAATGTAGGAAATCCTCACAACCGAGTGAGGCATCTAAGCTCGCACGGCTGGCGCTTGGGTTTTGCATCGCCGGGTACGGCAACCGAATCAAAGGTTAGATGTTTATCGCAATGAATCAGAAAGGTTGTCCCAACTGCTTCTGTACCGGGACTTTTTCAGAACGAGAAAATGCCTCGATCGTCCAGACCTGCTTCTAAGCTCAGGCTTTTCGGTTTTACGCTCGCTTGGCTGATCGCTGCGGCAAGCCTTGCGGCTCAGAATTCTCCCGCGCCGTCGGTTTCCGTCCCCGGATCGCAAAGTCCGTTTACGGGCAGCGAACCCGAGGGCAAAGCTACCCCAGAGGCTTTGCAGCTCAGCTTTCAAGATGCTATCGACCGCGGCCTTCGTAACAACCTTGGCTTGCTGCTCTCCGGCGATCAGGCCCTTACCGCACGCGGCGAACGCTGGAAGGAACTCAGCAACCTTCTCCCCAACTTGAGTGCGCGAATTCAGGAGAATATTCAGACTACTAGTCTTACTGCCCTCGGATTTAAAAGTAACGTCTTTCCCTTTCCCGTTCCGCGGGTGATCGGACCCTTTAATTATCTCGACGCGCGAGCTTACCTCACGCAATCCGTTTTTAACTTTCACGATCTGGAGCGGGAACGCGCCGCGTCGGAAAGCCTGAAATCCGCGCAGTACAGTTTTAAAGACGCCCGCGAACTGGTTGTGCTTTCGGTGGGCAACTCCTACTTGCTGGCGATTGCCACCGCGGCGCGCATTGAGGCCACGGACGCTCAAGTGCAGAATGCGCAAGCGCTCTACAATCGCGCCATTGATCAGCAGAAAGCCGGACTTAGTCCGGACATTGATACCTTGCGCTCTCAAGTCGAACTGCAAACACGACAGCAGCAACTGATTGCCGCACGCAATGACTACGAAAAGCAAAAGCTATCGCTGGCGCGGGTTATCGGACTGCCCCCCGGCCAGGAATTCGTCCTCACCGAGAAAGCTCCTTATCAGGAACTCACTCCGCTACCCGTCGACGTTTACTTGCAGCGGGCTTACACCTCCCGCTCCGATTATCAAGCGGCGCAGGCTCAGGTCCGGTCGGCCGAACTGATGCACCGTGCCGCTGCCGCAGGCCGCTATCCCTCGGTAGATCTGAGCGCGAACTTTGGGGATATTGGCGTTACTCCGGCGCAATCCAATGGAACCTGGCAGGTAAACGGCGGCGTGACCATTCCAATTTTTGCCGGCGGAAAAGTTCACAGCGACCTTCTCGAAGCCGACTCTCAAGTGAAGCAAGCGCGCTCTCAACTCGGCGACCTGCGTGGCCGCATCGATTACGAAGTTCGCGCCGCCTTGCTCGACCTGAATTCCGCCGCCCAGCAAGTGGAAGTCGCGCGCAGTTCCGTCGATCTGGCGGAACAATCACTGGTTCAATCTCGCGATCGGTTCAGCGCCGGCGTTACCGATAATCTGGAAGTGGTTCAGGCGCAGGAGTCCGTTGCCGCAGCCCATGACAGTTACATTCAAAGTCTCTACGCTCACAATCTTGCAAAAGTAGAACTGGCGTACGCCATCGGAGATGCCGAACAAGGCGTAAAACGATATTTGAAAGGCCAACACTAAACTCAAATTTATGGAACAGACGACGGAACCGACGACACAAAATCCGCCTTCGCAGAATTCTCCCCGTACCCCCCCGGATGGTCAACCGAATCAGAATTCTCAACCCAACCAGAATTCTCAGTCGAACCCTCCACAAGACCAGTCCGACCGCCCCCGGCCGCAGCCTTCGACGGAACGGGACATTCGGAATCGCCCCAAACGCACCGCCAGCCCTGCCTTCCGCATTGCCATCATCATCGGCGTGGTCGCGCTTCTGGTTGTCGGATTTTTCGTCTACCGCCATCTGGAAAGTTACGAGTCCACCGACGACGCTCAGGTCGACGGGCACATCAACTCCGTCAGCACGCGCATATCCGGCCACGTCATCAGCCTCAACGTCAACGATAATCAAAATGTGCCGGCCGGCACTGTGCTGGTAGAAATCGATCCCGCCGATTATCAAGTCGCTTACGAAAGTGCCAAAGCCGATTTCGAGAGCGCGCAAGCCGCCGCCGCTGCCGCCGGCGTCAACGTTCCGATCGAATCCGTCAGTACCACCAGCCAGGTTTCGTCTTCTGAAGCCGACGTTGCCGCGGCCCGCGCCGGAATTTCCTCCGCTAAACAGCAGGTCGAATCCGCCAAGGCGCAGCTGGCGCAGGCCGAAGCCAATAACGTGAAGGCGCAAAACGATCTGCTGCGCTACAAGCAGCTCGTCGATAAGCAGGAAATCTCTCAGCAACAATACGACGTTGCCGTGGCGGCCGCCAAAGCCAGCGCCGCCACTGTCGATTCTTATCGCGCTATGGTCGATGCCGCTCAGGATCAAGTCACCCAGGCCCAAGCCAAGCTGGCCCAGAGCCAGGCCGCCTATCGCAACGCGCAAACCGGTCCGCAGCAAATCCAGGTAAGCCGGTCGAGAGCCGCGGCGGCTCTAGCCGATGCCCAGCGCAAAAAGGCGGATCTCGATCAGGCCGCGCTGAACTTGCAATACACGAAAGTTGTGACGCCCGTCGCTGGCCTGGTGAGCGATCGTACCGTAGAAGTTGGCCAGAACGTTTCTCCGGGCCAGGAATTGATGAAGATTATTCCGCTGAACGATATTTGGATCACGGCCAACTTCAAGGAAACGCAGCTCCGCGAAATGAAGATTGGCCAGCCCGTCACCATCGAGGTCGATGCCAACGGACGCACCTATCACGGCAAGATCGACAGCATCGCCGCCGCCAGTGGCGCCCGTTTCAGCCTGTTGCCTCCAGAAAACGCCACCGGCAATTACGTGAAAGTTGTGCAGCGCATCCCGGTGAAGATCGTTCTCAATCCCGGACAAAATGACGATCAATCCCTGCGTCCTGGCATGTCCGTGAATCCCAAGGTGTGGATCAGGCAATGAGCGCTGGCTCGGCCACGTTGAATAATCCCAGCGCCAATGCCAGCGCCGATGCGTGGCGTCCGGCGGTAAATCCGTGGATCATCGCGATCACGGTTACGCTGGCCACGTTCATGGAAGTGCTTGATACTTCCATCGCCAACGTTGCTCTGCCGCACATCGCCGGTAGCCTTTCCGCAGGGCAGGATGAAAGCACCTGGGTTCTGACGTCCTATCTCGTTTCCAATGCGATCGTGCTTCCGCTGAGCGGCTGGCTGTCTTCCATCGTCGGTCGCAAGAATTTCTACATGGGATGCGTCGCGCTGTTCACCATCAGTTCGTTTATGTGCGGACTCGCACCCAACCTCACAGTCCTCATCATTTGCCGGGTGCTGCAAGGCGCGGGCGGAGGCGGTCTCCAGCCCAGCGAACAAGCCATCCTGGCCGATACTTTTGAACCTGCGAAACGAGGCATGGCCTTCGCTGTCTACGGCATCGCTGTGGTAAGCGCCCCGGCGATTGGCCCCACACTCGGCGGATGGATTACGGACAACTTTACCTGGCGCTGGATTTTCTTCATCAACATTCCCGTCGGAATACTTTCGCTTCTGCTCACCTCGCGTCTGATTCAAGACCCGCCCTATCTCAAGCGCCGCAAGCTCAGCGAAACCAAAATTGATTACATCGGCCTCGGCTTCGTCGCCCTCGGCCTCGGTACTTTGCAGGTTGTTTTAGACAAGGGCCAGCGCGACGATTGGTTCGAATCGCATTTCATCCTGATCCTCACGCTGATTGCGGTAGCCTCGCTGATCTTCGTGGTGATATGGGAATGGCGTCACAAAGATCCCATCATTGATTTGCATTTATTCCGCGACCGAACCTTTGGCGTGTCTAATTTCCTGATGTTCATGCTGGGCTTTGCTCTGCTAGGCAGCACGCTCCTGCTGCCGCTATTTATGCAGACTCTGCTCGGCTACACTGCGGAGCAATCCGGCCTCGCGCTCATGCCAGGCGGATTCACCATCATGCTCTTACTGCCGCTCGTGGGATTTTTACTTTCCCGCTACAGTCCGCGCTGGCTGCTGGTGCTGGGTCTACTCATTCTGTCGGGATCTCTATTTCACATGGCCGGTTTCGATTTGGATATCGACTTCAAGACCGCGGCCATGGCACGTGTATTTCAAGCCGCAGGCATGGCGTTTTTGTTCGTTCCGATCAATACCGCTGCCTACGCCTTTTTGCCCCGCGATAAAAACAATGCGGCCTCGGGATTGATGAACCTTGCCCGCAACATGGGCGGAAGTGTCGGAATTTCTCTCGTGACCACGCTGCTCGACCGCCGCACGCAGGTTCACTTGAACGACTTGTCGCGTAACCTCAGCCCCTCGAACCCGGCCTTTCGCACCATGCTGCAAGGCGCAACCCAAGCCATGCGGGCGCACGGCTCCAGCGCGGCTTTCGCCTCCCGCCAGGCTTATGCCCTGGTCGAAGGCACGATTCAGCGCCAAGCCACCATGCTGGCCTATGTGGATGACTTCCGGTTGCTGGGTCTGACGATCTTATGCATGGTTCCACTGGTATTTTTTATGAAAAAAAGCAAACCTGGCGGGATGGTTGTACACTAATTCGCGGTAGCCGCCCGTTCGCAGGAAAGAGACCGGGTTGGGGGCAACGAACGGGAAGGGCACGAGTTTATTCGTGCCGCAGAGAAGTTGAAAGTTTTGCGCTTTAGCGCCCGAGGTGAGTCCCTCGCGGCCCGAATTTAAAAGAGATTAAACCATGTTTCGCCTGATCACCATCGAACGCGAGTACGGCTGTGGCGGAGGCGCCATCGCCGCGCAACTGGCTCATCGTCTTAACTGGCAGCTTTGGGATCGCCGCCTCACTGAAGAAATTGCCCGCCTCGCCAACGTCGAATTGTCCGAAGTTTCGCGCTGCGAAGAGCGCATGGATAGCAGCTTCTACCGTCTCGCGAAAACTTTCTGGCGGGGCAGCCACGAGCGCGCCTCTCATCTCAGCAACCAGACCTTCGACGCCGACCGCATGGTGGACTTGATGGAGCAGATCGCTCCCAAAATTGCGGCAGAAGGGAACTCAATAGTCGTCGGTCGCGGCGCTCCGTATTTTCTTCGCGACCACCCGGAAGCGTTTCACGTCTTCCTCTATGCCCCCCGCGCCGAAAAACTCCGCCGCCTGTTGCAGGATGAATGCACCAAATCGCAAGCCGAAGATTTAGTCGACACCGTTGACCGCGAACGCATCGCGTTCGTCAAACACTACTTCGGCGCCGACTGGCCCACCCGCTCCCTCTACCACGTAATGGTCAATACCGCGGTCGGGAACGAAGCGGTCATCGAAACAATCCTGCACACCATGCACCTGATCGAAGGCCAGCCCAAAGCCACAGATTACGAACCAGCAAAAGTGCCGAGCTCTGTCTAGAGTGTCCACCAAAGTGGCGTCAGCGAGTCGCTCCGGCGTCCTCACCCGCAGCGCCCAAAGCACACCAGTGTTGCCAATTCGTGATCGGCGAGGGGGAATTCGCCTGGGAAGGCCCCGTCGTTTCCTCCCTGGAAGCCGTAGAGAACTCGTTCTGTCGGCGTTGAAGCCGCGGCTGAGAGCGCAAACACTGTGAGCAATGCGGCAACATAACTGGACTGGCTGCAATTTAGCGAGCATGATTCAGTCCTTGGGAAAGAGAAACGGTCGGCCGGTGAGCCAGGGGAGGAGCGCAGCTCACGGGGAAGCCGAATGATGCTCTTTGCCGGCGAGAGTTGTCAAGATGAAGAAACTTGCACAATCTTTCGCGGCTTCCAGATAACCCAGGGGCGCTTTGGGCGCGTCCAACTTTACAGAAGTTAGGGGTCGTGTCTCCGCGCCCGGCGTATAATGTTCCGAAGAGTATCCGCAAAAGGAGTTCCCCATGAAGTTCCGTTGGCTTGCAGTTAGCGCGGCTGTGGCCGCTCTCAGCGCTGCGCCGTTTCTGTTGGCGCAGGTTTCCGATCCGGACTCAGGCCAACCCAAAGCGGGCGATGCACAGAATCCTCCTGCCGCTGCGGCGAAGCCGCCGGTGGTTCTGCCTTCGCAGCAAGACGACCAGATCAAACATGACGGCGGCAAGACGGACGTGGATGCCGTAGGAAACCGCAACGTGGGTTGCGGGCGCGGCGTCGGCAACTGGTACAGCGTAGAAGGCCAGGTGGCGATGGGACGCCGCTTCGCGCAGCAAGTCGAAGCGCAAGTTAAGTTGGTGAACGATCCTGTGGTCACCGAATATGTGAACCGCGTGGGGCAGAATTTGGTGCGGAACTCCGATGCCCAGGTGCCGTTTACGATCAAGGTGATCGATTCGGACGTAATCAACGCCATGGCCTTGCCGGGTGGATTTTTCTATGTGAACTCCGGCTTGATTCTTGCTGCCGACGAAGAAGCCGAGATGGCTGGCGTAATGGCGCATGAGATCGCGCACGTATCGGCCTGTCACGCGGCCCGCGGTCAGACTCGCGCCAACCTTTTGCAGATGGCATCGATTCCATTCATCTTTATGGGCGGCGGAATCGGCTATGCCGGATACGAAGCTTCCGGACTCGCCGGGATGTTCGGCATCCTGAAGTTCTCCCGCGGCTTTGAAGCGGAGGCAGATTATCTGGGCGTGGAATACATGTATCGCGCTGGATATGACCCGTCGGCTTTTGTGTCGTTCTTTGAAAAGATTCAGGCCATGGAGAAGAAGAAGCCAGGTACGATTTCCAAGGCCTTCGACACGCATCCGCAGAATGCGGACCGCATCGAGAAGTCGCAGGAAGAGATCCGGAAGATTTTGCCTTCGAAGCCGCAATACGTCGTGACCACGTCGGAATTCGATGACGTGAAGGCGCGGCTGGCGTCGATCGAGAACCGCCACAAGGTGCTGGATCAGAAAGATGCCAACAAGCCCAGCTTGCGGCGTACTTCAACCAGCAGCAGCGATGGCAGCAACGGGGATAACAAGGATGACGATCGCCCGACCCTGAAGCGGCGCGACGATTCTTCCTCAAACTAAGTTATGAAGAGAATGCGACAAACGAACCGGCGGCCTGCGGCCGCCGGTTTTGTTTGCCAGGACCAGGCTGCGAAGTCGGGATTCATACCGGGCTTTAGGGCCAGAATGGACTCTTCTCACAGAATTCTGTGACCTTGGTCACAGCTCAGTTTGTAGAATCCAACTAGGGTAAGCTACGCTAGGCGTATATCCGTAAGCGGAGGAACAGCGCTTTTATGCCGGAGAACACACTTACCATCACGGACAATCGCACGGGCCAAGTCTACAGTGTCCCCATTGAAGACGGCACCATACGGGCGATGGCCTTGCGGCAGATCAAGACCGGCCCGGAAGATTTTGGGCTCATGACGTACGATCCGGCGTTCATGAATACGGCATCGTGCCGCAGCAACATTACCTATATCGACGGCGACCGCGGCATACTGCGCTATCGCGGATATCCCATCGAAGTCCTGGCCGAGCGCTGCACTTTTCTGGAAGTATCGTACCTGCTGCTGTTCGGTGAGTTGCCCACTGAATCTGAACTGAAGACCTGGGTCCACGAGATCACCCACCACACCATGCTGCACGAGACCACGAAGAAATATATGGAAGGGTTTCGCTACGACTCGCACCCGATGGTGATGTTCGTGAGCACGGTGGCGGCGCTCTCCAGCGTGTATCCGGAAGCGCGGCAGGTGCATGATGCGGAGAACCGCATGTTGCAAATCAAGCGGCTCATCGGGAAAGTGCCCTCGATCGCGGCTATGTCTTACCGGCATAACGTGGGCTTTCCGTACGTGTATCCGGACAACGATCTGAGCTACACGGAAAATTTCATGAACATGCTCTGGAAGATGGTCGAGCCGAAGTATGTGGCCAATCCCGTGCTTTCGCGAGCGCTCGATATTCTGTTCATTCTGCACGCCGATCACGAACAGAATTGCGGCACCAATGCCATGCGATCGGTGGGGAGTTCGCAGAGCGATCCTTACTTATCGACTGCTTCTGCAGCGGCTGCTTTGGCTGGCCCGTTGCATGGCGGGGCCAATGAAGAAGTTTTGAAAATGCTCGACGAAATCGGTACCAAAGACAACGTGCCGGCTTTCATCAAGAAAGTGAAAGACGGCCATGGCAAGCTGATGGGATTCGGCCACCGTATCTACAAGAATTACGATCCACGGGCGAAAATCATCAAGTGGTCATCCGAGCAGGTCTTTGAGGTTACGGGACGTAACCCGAAACTCGATATCGCTCTGGAATTGGAGCGCATTGCGCTGGAAGACGATTATTTCGGAAAGCGCAAGCTCTACCCGAATGTCGACTTTTATTCTGGCATTATGTATCAGGCCATGGGCTTCTCGCCGGAGATGTTTACGGTGCTGTTCGCCATCGCGCGGACGACGGGATGGCTGGCACAATGGCAGGAGTTGGTGAACGATCCGGAGCAGAAAATTGCCCGGCCGCGGCAAATTTATACCGGATACGAGCAGCGGGAATTTGTGCCCATGGGAAAGCGAACCGGGTCAACGGTAACGGCGCGCTAGCGGCCCCGGTTAGAGGATCGAGCGGCCCCGGTTAGAGGATAACGATCGCGCCGTTTAATTGTCATCCTCTGAATGGTCATCCAGAGCACGCAACAAGAGATATTGGTTCTGGCTTGCATCGCGACGACAGCGAGAAGCGAACACGAAGCTCGCTACGCTCAGCACGACTATCAAAAAATTCAAGCCAGCTTGGTCGCCACCGCAGCGGCATACTCGCGACGCTCGGCCGGCGAAGTGATCACCTTCATCTCCTGCCAGTCGTAGGGAAATTCTCTGCCGCAATCCAAACAAGCCACGTAGGTACCGGTGAGGGCACCGGCCTGCGGACGGCGTGCTGTACCTCGAATCGTTACTGGGAAGCTGTAGCGGGAATGCCGGCAGCCGAACAAAACATCAATCAATTTTGCCATCATGGAGCACCTTCCACCGCCCGGGTCGTTTCTTCCTGGGTTTCCAAGCACGGTTTCCAAGCACGGTTCCTAAGCATGGTTCCTAAGCATGGTTTCTAAACATGCTCGGTTCTAAGCCTGGGTACTTTCTGAGTGTGCGACCCCGGAGTACTGCCACTGCAATACACTCAATACCTTAGATTCACTTCGGCACGAAATGGTTTCGTCTTTAGGTGGGCGGGGGAACCGATCCCGTCTAGTAAGCGTTGTGCAAGTTGCTGGCCAATCATCACTTGCAAAACCATTACCACTTTGGGCCATGAAATTAAAAATACAAAGGTACGCATCTTAAATGCAGCTTGACGGATTCAAAGTGCAAGAACGCAATCGTTTATGTTCACAAAATTGGCGAGGAGCCATTCGAAGTTCATGGTGAAAAACCTTGCAAGTTGGAAATCTATTCTGATTTTCGCTTGCGTAATGGCGCAATTGTCGGTGGAGGGTCAAGTTGCGCCATCCGGTCCGCCGAAGTCCGAGCCGCGGCCGCTGACGGAAGAAATTCACGGGACGAAGATCACCGATCCATACCGTTGGCTCGAGGACGGGAATAGCGCCGAGACGCAGAAGTGGGTGGCGGAGGAGATGGCCTATACCCGATCGGTGCTCGATCCGCTGCCCGGCCGTGGCGAGATTCGCAAGCGACTGACCGAACTGCTTGGTACCGGCGACATCGGTGTTCCGAAGATAGGCGGAAAATATTTCTTCTACACGCGGCGCGACGGGTTGCAGAACCAGCCCGTGCTTTACGTGCGAGAAGGCATCGATGGCAAGGACCGTGCGCTGGTCGATGTGAATTCACTCGCCTCCGACGGAACCATTTCTCTCGACTGGTTCTTTCCGGCCGAGCATGGAAAATATGTTGCCTATGGAACTTCGGCGAATGGTTCGGAGATGAGCACTCTGCACATCATCGAAACCAGGACGGGCAAGGTTTTGCCGGATACGATCGAGCACACCCGGGCCGCGAGCATTGCTTGGATGCCCGACAACTCGGGATTTTATTACACGCGGTATCCGAAAAAGGGCGATGTTCCTGAAGGGCAGGAGCGCTATAACCGGCACGTCTTCTTCCACGAACTAGGAGTTGATCCGGAGAAAGATCAACTGATTTTTGGTGAGGGACGCGATTCCGACGATTGGCCGAGCGTCAGTCTCGACAACGATGGCCGCATGTTGCTGATCAGCGTGGCTCAGGGCTGGAGCAAGAGCGAACTCTTCCTGATGGATCTGAAAAAGGGTACACCCCCGACGCGCATCACCACCGGCAAGAATTTTCTTTACAGCGCGTCCGTTTATAACGGACGGGTTTACATCGTTACCAATGAAGATGCTCCGCGCTACCGCATGTTTGTCACGGAAGCGGGGGAGTACGATCGCGACGACTGGAAAGAGATCGTTCCGCAGACCGGCGGGATTCTAAAAGCTGCGCCAATCTATGGGGGAAAGATTTTCGCCCAGTACGAGCAGAATGCTTCGTCCCAACTGAAAGTATTCGATCTGCAAGGCAATCTGAACGGCAACATTGAACTGCCGTCGGTGGGCACAGTCTTCGGGGTCGGCGGCAAATGGGATCGCGAAGAAATATTTTACCGATTCGAATCGTTCACGGTCGCGCCATCCATCTATCGCTACGATCTGGAGACACGTTCCACGTCGCTCTGGGCCAAAGTGGATGCGCCTACGGTCGACGCATCTGCGTATGACGTCAAGCAGGAGTGGTTCCACTCCAAAGATGGCACGCGCGTGCCCATGTTCATCGTGCATAAAAAGGGACTGAAGAAAGACGGTCACAATCCCACGCTCTTAACGGGCTACGGCGGATTCAACATCAGCCTCACGCCGCAGTTCGATAGAGCAACTTTTCTTTGGTTGGAGCACGGAGGAGTGTACGCGGTCGCAAATCTGCGCGGCGGCTCGGAGTTTGGCGAAGACTGGCACCGCGCTGGGATGCTCGACAAGAAGCAGAATGTTTTCGATGACATGATCGCGGCGGCGGAGTATTTGATCTCAGAAAAATATACCCACAAAGATCATCTTGCGATTGAAGGCGGTTCAAACGGCGGACTCCTGATGGGAGCGATGATCACGCAGCGTCCCGATCTGTTTCGCGCGGTGGTGTGCCGGGTCCCGCTGCTCGACATGCTGCGCTACCAGAACTTTATGATCGCGCGGCGATGGATCCCCGAGTACGGGAACCCGGAGAATCCAGAGCAGTTCAATTGGCTCCATGCTTACTCTCCGTATCAGCACGTGAAGACGGGGACGGAATATCCTGCGGTGTTGTTTATGATCGCGGACTCGGATTCTCGCGTTGATCCCATGCATGCGCGGAAGATGACGGCCCTGATGCAGAGCGTGGCGTCGAATGGTAAAAGCAAAGATCGCCCGATTTTGTTGCGGGTGGAAGCCAAGGCGGGGCATGGCGCAGGGGCGCCCGTCAGTAAGCAGATTGAGGAAGGAACGGACATATTTGCGTTCCTGATGTGGCAGCTCGGCGCGAAATGAAACTGGCCTCGGTCTATTTCGCTACAGACTTATATAACCTACCTACAGCTAGCACCCGGCAACGTCAGGCATCTACCCGATTTAAGTAAGTTAGCACTCCCGTCATAGTAACTACGCCCTTCATCGCGTAGCTCAGCCGCCCAGTACTCTGTATCTCCAATATATCGGGCGAGCAATGGAGTTACGAATCCACAGTGGAGTTGGTTATGATCAGCATTTGTTTGAAGAAGAATCCTGGGTGGAGGCTGTCATCCTCTATGTATGCCTGGGCAGCGGTTGCCTGTGTTTTCGCAGCCGCACCTGGAACAGCTCAAACCGGTCCGACATCCGTTTATTTGGAGACACCCGCTGTCTCGACTACAGCAACGGTGAGTGTCACTTCGCCGGTTCACTTTCAGGCTACCGCAGAAAGTACAAGCGCCATCACGGGATACGCAATATACGTCGATGGCAACGAAGTGTATTTCAACTCACTCACGACCATGGATACATGGGTGGTGCTATCCAGCGGTACGCACACGGTGCATGTCACAGCTTGGGATGGGGGCGGTTATACGACGATTCCCAGCCAAACTACCAACTACAACATTGACGTAACAGGATTCGAGCCGCCTACTCCTCCAGCGGCGGCTCTGAAGATAAACGTAGATACGAGCTATTCATGGGCGAAGCAGACCGGCGCCGGAGGTTCGTGCTCGACGGGCACGATCGTTACGCCGTGGACCCATAGTTCCGATCCGAACACAGCCAATGCCCTCGACCCGACGGGTGGGCAGCACTTCACGGAATCGAACACAAGTTGTCTTGGAAAAGAAGACAACACGCTGTTTGCCTGGAAGGACACTGCCGACACGAGCAACGCATACACCAATTTCCTGTGGGACTTCTGGTTTTATATTCCGACCACTACCAACAAGGACTATGTGCAGGCGCTCGAGTCGGATATGTTTTTTGCGGTGAAGGTAAACGATGGCAACGTGCATGAGTTCATGTTCGGTTCTCAGTGTTATTACGACGGCTCAACGCAGGCCGACTACTGGGACATCGCGTATCCCGCGAGCGATGACTGGACTGCGACCAGCGACTCCTGCCAGCCAACACGGCCGGAATCGGGTACGGTTCAGCCCTTCACACCGGGAATCTGGCATCACGCGACTTATTTTTACCAGCGAGTAACGCCGAATGGCAGTTCTCCCGCATATCAGCACATTGTCAGCAGTCCCACATATTCGAACGACACGAATACTGAGGGACTGTTCGGAACGTTGACCATCGACGGCTATACCTATTACTTGGGCAACATTGTGTCATCATCGATTCCGGGATGGTCTCCAGTGCTGGGAGTGCAGCATCAGTTGGATATCCCGGGAACTGAGACCTCAACCACAATTGACGAGTACGTGGACGCGGAGACGGTTTACACCTGGTGAGTCGTGCCGCCCCGGCTAAAAAGCGAAAAAACCACCCCGCGCGTGAAAAGCGCGCAGGGTGGGGAATTCTTTTGCGTCGATCGGAAGATTACAAAATTGATTGATGATCTTGGGAAAGGAATTCGTGTGCGAGCTGGAAGAGTTCTTCGTGAATTATCACCGGCTGAGCAAGGAGGAATTCAAGGTGATCGCCGTGAAAGGTCCTAAGGAAGCCAGAAAAAGAATCAAAGATGGAATTCGAGCTGCGCGTTGAAATGAGGCTTCGTTAGGAATCGTCTCTTCCAGAGTCTGTGATGTGTGAATCGAGGCACGGCCTGTCCGTGCCTTTTCTATTGTGGGTACCTAGTCCCACGCAATACTATGCTTGAAACTTCCGCGGCCGTTGGCGGTAAAGTAAAGGGCAGATGAACGCGAGTGAATTGGAACGACAGTTTATGGATTGGGTCGGAGTGCGGCCAATAATATTTGGCGCGCCGGGGCGGGTCAACCTAATTGGCGAGCATACGGATTACAACGACGGTTTTGTAATGCCGAGCGCAATTGGTTTCAACACGCGCGTGGCGGCGGCGGCACGGCAGGATCGGCGATTGGTGGTTCGATCCGGACAGTTTTCGCAAGAGTATGAATTCGATCTCGATCATTTGCCCGCAAACGGTGCCGGAACCTGGAGTGACTACGTCGTGGGCGTGGCGGCCGGTCTGCAGCAGGCGGGTTATTTTTTGCGGGGAGCAAATTTGTGGGTACACGGCGAGGTCCCGATGGGCGCGGGGTTGAGTTCCTCGGCCGCGCTCGAAGTTGCGAGCGCCCTGGCATTGATGAAGGTGAATGCTATTGCTTTGCCGAAGATAGAGGTAGCCAAACTTTGCCAGCGCTGTGAGAACGAATTTATTGGCGCGCGGGTTGGAATTATGGACCAGTTCGTCTCGTGCATGGGGAAATCCGGACACGCACTTCTGCTGGATTGCAGGACGCTGGAATACAAATTGATTTTGATTCCTGACACGGCGCAGATGGTGGTCTGCAATACGATGGTGAAACACCGTCATGCGGGCGGTGAGTACAATCGCCGGCGCGAAGACTGCGAAGAGGGCGTCCGTATATTGGCGCAGTGGTTTCCGGAGATTCGCGCGTTGCGCGATGTTTCGTCCCAGCAACTGCTGGAGCACGCAGCGGACATGCCAGAGAAAATCTTTAAGCGATGCCGTCATGTGGTCGAAGAAAACGAACGAACGCAACAAGGCGCTGCCCGGCTTCTGGCAGGCGATCTAGCTGGTTTTGGAGACCTGATGCGAGAATCGCACCGGAGCCTGCGGGACCTTTATGAAGTGAGCTGCGGGGAATTGGATTTGCTGATAGAAGCTGCGGAAGGACTGCCCGGCTATTACGGGGGACGCATGACCGGTGGCGGCTTCGGAGGATGCACTCTGAATCTGGTGGAGGCGCGATCCGCGGAAGTATTTGCAAGGACGATTGCGGAACGGTATGAGGCGGCGACGGGGATGAAGCCCGAGGTTTACATTTGCTCGGCGGCGGATGGCGCCGCGCAAATCTTCGTTTAATCAAAGATTGAAACGAGGACGGATGGAGTTGCAGAAGCTGCAAGGAAAATCTCACCGCCGGTTCAATCCGCTCACGCGGGAGTGGATTCTGGTTTCGCCCAACCGCATGGAGCGGCCCTGGCAGGGGCAGACAGAGAAGCCAGAAGTTTCCGAGGTACCGGCGTACGACCCGAACTGTTATTTGTGCCCCGGAAACGAACGCTCCGGCGGAACGCGCAATTCCGAGTATTCAAACACGTTTGTTTTTGACAATGACTTCGCGGCTTTGCAGCTGGACGCCGGGGAGGCAGCGGTAAATTGTGGCGGCAAGAATTTGCTGGTTGCGGCGGCCGAATCCGGCGTGTGCCGGGTGGTGTGCTTTTCGCCACGTCATGATTTGACGCTGGCGCGGATGTCGCCGCTAGAAATCCGCGGTGTGATCGACGTCTGGGCCCACCAGTATCGAACCTTGGGAGAGCTTCCCCGGATCAATCACGTGCAGATTTTCGAGAACCGCGGCGCGATGATGGGATGCAGCAATTCGCATCCCCATGGCCAGATATGGGCCACCGAAACCATCCCAAACGAGCCGCGGAAGGAGCAGGAGGCGCTCGAAGAGTACCGCCGTGCGCAAGGTAGTTGCATGCTTTGCGATTACGCAGAGTTAGAGCGAAACTACGGCGAGCGGATCGTTGGCCAGAACGAATGGTTTGTCGCCGTGGTGCCTTTCTGGGCGACCTGGCCCTTTGAGACGCTAGTGCTCAGCCGGCGTCACGTAGAGGATATCGAGGCGCTGGATGCGAAAGAGCGGGCGGCGTTGGCCGACATATTGAAGAGCTTGACCACCCGCTACGACAATCTTTTTCAGACATCATTTCCTTATTCGATGGGATTTCATCAGCGTCCTACCGACGGCAACGAGCACGGCGAATGGCATTTTCACGCACACTTCTTCCCGCCGTTGTTGCGCTCAGCGTCCGTAAAAAAATTTATGGTGGGATTCGAGATGCTTGGGTCGCCGCAGCGGGATATGACACCGGAGGCTGCAGCGGCGAGGCTGCGGGAGATGACTGAGGAACACTATTTGTTGCGCAGGTGATCGAATGGGAGCGCTTTTCATCCCATTCGCAAGCATCATGGCATTCGTCTCGCAAGCGCTTAAAAGGAATCCAAGGAGCCTGGCATGCTTGAAGATTTTGGTTCCGGCCTCGAAATCCCCGTGCTCGAAACCGAAAGACTCAAATTACGCGGTCATCGTGAGGACGACCTCGTCCATTGCGCGGCGATGTGGTCGGATCCCGTGGTGATTCGGTATACCACGGGCACTCCGCTCACGGAGGAGGAGAGCTGGCGAAGAGTACTAAGTTATGCCGGGCACTGGGCCTTAATGGGCTACGGTTATTGGATGGCGGTGGAAAAGGCCACGGGGAGATTCGTTGGAGACGTTGGATTCGCTGACTTTAAGCGCGCTATTGAACCGTCACTGAAGGGCATTCCGGAGAGCGGATGGGTTCTCTCCCCTCACGCACACGGCATGGGCTACGCCACAGAGGCTGTCCAGGCGATTTTAGCGTGGGGCGATGCGCATTTCCGATTGGCGCGGACCGCTTGCATCATTCAGCCGGAAAACACTGCGTCGATTCGAGTCGCGGAAAAGTGTGGCTACAAAGAACTGACGCGCACCAAGTATAAGGGCCATGACGTCTTGATGTTCGTTCGCGAGACCGCGTCGCCTGCTTAGATCATTGCCTTGGGTAAATGTTGACTTGATTCTGCGAGTCCCATACTCTTCAATGCTTCCGTCGTTTTTGGATGGACTTGAGGAGCAATGGACCCAAATACTCCAGCGGCTAGTTCGAGCTCTTCAATTCCGAAGACTCTCTACGCGCCTACGCAAAATCTGCGAAGGATCGGGCTCGTTCCGTTTGTCGCTGTGCTTTTTGCATATTGCGCGGGCGGTCCCTTCGAGCTGGAATCGATGATTTCCAGTTCCGGCCCTGGCTTAGGGCTGACGTTTCTTTTGATTGTTCCGTTGTTGTTTTCCGTTCCAATCGCACTGGCCACCGCGGAGATGACGACGCTCATGCCGGTGGAAGGCGGCTTCTACCGCTGGAGCCGCGCCGCCCTCGGAGATTTTTGGGGATTTCAATGCGGCTGGTGGAACTGGACTGGCACGTTTTTGATGAGCGCTTCCTACGGAGTCGGGATGGCCGATTACCTGGAGTTCTGGTTCCCGATGCATTCGCGGGTTGAGCACTGGGCGGTCGCATTTATCTTCCTCGTAGTGGTGGCTTGCCTCAACGTCCTCGGGGTTCATCTCGTGAGCAAGCTGACGCTGATCTTGTTGTTCCTCATGTCGATCCCCGTCGCCGTGTTTGTCGTGGAGGGTTTTCATCATGCGCGATTCAATCCCTTTCATCCTTTCTTTCCGACAGACAGGCCGTGGCAAGGGGCGTTCGGCGTGGGACTGGCCATCGCGCTGTGGTCCTATGCGGGTTACGAGCAACTTTCAACCGTGATTGAGGAAGTGGAAAATCCCTCGCGCAATTTTCCTATCGGGTTGGCAATCGTAGTGCCGATGGCGATAGGGATTTATGTCGTGACCATGGCGGCGGGTCTGGCTGCGCTGGGCAATTGGAAAGAATGGGAGACGGGATATCTCGTGACAGCGGCCCGCTTGATCGGAGGCAACACTCTGGGCACTGCGATATTTGTCGCGGCGGTGATTTGCCTTTTTGTTCTGCTCGACAGCACCATGCTCTCGGTAACCCGCATCCCGCTGGCGATGGCTGAGGATGGGTATCTGCACCCCGCACTGGCGGAAGTGAGCGCACGCTTCGGGACGCCCGTTCGCTCCATCGTATTGTCAACCGTTTTTTGCGCTGCCCTTGCCATTTTTACTGTTCCGCAGTTGATCGGAGTGTATGCCTGGACGCGCATGGCGACTTCGATTGAGACAGTGATTTCTTTTTGGCAACTGCGGCGGAGGTATCCCGATGCGCCGCGAAGTTTTCGCGTCTCCGGCGGCGTGGTCGGAGCGGCGTTGATTGTGCTGGCTCCGACTCTGCTGTTCGCCTGGGCGATGATCTACAGTGATCCGCCGACGCGAAAATGGGGATTCGTGAATTTGGCTTCTGGACCGGTGGCCTATTTGTGGATACGAAACCGGCGCAACGCAAGGCGCGAAGCAGTGGTGTCTTCTGACTGAAATCGCCGGTGTTTGAACGGGCGACGTAACGTTTGAAAATTTCCATCTCTCGCGGATTCGTCCAGTGGTACTA
>Ga0302320_10009285_pt1 | contig 21179 bp, 21 predicted proteins | sample Bog_T0_3_FD_202130 | JGI IMG/M metagenome (GOLD analysis project Ga0302320, IMG submission 202130) | Peat permafrost microbial communities from Stordalen Mire near Abisko, Sweden - Bog_T0_3 | ecosystem: Environmental > Terrestrial > Soil > Wetlands > Peat | place: Sweden: Abisko, Stordalen Mire...
GTTCCGCGACGGTTCTCACTTGTGACACAGCGCGGTGAAGAGCCGTTGGGCAACGCCGCGCCAAAAGACGAAGGTGGGAGGCAGCGGCTCATGCAGGAACCCGGACGCCAGCGCTTCCAAACCGCGCGCGGGCGCGGCCCCGAAGGCCTCGGTCAGGCGCGTGGCGGTCGAGGGGCTGAGTTTCGGTTCAGCCTGGTCGTCCGGTTCGACAAACAAATGTCCACCGGGAGACAATGCCAAAGCATGTGACATGACGCACGGAGCATATAATCCGCTGCCTTCAATACGCCATCAGTTTCCAGGCCTATGCGTTGAAAGAATTCGAGTCCACAGTCCGCGGAAAACGGCTGTCTTGCCGGCAAAAAGTTGCCAACGGGGAGGGCACGAATTCCATTCCGGCTGTTCACTCACAATCCTCTCCGAGGGGGCGGCGAAAGGTCTTTTCCTCTCTTCCCATTCGTGAACCTGGCCGGATCACCGGCAGTCGGTCGTTTCATGTCAGCATTTTGAGTTCAGTCCTCTCAATCCAAAGGAACGCGAATTGTTGTCCATTCGGCTCGCGCAGACTCCGACGGCAACAACGCCCGGAGGAGCGCGGACTTCCCCGTCTGCCGCGCCCCGAAGATCAGGTGGACATACGGTCGCGTCAGCTTCTCGCGCAAAATCTCTGCATACCAACGGTCAAACATACGCCGCTTTATATTCAGACGCGGAATCTAAAGTCCGCTTCAGACGTGGTTTGTCCGCAGATTTCGCAAAAGGACGCAGATTCTGCTTCCTGTTGTCATCTGCGAAAATCTGCGCCATCTGCGGATCACTTTCCCTCTGCCTTCTGTTTCTCCGCCAGAATTAGATGCCGGTCGTTGTCCCGCTGTGCCAGCAATAATCGTTCACTCTGGCGCTCTTTGTCCAGCCACAGGATTACCGCAGGCACAACTTGGCCGTCCCGGTTGGATTCACGGGCCCGGTCGAGCCATTGGATAATGGCGTTGAGGATGATCATGCTTCAGTGCAAATCCTCCTGCTTCCGCCCCGCGCTTTTCGATTTCCGTGGCGCCAACCTTCGGGTTTCTTGACTCGTTCTAACCAATCTCACGGCATCGGTGCAAAAGGTTCGTCGTGCGTGAGAATTCTCGCATCAACCAATCCGAATATGTGAATTCAAAAATGGCCCGCCCCGCCCGCAAAATATTTGTAAAATTTGCAAAATATTTCTTGCATGTAACCAATGGCATGTGTTATACGTCTCTACGTTCGATGAAGACTTGCTTAAATATATCAGCCACGAGTTGGCCGACGATGACCGTCGCGAAAGCGACACGTCATAGCCGGTACACCCGGGGCTATGTGTTTAGCCTTGGACTGTCCTTGGCGCCTATTGGGCAACGGCCCGAAGGTAATTTGGACAGACACGGTGTAGGCAGGTAACGAATCGAAAGAGAATTTCTTCACCCTGCTTACCGCGTGTAAGCAGGGTTTTTTATTTTCCCTGTATGACTGAGACGAGAATGGCAAATATCGAAAGACGAACAATCTGTGAACAAGAATAGCGCGACATCCAGGTGATGTCTTCTGGCGACAAACTGAATTTGGCGAGGACGAGCAGAGAAGCCTCACCGGTGGGGTGTGCCCACGACCAGAAGATAGCGTCACCAAGACGAACGACACGAATTTTGAATTTACATATTAAGGGCTTCGCAGGAGGTGTGCCCCTAAACACCGAAACAGCCGCCGTGAAACCGCGGGCTGGGATCGAATAGATCGCCAGGAGGTGTTTGTTCTTTGTTGAAATGGCACGGGCCGGGAGCCTGAACGCTCCCGGCCCTTTTAATTTCCGCGGCTGTGATCTAAACAGCAGAATACCTCCTCGCCATGGAGGAAGTCCGGGCGCAACTCCCGGCAGCCGCACCAATTCTTTACAGGCTGAGCGTCAGCACGCGGCCGGATCTCCAAAATCCAGTTCACTCCGGGCAGCACGGAGGCAGCCTGCCATCTTTCGGGGGCGTGGCAGAAAAGTGATGCACCTGCCCTGCAAGCAGGCTCAAGCCGGAGCGTTACCGGCCGTCCTCCACCATTTCACTGCGGGGAACTCGACTAAAGCACAGAGAACGGCCTCATAAACCGTTTAAGGCAGGTGTGATTCCTGCCCCCGCTACCAATTTTAGGGAGGTGATCCACCTGCCCGACTGTAAATCGGGTGTCGTTAAACAAAGCTGGAAGCGACGAACTGGAGCGTTACCAGCACTTCCCACCATTTCTGGACTCGTAGCTCAATCAGCAGAGCGCCCCGTTGTCTGCGGGAGGGTTGAGGGTGCAAGTCCCTTCGGGTCCGCCATTTTTACGGAATGTAGCTCAGTATTTAGAGCACTCGGCTTGGGACCGGGAGGCCGCAGGTGAAAATCCTGCCATTCCGACCATTTCGATGCTGCCGTGGCCGAACATATCAGGCATCCGTCTTCTAAGCGGATAGATGCAGGTGAGAATCCTGCCGGCAGTGCCATTGCCAGGTGGTGTCAAAGTAGCATGACGGTTTGTTAAACCGCACGGTGTTGGTGCAAGTCCAACCCTGGCAGCCAATTTTGCACGGATGGTTGGCAGAGTAGTAATGCCCCGGTCCCGAAAACCGAGTGAGCCTGCGGGCTGCGTGGGTGCGATCCCTACACCATCCGCCAATTCTAAACCCTCAACGAAAGGAAAGCCCATGAAGCCCGTTCTCCGCTATCAAAGCCAGTTGCTCTTTCGCAGGAGCTTCAAGCCTTTTCGCGCCATGCGAATCCGGCCAACCGGGAAGGTGAATATCGTTTTCCGTCCCGTGAAGCGGTTTGGCTTGAAACCGCAATTGACCACCGTCTCGTAGCTCAAAAGCAGAGCCTCCGGTCGATAACCGGAAGAAGCAGGAGCGTTACCTGCCGGGACGACCAACTCATTCGATCAAACACACGCAACCAATGAAAGGTATCCAATGAAAATCGCCAAAGCACTTAAAATGAAAAACCAACTGGCTGGCGAAGTCGCCCAGTTGAAGGACCTGCTCGCCAAACAAAACTCCCGTTCCACTAAACAGAAGTTCGACTACGACAATCGCGAAGTCTTGACGCGCCTGCGCGCCAAGCTCGACGAATTGGTCAAGGTCAAGGCCGCCGTCGCGGCCGCCAACGTGGAAATCTATGACAGGATTTTCCGGCTGGCGGAACTCAAGGGCCTGGCCACCACGTTGAACGCGCTGGACACCAAGGCCGGCGTTTTCCACGAAGGCCGCGGTTTTGCCGAGGCAAGCTACGAGGTCGAATATGTCGCCCAACTCGGCAAAGTGGACGTGGACAAACTGGTCGCCGAGTTGAACGCCGAAATTCAGTCGCTGCAAGATGCGCTGGACGAGTTCAACTTCACCCGCAGCGTGAATCTTTGATTCCGCCAGCAGTTCCGATTCAGGTGCGCGGCGGTGGCGGAATGCCGCCGATGGAGCACGCTGTCAAAATCTGGAGCGCTCGAAACGTTCCTTATTGGACTGCAAATCCAATGACCTGCTGATGTTGATGCCGAGTTGTCAAACCACATCGGTCAGCTCGTTCAAAATGCAAGCCGCAGCCCGCAAGGCTCAAGCTTCTTAGACAGCCCTTCAAGGCAGCTGACCCAAGCTGCCGCGCACCGCTTTGCCCGCTGGATGGTGTAGTCAGTCTGCACACCTGCTTGAAGCACAGGAAGTGTCGGCGCAATTCCGACTCCAGCGGCCATCCTGTCCGTGAATGCAAAGCAGATCGAGCAGCCGGTCTTTCAAGCCGGGCCTAATCGGTGCGAGTCCGATCACGGATGCCATTTCGTCCGCGTAGCTCAGATAGATCAGAGCGCCGGCTTGCGAAGCCGAAGGTCGCAGGTGCGATTCCTGCCGCGGACACCATTTTGAAAGCCCCCGTGCCTCAGAAGCGACAGGGCGAGTTTCGTAAACTCGTAATCGTCGGTGCGAGTCCGACCCGGGGCTCCATTTCAAATCAGGATTGTGGTGTAACAGCAGCATTCCGCGTTGTGAACGCGACGGTCCGGGTGCAAATCCCGGCTTCCTGACCAATTTCGATGGGCCGAATGTTGCAGGTTATCGCTCCAACAGGGGTGGTTGCTCACCGTGAGAGAGCCGCCGACCGTGAGTTCGATGACGCGGGTTCGATTCCCGCTTGCGAATCCCCTATCTGCAGCAGCACTTGTCCATCGAGTTTTTCCGACGGGCCGTTGAGTTTGGGTTATCGGTGAAGCGGGAAACCGCGAGCGGGTTCAAATCCTACGCCATTGGGCGACCGATGGATTCCCATCTCGTTTCTTGTCCGTCGCGCCTTTGGCGTCTCAACGTCCGCGAGAAGCACCACTGTTTGTTTCACGAAGCGTGTGTTCTCTGCTGGAGAATCCGCCCCAGTTCGTCATAAAGTTCACCGACTGTATCGACCTTGTCCCATTGCTCATCCGGAATGGTCACGTCGAAGAGTTCTTCCAGCGCCATGCTGATCTCGACGACATCAAGGGAGTCTGCGCCAAGATCCGCCAAAATCCGCGCCTCAGGCATCAGTTGGTCGCGTTGAACGTCAAGTTGACGAATGATGATGTCCTGAATGGCCACCGTATCCTTCTCAGAAAGAATGTTGTTCATGGGTTATTTCGGCTTCATTTGTTATGGATTCTTCATCCAGTGCGGCCACCGTAGCACGCAAACATAATCTTGATAGTTGAATTAACGTAGATTACATTACTGTCCAGTCATGTTTTCACGCCTGTTTGCAAATGCGGGATTGTCACTCGACCGGTTGCGCGCCTTGGTGGAAGTGGGCGCGTGTGGCAGCATCGTCAAGGCCTCCGGCGGCGATCCGGTCAAGCAAAGCCAGTTCAGCCGGCAAATCAAGGAACTGGAGGATTTCTTCCAAATCCGGCTGATTGAGCGGCAAGGAAAGGGGATTCGATTGACGGCCAGCGGAAAGGAGTTGGCAAGAATCTCCCGGTTTTTCCTGCTCGGGCTTTCAAACTTCCAGCGAGGATCCCTTGCCGAGGAGCAGACCTTCCGGGTCGGAGGCAGCGCGACTGCCATCGAGGAGTTTCTGCTTCCTGTCTTGGCGAACCGGCAAAATTCGGAATCCGCCGCCCGTTATGCCGTCGAGGTGGTCTCCGATGACGCAATTGAGCACCGTCTGCATGATTTGACGCTGGATTTCGGCGTGACCACTGCCACAGCGATCAGCCGGCCCTTGCAAATGAAGGAAATCGGAGCATGGCGGCTGATATTATGGGTGCCGCGCGATTTGATCCAGGTCGGCGCTCAAGCCATCCAGGCTTTCAAGCAGAGACGGCTTCCGTTGGTTCTGGCGGTGCAGGAATTGCCGACCTTGAACCACGAAATGCTGCGGGGATATGAGGCCCGCGTGATCTGCGAGACTTTTTCCCAGGCCAGAACGATTTTGGAAAAGCGCCGAGTGGCAACTTTCCTGCCGGACTTCCTTGAACCCCGCGGAGGCGCGACGGAGTTCCTGGCACTACGGATTCCGCCGATTGCCGCGTTGGTCTTCCAGTTTCGGCTCGCATGGAATCCACGTCTCTTGCGGTTAAATCCGCATGCTGGACGCCAGCGTGATTGGCTCGCTGCGGCACTCTCGGCGCAGATTCGGGCAAATTGAAAACACTTTCGACGGGTCGCAGCATTGGGTTATCGCTGATAACGACGAGGTCGCGGGTTCGAGTCCCGCCCCCGGCTCCATCGCCGGGGTAGCTCAGGGGTAGAGCACGAAAACTCCCAGTTCGTTTCTTATCCGTCGGTTCTTTTTAGCGGGCCGTAGATTGTGGGTTCTCGATAACCCGGCAGCGGTGGTTCAATTCCGCCCCGCGGAGCGTTCCGCAGTGGTGTAAAGGCAGCACGCTGGGCAATTCCACGGTCGCTTTCTTGCCCGCTTTCAATTTGATGGGCCGAAGACATCGGGTTATCGGTCATTGGTTCGAATCCAGTCTCCTCGGCAACGAGGAGTAGCTCAGTGGATAGAGCAATTCCCGGGTCGTCCCTTGCCCATCCGTTATCTCATCGTGGCGCGGGCCGCGATGTTTCAACCGCAACACTCAAACGAGGAGGCCGTATGGCAAACAACACACATGATGATGAAGACGCCAGTTTCGAAATCACCAGCAAACGCCGCAAGGGCTTCCCGTCCGAAACGAACGTCAAACGCGGCGTGCGGCTCGTTCACGGGAATAAGGAACTCAGCGAAAAGCTGGGCCGGAACGACCTCTGCCCGTGCGGCTCCGGACGCAGCTTTTAAGAAATGCTGTCTCCGCACCGGCCGATATGACGGCGCTCTGAGGAATCACTTTTTTCCGCGAATAATCGCAAGCCCATTGACTGCGGGCCGAAGAACATGGGTTATCACTGTAAATGACCATCCCATGTTCACCAACTTGTCCGCAGTTTAACCGATAGAAAACCCCTGCCGGGAGTTGGCGGCACGCTCACAAGAAGGAGGCCACCATGGCTATCAATTACGCACGTCAGTTTAATCGCCGCATCACCCCGCAGTCGCAGCCGATCCCGGGCGCGAACCAGGTTCGTAATTCGGGCGGCGGCTTCTCGTGGGAGGTGGATGACTGGACGCGGCTCGACCGTTTCCTCGTCCTCGGCGCCGAAGGAGGCACGTATTACATCGCGGAACGCGATCTCGTGAAGCAGAACCACGAGGCGATTCTCCGCTGCATCAAGGCCGACGGAGTCCGTGCCGTCAACCGCATCGTTGAGATCAGCGATGCCGGACGCGCGCCCAAGAACGATCCGGCCATCTTCGCCCTCGCGCTGGCCGTCACGCATGCTGATGCCCAGGCGAAGGCGCTCGCGTTTGCGAGCCTGAACAAGGTCTGCCGCATTGGTACGCACTTGTTCCACTTCGCCGAATACGTCAATGCCATGCGCGGCTGGGGCCGTGGCCTGCGCAACGCCGTTGGCGACTGGTATGTTTACCGCGATGCCGATGATCTTGCGCACCAGGCGGTCAAGTACCAGCAACGCGACGGTTGGTCGCACGGCGACCTTCTTCGCCTTGCTCACCCAAAGGCTCCGTCGGCCCAGCACGAATCGGTGTTCCGCTGGTTGCTGTGCGGAGGTTCCGCTTCCCATGCGGATTCGTTGGGTGAACGCGAAGTGAAGCGCAGAGTGCGCGGTGAAGACCGTGTCGCGAAGTATGGCCCAGTCGGCGCACTGCCGAAGCTCATCGAAGCCTTCGAGCGGGCCAAGCGCGCATTGAGCGCGGACGAGATCGTGAAGATCATCAACGAGTTCGACCTGCCGCGCGAAGCCATCCCAACGCAGTGGCTCAATGAAGTCGTTGTGTGGGAGGCCTTGCTGGAACGTATGCCGATGACGGCGATGATCCGCAACCTCGGCAAGATGACGAGCCTCGGTCTGCTGGCTCCGTTCAGCGACTCCAAGCGCTTGATCGTCCGCAAGCTGCAGGACGAGATGGCGCTCAAGCGTGCGCGCATCCACCCGCTGGCGGTCCTTGTGGCGCAGAAGATCTATGCCCAGGGCCACGGCGACAAGGGCTCGCTTGCGTGGTCGCCGGTGTCGGCGGTGGTGGACGCGCTGGACGAAGCGTTCTACGCGACGTTCCAGAATGTGGAACCGTGCAACAAGCCGGTGCTGCTTGCGCTCGACGTGAGCGGCTCAATGGCAGGTTCGATGATCGCGGGTTCGTGCATCTCGGCCCGCGAAGCCAGCGCGGCGATGGCACTGATCACGGCCGCAACCGAACCGGAATGCGAGATCATCGCGTTCTCGGCTCCGGCGGGCGGTGGTTATGGCGGCATGCACGGCGGCGGCGAACCGGGCATTACCCGTGTGAACCTCTCGCCGTGCATGAGATTGGCCGACGTCATCAAGCGCATCGAAGCCATCCCAATGGGTGGCACGGATTGCGCCCTGCCGATGGTGTGGGCCGCCCGCAACAAGCTGAACGTGTCGGCGTTTATCGCCTATACGGACAGCGAGACGTGGGCGGGCAACATCCATCCGGCCCAGGCCCTGCGCCAGTATCGGGACGAGTTCGTCGGTGACGCGAAGGCGGTCGTTGTGGGCATGACCTCCAACGGCTTCACCCTCGCCGACCCAAACAACCGCGGGATGCTGGACGTGGTCGGCTTCGACACGACGGTGCCAGCCGTCATTGCGGACTTTGTTCGCGAATAGCGAACGGTTCAAGGACGCCAGGAACAACGCGGGCGGAGGCGGAAGCTTCCGCCCGCACTTTGAACTCCTAAGCAATTCTCACCTAACATAAAGTTACCTATGCGTTTACACATTTTGGCCGATCTGCACTTTGAATTCGGAGCAGTCAAAATCCCCGTGACCGACGCGGATGTCGTGGTGTTGGCGGGTGACGTTCATCTTGGCCGCGAAGGGCGTATCTGGGCGAGAAATCAATTCTTCGCCAAGCCGGTCATTTACGTTTTAGGAAACCACGAGTTCTATCGCCACTCCTTGCCCGAGCTGACCGAAACCCTGAAACGAGAAACAGATGGCAGCAACATCCATCTGCTGGAGAACGGCGCCGTGGAAATCAACGGCTACACGTTCTTGGGATGCACCTTATGGACAGATTTTCAGTTGGGTGACGATCTGGATGGATCGATGCGCGTAGCTGGGGCCATCATGAGCGACTACGGCATCGTTCAGTTCAGCACAGAAAATCGCAGGCTGCGCGCATGTGACACCGCCAGATTGCACGCGGAATCTGTCGCCTGGCTGCGCCGCGCGCTGGCCAAATGTGATCGCGCCCGCACCATCGTTGTGACGCATCATGCACCGAGTGCCCGGTCAGAAGCGCCCTATCACGCGGACAGTCCACTTAAAGCGGCGTTTGCTTCCGACTTGGACTCGTTGGTCGAACAGAGCGGCGTTCCTCTCTGGATCCACGGACACACGCATTACAACGTGGACTACGTGATGGGGTCAACCCGTGTCCTGACAAATCAACTGGGCTACCCGGATGAGCGCTGCAAAGGGTTTAATCCTTCATTGGTCGTCGAAATCTGAAATGCGTCCCGTTGGCCGAACAGCTCAGGCGGCGGCCTGCAAAGCCGCAAAAGTGGGTGCGACCCACACACGGGATTCCATTTTCAAAAGCGGCGCAAGGCGCTGATAGCCCTCACCAATTCGGGCAACACAACCCCGGCCGCCCCAGCCAGAGCAAAATGCGCCTGCGGCGTGAATGGGGTGGGTTGCGGATTGATCTCCACCACGGTCGCTCCGCTGCGCAATGCCTCCGATGGCAGGGCCGCCGCCGGATAAACAACGGTGGATGTCCCAATGGAGAAGAAGAAGTCGCAATGCGTGCTCGCAGTCATGGCCTCTTGCATCTCCTCTTCCGGCATCGGCTCTTCGAACCAAACCACATCGGGGCGCAACAGGCCGCCACAGGTCGGACATTTCGGCGGGATGTCGCCCATGTCTTTCCAACTCGAAACAACCGTGTTTTCGTCCGAGCATTTCGTGCGCATGATGTTGCCGTGCAGCTCGATGACGTGGCTGCTTCCGGCGCGTTGATGCAGACCGTCCACGTTTTGCGTAATGAGATGGAACCGCAGAAAGAGGCCCTCCATTTCCACCAAGGCGAAGTGCGCAGGATTTGGTTTCGAACCGGCGACAAGCTTCCGCCGCCACTCATACCACTCCCAAACGAGGCGGGGATTGCGTTGGAAGGCGCGCGGAGTGGCCAGTTCTTCGGGACTGTATTTGGCCCACAGCCCGGTTTGGGCATCGCGAAACGTGGGGACGCCGCTTTCCGGGGATACGCCAGCCCCTGTGAGCACGGTCACGCTTTTGGCAGTGGCAAGGCGTTGGACCAATTCAGCCGGAATCGTCATGGCTGGATTGTTGCGTCTCTTGAGAAAACCAACAACCACGATTAATTCCCATTTTCGCGACGCGAACACCGGTGCCGGCCAGGGCATCACAGACCTGGCTGCGGCGGTTCAACTCCGCCTTCGTGTCGCGTCCGGGTTGCAAACTTTTACAGTGAAGTCCCGGCTCTTAACCGGCGAGAACGCGGTGCAATTCCGCGGCAACCCACCATTTCCAGTCAAGAGGAAAAGCGCGCGCGCATGAAATGAATGTAGTCCTGGTCGGATTTCTCCCGTTTCGCCTGGACGAAGTCTCCAACGTCCTCGCCGATGAAATAGCGAAACCGGCTCGATCCGTCCGTCGCGGCCTCATAGATAATGCGGGCCACGTCGTCCGCGGTGGTTTTCCGGGCCGCCTGCATGGTGGCGAAAATGGCGCTGGTGCGGGCCATGAATTCGGCGTAATCGGCCGGCGGGGTGCCAGCAGTCTTTTCCTGGGCCATCCTCTGGGAGAAGCTGGTGCCGGTGACGCCGCCGCTCGGTTCGACGATTTTGATGACGATGCTCTGCGACGCCAGTTCGTAAGCCAACGCCTCGGAAAATCCTTCCAGCGCGTACTTGGCCGCACAATAGAGCGAAATCATGGGCAGGCCGACAAGTCCCGCGCGCGAACTGATGTTGATGATCAATCCGCTCTTGTTCGCCCGGAAATGCCGCAGCAGCGCCCGCGTGACATCCATTACGCCGAAGACGTTGACGTCGAATTGTTCTTGAATCTTCTCGCGGGAAATCGCCTCGAAGACTCCGAACAGACTGAAACCGGCGTTGTTGATCAAGGCGTCGATCCGGCCGAACCGCTCCACACCGTCCGCAACGGCCGCGTCAATGCTCTCTCGGTCCTGGACATCCAAACGCGTGACCAATACGCCGGGCAGGCGGCCCAATTCCGAATCCGCCGCCGGCTGGCGCATGGTCGCAATGACGTTCCAGTCGTTGCCCGCAAAAACCCTCGCTGCCGCCAGGCCAATGCCTGTGGAAGCTCCCGTGATCAAAACTGTTTTCTTCATACGGCTGCATCGTCTCAAGCTTTCGCGCAAAAAGCTCTGATTTTCAGAAGCGATGCGGCGGTCTCTTGCTGTGGTGCGATAATTAACCCGAGCACTTTGGCACAAATGTGAAGAATTGCCGATTTTGTGCCAAAATATGAAAGGATGATTTGGGCACGAAATTGACAAAACGTGGTTTTCGTGCCAGAACTCAACCGTCGGCGAGCGGCACAAAAATGATATGGCTCTATTTGTTGGACGAGAAACTGAGCGGACGGAATTTCAGCAGCTCTTCCGTAAGAAAACCGCATCACTGGTGGTCTGCGAGGGACGCCGGCGTATTGGGAAGAGCACATTTGTCCGGGCATGCGCCAGAGACGCGGACCACTTTCTGTCCTTTGAAGGTCTGCCGCCGCGGCCCAACCTCGGTCGGAAGGAGCAATTGGATATCTTTGCGCAGCCGACTGGCTGATCAAACCAAAGCTCCCAAGGTTGCGCTGGAGAGCTGGCCGCAGGCGTTTCAACTCCTGGCCAGCCTCTTGCCGGCAACTGGATGGACGGTGTTGCTGTTGGACGAAATCTCCTGGATGGCCATGGGGGAGCCCGACTTCGCCGTTCATTTGAAGGTGGCATGGGACAATCTGTTTTCCCGGCGGGCTCGGCTGGTGCTGGTCCTTGACGACAAGATTTTGGCCGGGGAGATTTCGTTCCGTTACTTGCGCGGTTGGCATTGAGCGACGAATTCTGTCGGCCATGCGCTGAAGAGCTGCATTAATCCCACGCAGGGTGGTCTCACGGTCCTCCACGGACTCATAAACCAAGTCAATGTCCACCGACAGACGGGGAAAGTTGCGCACGAAAAAATTGATCGCTGTCCCGCCCTTGAGCGCGAAGCAAGTCTCTGCGTTCACGAATGGGATGAGCTGAACTACCAGGTCCGCCTGCTTAAAAAACGGGCTGGTTTTCATGGCGCATCGCTTGGATGTTCAGCCGCGAAGGGAACGGTGATGAGATATTTTGGGTCAAGTCGACCGCCTGCAATCAGCACTCGTTTGCCGCTGCCGAGTGATACCTTGGACAAATCCAGTGATTTGAACCACGCGTGATTGTGCTTTTCCGCCAGGTGGAGGAACAGACGCTTCACTTTCACGGAGATGCACTGCTCCAGGAGCGACTGCACCACCTCGGCGCGCAACGTTCCGAGCCCCTCGAAGACGAGATTCGCGTGCTCATATTCGGTGGCAGACATCTTAAGCGCCTGGAGGAATTCAAGCGTCGCGCGCTCAGGGACCGAGATTTTTACGATGATCTCACCATCGCGGTGTTCGCCGATGCCAAGATCGTCCGGCAGGAAATTGGTGCTCACATGGCGAACGCGGTTCGACCACGGCAATCCCTCGAACCAAGCAGGCAGTCGTTCCCCGGCACGGCCAAACAGGAAAAGTGGATGTGCTTCGCCCAAGGGCAGGAAATGGGCGAGGCCCGAAAGCTCCAGTGCGGTACGCCCGCCGGGGTGAAGGGATTTGGATTTATCCTGGAGGCCGAATACCGCTCCCAACCAAGTAGGAGTCCCGGGTCGAACCGTAAAAGCTCCGTCGCCAACGCGATGCAGCCACCCGGAACTGGCATAATAAACTGCAAGATTGCTGGATATGCCGTGCCTCCTCAGCCAACCGGAAGTGAGAACGGCATTGGCCGGGGCGGTAAAAAGGCGTTGGTTTATCCTTTTGTGTAATGGACTAGCATTACTGGTCATAAACATGATTAAATAAACCACAAGGTTTTGTTTTAGTCAAACAAAACCAACCAGATTGGTTTAATCGGATATAAAATAAACCAAGTGCCTGATAAGTCAATTCTGTATTTCGTCTCCACGCAGCAGCCTGCAGATTTCTTTTGTAAAGAAATCTTGCCGGGGCAGCCACCGGCTAAAGGCCCATCCTTCGAGATTTTTCACCAAGAACCGTGCGGGTCCGCCTACGGTTTTCATCCGAGCCGAACCTCAAGCTTAGGTAGGCGTGAGCGCACCCCGCTTGCGATAGAGGCGTGAATGCCAGCCGGAAAATCTCCAGGCAGCTGGCCCTCCACCGACGCGATCGCTTTTGCCGCCGATTCCGCAACTTCTCTCAATACTCCGGCGGCCAGCACCTCAGGAAGCCGGGCCTGCTTCGCCGTCTGCAGGAAGTGCCGGCTCTCGATTTCATCCAACCTGTAGTGTCGGCTAACACCCACTGACATGGCCATCTTCATATCCTTCCGCGATATCTGGTGCTGGTCCAGGCTCGGCTGCGCGGAGAGCACGTCATACAGGGGAGTCATGCGAAACCGCCCCCGCGGTCCGAGGAAAATGCTGAAGTTCTTCGCATGCCCATCGGTCGCTCCTATCAGCCAAAAGAGCACCTGCGCCTTCAGGAAAGTGCGCTGATCGTCCGATGGGAAGTCGGCACCTTTCAGGAGATCGAGAATGTTTACCATACCCGGGCCACCCGCATTTTGATATTTCTGGCTCGGCGGGACTGACAGCGCCTGACAACAGTCCTCCTGTGGCAGCCTCATCACCCTGTCTGGAGAGGTCCATTTGCGATCAAACCGTTCCACCACCAGAACAGGGCGATCCCCGAATCTTACAATTTCTGCCGAGTTCACCGGCAGACCGAACGCACCAAGGAGTTTCAGGCAGTAAAATTCGTTTTCCACGCTGTTGGAAAGGTCCATTCCGTTAGGCAACCTTCCCATCTGCTTTTTAAGGATATGGCTGGTCGGGGTCACGCCATGCGGCTTCATCCACCGGCCATTGTATCTCAGTAAGGCCGTCTTTTCCTGAGCACCGGCAATGGATATGCGAAATTCGGTCCTGCCATCCAGACCCAGCGGCGACCTCACCAAATTGTCGAGCAAGTCTTCAATCCCGCGCTCATCGAGAACTTCGCCAGAAAGGACGGGGCTCCGTCGGTCAAGTTCTTCGCCTTCAGGCACAAATTGCAGGGCTCCCACGCAATCGCGACCAATCTGAGACAGCAGGCTGTAGGCATCGATTCCTTGGGCTCCCACTTTCTCTGCCACCGCGCGCCTCAGATGTTCTGAATCGGGCAAGAGATTTTCGAATACGGCCTGCACAGGAGCACCACGGAAGGGATCCTCACGGAGCGGGAGCGACAGCGACACCGGAACCGCGTTTTCCATCGCTAACCATGCGCCATTGTATTTGAAGGAAATGGCTCCAGAAGGATCCTTCAAGAGAAGGCCCACTTCGGAATTGTGCAGAAAGACCCGCAGAGGAGTGTTTTGGCGGTGCCGAGCCATAGCTATCCTCCGATGTTCCAATCGCCGGTTGAGCGAGAGGATATTTGAAACTCCAATCCCAATGTCGACAGAACCGCCAAGAGGGTCTGAAGCTTTGTAGTCGGGCTGCCATTTTCGATGGCGGAAACGCTTGCCTGCCGCAAACCTGCTCTCGAAGCCAATTCTTTTTGGCTCATCGCCTTGCGCTTTCTTTCGCCCCTGATTAAGTTGCCTATCTGTTTCGGGTCCCGTGCCAGTTCTCTCATACCCTGATTTATACGCCCCATCGTATATTTTGTCAATATACGGCCAAGCGTATATTCAAAAATAATACGCTGAACCGTATGAGAATACTGCCGTGGATGCCTTAAGCCAAGCCGCAAAGGAGGCACGCCTTCGACTGCCGTCGGCTCCCGTGAGCGTTTCGGCTTTTGCGTATGCGGAGACGTGGCTGGGCTCAGCGGACCGATTTGCCATTGAGTCGGCGCTTCCACTCGTGGCAGGTCCGCAATTTCATCGTAAAGTCCGAGACGGTTCGGTTTTTCATGAGGTATTTGCTGACACGGAGCCTGATGGTTGGGCTGGATGGGTCAGCGCGTATGCTTAACGACGACGCGGTAGCGTAACCAGGTCACGCTGCCTGGCAGTTGTTTCCGCGACAGGAGGCGGAGGGTGGCAGCGGCTTTGGGCGGCGGGTCGCCGGGAATGTCGAAAAAGCTCGAGATGCCAACGCCGCCGTCAGCGACTGGCACGGTGACGTGGCTGATTTCATCGACGAGCCCTGCATGGAGCATGGCGCCGTTGAATTTTCCGCCGCCCTGGAGCATCAGCTTGCGCAGATGAAAACTGCTGCCCAGCTTGCGAAGGGCAACGTGCAGGTCCACTTCCTTCTGGCCGCAGAAGAGGAAGGAAACCCCGGCGGCCTGGAGGTGCGCCAGGTAATCGTCCCCAACGAGATCAGTGACCAGCAGGACCACATGATCGCCGTCCACTTCGTTCTCTTGGAAGCGCAGAACACCTTTCGCATCCACACCGATGGCCAATCGTTTGGCATTCTTGTCGGCGATGTGGTCCCGACGAGCGACCGGCTTCGTGGCGCGGGGCAGCTTCACGTTTCGCCCTGCAAATTCCTTCATCGTGGTCGTGCCCACAAGCCAGGCGCCGATGCCGAAGCTGGCCGCTGTGGTTTCGAACAGCGTGGCGCTGTCTTTGCAGCCGGGAAGTTTGCCCCAGCGATCGCCCAGGATTTTGCCGTCGATCGTCGTGCACATGTGGCAGATCACGTAAGGTTTCATGATTTTCTCCAGAATTCAAACGCTTCGATCCCAAAATGCGCGAAAAACGTGATGAAGGCCAGCCGGAAGCACGCGGGAGATTGAGCGGACATTTCCGCCTTACCGGCTCATCTGGGCGGGACATTGAACGACGCTCGGTAAGCGTCTGGACCTCGCCGCCGGTGATGCCTCAACAAAGAACAAACACCTCGCCGCGACAAGCACGGTGGCCGCGTGCAAACATTTTATGAACGACATATTGAACAAAGCGACGGTGCTGGTGCTCAACCGCAACTGGCAGGCCGTCAACGTCCGCACGCCGCAAGATGCCTTCTGCATGATGGCAACGAACGTGGCAACCGGCCTGGAGATTGAAGGCGAAAACCATATCCGTCCCGTTGCTTGGGACGAGTGGATCACGCTGCCCATTCGTCCGCAGGACAATGCGGTGCGAACCGTCCGCGGTCCAATCCGTGTGCCGACGGTGATCGTGGCGGTGAATTACGCCAAGGTGCCCAGGAAGCGCCCGAAGCTGTGCGCCCGCGCCATTCGCGAGCGCGACGGCAACCGCTGCCAATACACCGGACGCGTGTTGCGCCCGGACGAAGGCAGCATGGATCACGTCCTGCCCCGCTCGCGCGGCGGCAAGAACGCCTGGGAGAACCTGGTTTGGGCCGGCAAGGACGTGAACGCCCGCAAAGGCAACCGCCTGCCGCACGAAGCCGGCCTGAAACTGCTCAGTGTGCCACGGGCGCCGAAGGAATTGCCGGCATCGGCGACCATTCGCAATGCACACGATATCCCAGAGTGGAGGCTGTTCGTGCGGGAATGAAAAAACCCCGTGCAACCAGAGTGAAATGGCTCAGCCTTATATGCCCAAAGGGAATCGGCCCAGAGCGTGCGCTGTGAAAGCATGCGCCGCCCCGGGATCACGTCCAAAACAGCCCAGGCCCCAGTGGTGTCGGGATGAAACGATCTGGAAATGATCAATCGAACCGGGCAATCTATTTGAGGCATGAAACCAAGTGGTCCAGAGACCAAAGAACTTCTGAGGAAGCTCACCAAGTCGGCGGGTTGGTGGCGACGCTTTGTCGCCACCACTGATGCTGCGGAAGTCCATGAACTGATTTCGCAGTTGTCCCCGCTTGATTTGGCCGCGCTCGACCAACGGGTTCGAGGTGTGCATTCATACGGATATTACGTAAGTCAACAGTGGCACAATCTCCGCCCGTCGGACGTGGTGCGTCTTGCGAAATCAGAGTTTGCGGTAAGTCTTTTGGGCCTCACGAGTTTTCACTACAGCGGCTATGTTCGCCAATCATCCGTTCAACATTTGGCACTCCAACGGAATGGCAACGAATTGCCTTTCCTTCTCATCAGACTCAATGATTGGGTTCCCCAGGTGCGCGATGCCGCATACGAGGCGGTGAGATTGCGACTTGAATCAACGTATGCAGTCCACTTTCTCGCGAACATTGCTCTCGTGCTCCGCCTTCAACGCTGTGGCCGTGTTGATCGGAGCTTTGTGGATGAGGTGTGCGCGTTGTTGAAGCATTCGGAATGCAAAAACGTTTTGCAGGGCGGGATGTCTTCCACTGACAAGACAATTCGGCGCATCAGTTTCCAACTTGCAGCAGAAGCTGACCCCTCAACTCGCACTGCCATTATCCGCGCCATGATGACTGAGCCGGACGCAGTAGCGCGCTCATGGGCTGTTCGTCATTTTCTTCCCGATGTGACACCGGACGATTTGCCGGGCGTTGTCGAGCCTATGTTGAGTGACCGGTATATGCCCGTGCGTCGAGATGCGCTCTGGGCGGTCGCCACCAAACGCCCAGAACTAGCGGCAGAGCCGCTTCGTCGCGCATTGCTCGATAGCCATATCTCGATGCGTGAAACTGCCCGGCAGTTTCTGATCGTCGCTGGTATTGCGGATGTCCGATCGTTTTATATCGAGGCCGTTGAACGTGGCGCGGAGACGCAACGTTTTGCTGCCGTCTGCGGGTTGGGCGAGACTGGCAAGGCGTCGGACACCTCGCTGCTTTCGGCTTTTCTCTGTTCACCGCTCCCGAAACTTCGGCGCGCAGCCGTCTATGCGCTTGGAAAGCTAGACGTGGACGGCAACCTCACAAAGCTGACTGGATTCCTGTCGGACGTGAAGGCGAGCGTTTCAAGAGAAGCACTAAAAGCACTGCTCCCGAAGGCAAGGCAGGTTTCCTTGGATGAATTGGAGAGACTGCTCTTGGACGGCATGAACTTCTATATTCGACGGAACGCACTCACGATGATCTTGAACACGGAGAAATGGCGAAAGCTCCCAGCGTTACTGAACGCTTGTGCCGACGAGGACGCGAAGATTGTGGAGCTTGCGACGAAAGGGATGCGTGGTTGGTTTGCCAGCTACAACCGAAGTTTCGCCGAGCCGACACGGGCCGATTTTGAAAGGATTCAGTCGGTGTTGACGAAAGTTGAATCGAAGTTGCCACATCGGGCGGCAGCCGAACTGAGAGATTGCTTGAAAGCTTATTTCAAATGAGAGACATGAACACAATTCAAGTTCGCGCCACGGGTGAGGCCGTCGACTTCATCCCGGCTGCGGGCGGCAAATGTGAGGCCATTACCGTCATCGGCACAAACGCAAGTCACTCCAATGCACTTTTGAATACATGAACAGTAAGGACTTTCTCAGATTGGGCGTTCCGCTCGGCGAGGCGACGCGGCGAGCGACGGATTTTGTTGCCAAATTTGTGCTCGGCGGCGGGGACAAGGCGCGGCTGCATGAGGAAGTCACCGCCATTGTCGCCAATCCGTCGGCTTATGCGGGCGATCCGCTGCGCGGTGAATTCGCGAAGGCGTTGCTCAATGCGCCGCCGCCTCCGCGGGTGGAGCCGGTGAAATACCGGCAGTGGGGCGAAGGGCTTGAACACGAGGCGGTGATGCAAATGGAGAAGGCCTGTTTGCTGCCGGTATCGGTCGCGGGAGCGCTCATGCCGGATGCGCATGTCGGCTACGGCCTGCCCATCGGCGGCGTGCTGGCCACGGAGAATGCCGTCATTCCTTACGCCGTCGGCGTGGACATTGCCTGCCGCATGAAAATGACGGTGTTGGATATTCCGGCGCGCGATTTGGAGCAGAGGCAGGACCGCCTGACCCGCGCCATCGAGGCGGAAACGCGCTTTGGCATTGGCGCAAACTTCAAGGAACGCCGCTCTCATGACGTGCTGGACGCGGATTGGTCGGTCAGCCCCGTCACGCAACAGAACAAGGACCGCGCGTGGTCGCAACTCGGCACCAGCGGGAGCGGTAATCACTTCGTCGAGTTTGGTTTGTTCACGGCGCACTCAAGAATCAACGGCCTTGACCCGGGAACGTATGTCGCGCTGCTTTCGCACAGCGGCAGTCGTGGCACGGGCGCGGCGGTTTGCGATTACTACAGCAAAGTCGCTTTCGCACAATTTCCAGACTTGCCCAGCGAATTGAAACGGCTGGCGTGGTTGTCGCTCGATTCGCAGGAAGGGCAGGAATACTGGAACGCGATGGAATTGATGGGGCACTACGCCGCGGCCAACCATGCCTGCATCCACCGGCACATCGCGGAAAACCTCGGCGCGCAAGTCTTGCTCGATTTGGAAAACCACCACAATTTCGCGTGGAAAGAAAAGCACGTTATTGCTGGCGTGGAACGCGAGGTCGTCGTACATCGCAAAGGCGCGACGCCGGCGGGCGCGGGAGTCCTGGGCATCATTCCCGGTTCCATGGCGTCGCCGGGATTTGTCGTGAGCGGAAGGGGAAATCCCGATTCGCTCAACTCGGCCGCGCACGGCGCCGGCCGCGCCATGAGCCGCAAAGCCGCCAACGAGAAATTCAACTGGAAAGACGTCAACCGTCTTCTCCGGGAACGCGGCGTGACCCTCATCAGCGCCGGCCTGGATGAAGTCCCGATGGCGTATAAAAACATCCGCGAAGTGATGGCCGCGCAAAGCGATTTGGTTACCGTGCTTGGCCAGTTCGATCCGAAATTGGTGAAGATGGCGCCCAGCGGCGAACGTCCAGAAGACTGATAACGAGGTTCAAGAATCTCCGACTGCGCGCCTGGAGGCCTTCTTGTCCGCTCGATGGGATTTGTCAGCGAGCATCCGCGCCTTGGCCCGGCGGCTCTTCTTGCGCTTCTGTCGGCGTATCTTCTCGATTCGGGATACCTCCGCCGCCACTTGCCCGGTCTGTTTCCCTTCAATTTTGTCGAGCAATATACGCCGGGCAATAAACCGATTGAGTCCTTGTTGACGGGTTGTCTGGCACTTGACTTGCAGGCCGGTTGGCCGGTGAAGCAGCATCACGCACGTGGCTGATTTATTGACGTTCTGCCCCCCATGCCCCCCGGATCTAACGAAAGTCTCTTCGATATCGGACTCGCGCACCCCCAAGGCAGACATCCGCTGGGCAAGTTGCTGTGACTTTTCTGGATTGACGGGAAACGCGGTCATTGCCGCAGTTTAGTCGAGCAGATCGAGATTCACAAGGAGGGTCATCCGCCTCGCCCACACCAGGCTCCAAACTATCCTGGTCGGCTCGCAAAAAATCTCTGTTCGTTCCGACCTTTTGCCATTATCAAGAACCCATGCGCGCTGTCATTCAACGGGTGAGCCAGGCCAGCGTCATGATCGCTGGCGCCATTAAGGCCACAGTTCAACACGGCCTCTTGGTCTTGCTGGCCATCGAGGAGTCCGATACGGCGGAGGACATTGAATGGTTGAGCGGGAAAATCGTCCGCTTGCGGATTTTCAACGATGAACAGGGCCTGATGAACCGTTCGGTGCAGGAGAAGGGCGGAGAGATTCTGCTGGTCAGCCAATTCACACTTTTTGCCAGCACGAAGAAGGGCAACCGCCCTTCGTTCAGCCGGTCAGCCCGGCCGGAAGTGGCGGTTCCGCTTTATGAGCAATTCCTCCGCCGTTTGACTGAGGATCTGGGCAGGAGCATTCAAACCGGCGAATTTGGCGCGGACATGAAGGTCAGTCTGACCAACGATGGCCCCGTCACCATCATCATTGATTCGAAAGGCCGGGAGTGAACCCTGCTGGACAATGGATGACCTGCAAATTCGCCGAGCCGAATGGACAACAACTGGCGCTCCTTTAAACTGAGAGGACTGAACTCGAAATGGTCAACATGCCCAACATTCCAATCCGAGCCGCCGTATTGCGGACGCCGGGCCGGCCTCTGAAGATCGAGCGCCTGGAAATGGAAGGTCCGCGCGATGACGAAGTGCTGGTGCGCGTGGTGGCCAGCGGGATATGCCATACCGACATTGATTTCTGCGATGGCGGCGCTTCCGGCCCGGTCGTGCTGGGCCACGAAGGCTCCGGGGTGGTGGAACGAATCGGCAAGGCAGTGCAGGGAATCAAGCCAGGCGACCATGTGGTGCTCTCCTACCAATCCTGTGGGCGCTGCCAGCCTTGCAGGCGTGGTCACCCAGCGGGCTGCCAGCGGTTCTGGGAGGCGAACTTTGGCTTCGCCCGTTTGGACGGAACCAATGCGCTGCGCGGCGGCGTGCGTGGTCACTTCTTTGGCCAATCCTCGTTTGCCACCCATGCTCTGGCGACCATGCGCAATCTGGTGAAGGTGCCAAAGTCGCTCCCGCTGGAATTGTTGGCACCGTTGGGTTGCGGCCTGCAAACCGGTGCCGGCACTGTGATGAACTCGCTGGCGGTTCGCGCCGGATCAAGCA
>Ga0302320_10009288_pt1 | contig 21176 bp, 22 predicted proteins | sample Bog_T0_3_FD_202130 | JGI IMG/M metagenome (GOLD analysis project Ga0302320, IMG submission 202130) | Peat permafrost microbial communities from Stordalen Mire near Abisko, Sweden - Bog_T0_3 | ecosystem: Environmental > Terrestrial > Soil > Wetlands > Peat | place: Sweden: Abisko, Stordalen Mire...
ACACGAACCAAAACTGTGCGCGAAATCGCGGCGCGCCGCTTCGATATCCCCGGTCGCGATGCCCCGCCCGCGCCACCGCAACTCGCTCGTCAGGAAGTGGAACGCAGCCCCATCCTCCTCGTTCAGAACGTCGAGGAGCAGACTTCGCTCCGCGCCTTGCCACGCGAATGCCGCGGCCACAAACATATTCACAAACCCGTGCATCGTGGCCCGCGGGCTGTCCGCGGCATAAGTCAGCGGCCGCCATGATCGGATCGGGTGATGCAGCCCCGCCGTGGCTTTGAAGGCGATGCGCAGCGCTGCCGCCTCGCCTAGGAAACCGGCCAGCGCTTCCGCCGGCGGCACCGCCTCCGGTGTCAACCCTCCCGTGCGGATCTTGGCGAAACAGCCCTGGATTTCGCCCAGCGGCGCTTCGCAGTAAGTCGGCAGCGAAAGCCGCTCCGCCCCCTTCGTCTCCAGCGTCTCTACCTGTGCCGGAAGCGGCCCCGGCTCGCCATCCGCCAGCACCGTCACCCGCCAGTCGTCGCCCAAGTGTACTTCCGCCAGCTTCGCCGCCGGCAGCACCAGCCGGTTCAGCATCCAGCTCCCCGGCGATGCCAGATACCCCGCGTAGTTCTCGATCGCCTCCGCCAAAGGCAGGCCCGCCGGCGGATATAGCCCCGCATAATCGATCAGGTTGGAAAGCAGTGCGCGCAGCGAGTCGGGAATCCGTGGCATGATGGCAAAAGCCTATTGTAAGAGAGGTCGTACACCATGGAACGCCGTAGCTTGTTGCTCGCCTTAGCCGCCGCCGGGCTCGATCTGAAAGCGCAAGAGCCCCCGCCCAGCTCGCTCTATATTCCCAAACCCCAACTCGTGGAAGATCGCAAGTTCCTCCATGACTTCATGGATGAGTTCGCCTTCGCCGATCTCATCACCGCCAGCCCCGGCATCCGCATCACCCACATTCCCACGGTCCTCAATCGAACCGCCGCTCCCTATGGCAGCGTCTTCGGACACGTCTCCCGCCAGAACCTGCAGAACAAATGCTTCGATGGCGTGCAGCCCGCCGTAATCGTCTTCCGCGGCCCGCACAGCTACATCTCGCCACTCTGGTACACCAAGCCCGAAGCCGTGCCCACTTGGAACTTCTCAGTCGTGCACGCCAGCGGCCGGCTTAAAGCCATCACCGATCCCGCTGCGCTGCACGCGCTGCTGGCGCAGCTCATCGCCAAGTTTGAAGGCCCCGGATCGGGCTACGATTTCGCCAAGCTACCCGACAGCTACGTGAACGGGATGCTGGGCGGCATCGTCGGATTTGAGATGCGCATAGAACTGCTGGAAGGCAAGTTCAAACTGGGGCAGGATCGCAGCGACGCCGATAAGCAAGCCATCCTGAAGGGCCTCCAATCCGCTAAGCCCCCGCGCTCCATTTCCGAATTCACCGCCGCATTCTACAAACGCGCCTGATCCCTTTACGTCATCGCCGCCACAAACCAACGGCCCGCATGCAGCACCCGCGCGCCGCCCAGTTCCGCGGCAAGCTGCTCCGGCTCGAAGTATCGTTTATAGACCGTGTGCCGCGACCCGTCCTGTAGCACGCGCTCCTGCTCCTCTTCCGCCGGAACATCCTCCCGCCGCGCCGCATCCACGATCAGCACCCGCTGCCCCACCCGCCGCGCTTCCGCCAGAAACTGCGCGCGCATCGCCGTGTCCAGGTGTCCGTAGAAATGGGCCGCCATCAAGCACTCGAACGCGGCCCCCCGGAACGGCAGCCGCAGCGCATCGCCCTGCAGCACGCGGCCCCCAGGCACCCGCCCGCGCGCGATCCGCAACATCCCCCAGCTCTGGTCGAGACCAGCCACGCGCCCCGCCAGATGCTGCGTCAGGAAGCCTGTGCCGCAAGCCACATCCAATACCGAATGCATCGAGAGCTCGCGCAGCCGCGCCCGCAATGCTTCCACCTCCGCGTGCCAGCCCGGCCGCTCCCGCCCCTCGAACAAACCCGTCCCCAGATACCAGTCGTCGTATTCCGGCGCGCGCCGCTCATAGTAGTTCCGCTCCCCGTCCGTCATCTCTCTATATTGCGGCATGCCCGCCACGCGCTACCATCGTGTGTGAGCTCTCTATAAGGAGACCTTTATGTCAGATTCTGGCCACGACTTCGACTTCATCGTGATCGGCTCCGGCTTCGGCGGCAGCGTCACCGCGCACCGGCTCACTGAAAAAGGCTACCGCGTGGCCGTCATCGAAATGGGCCGCCGCTGGACGCCCGACAACCTGCCCAGCACCAACTGGCTCATCTGGCGCTGGTTCTGGAGCCCCCGCCTCGCGCTCCGCGGCTTCTTCAGTATGAAGTTCTTCAAACATGTCACCATCCTGCACGGCTGCGCCGTCGGCGGCGGATCCATCACCTACGCCAACACCATGCTCGTGCCTCCCGGTTCCGTGTGGAACTCCGGATCCTGGGCCGGCCTCGCCGATTGGAAACGCGAGATGCCCCCCCATTACGAAACCGCTGCCCGAATGCTGGGCGTCATCGAAAACCGCATCCTCGGCCCCGCCGACCACTTCCTCAATCAGGCCGCCTGCGCCGCCGGCGTCGGCCCTACCTTCTATCCCGCCAGCGTGGCAGTCTTCGAGCCGCCTGAAGGCGAGCCCGCCGGGAAGTCTTATCCCGATCCCTATTTCGGCGGCCAAGGCCCCCAACGCTGCACCTGCATCGCCTGCGGAGGCTGCATGGTCGGATGTCGCTTCAATGCCAAGAACAGCCTCGACAAAAACTACCTGTATCTCGCCGAAAAGCATGGCGCGCATGTCTTCGACGAGACCCGTGTGGACGACGTAAAACCGCTCCCCCCCGCGCCCGACGGCAGCGCCGGATACGAAGTGCTCACGGTCAACTCCATTTCATTGGTCCGCAAACACGCCCGCCGCTTCACCTGCCGCGGCGTGGTCGTCGCCGCTTCGGCGCTCGGCTCCCTGGATCTGCTCTTCCGCCTGAAACTGAAAGGCTCCCTGCCGGCCCTCAGCGATCAGCTCGGCAATCGCGTGCGCACCAATGCCGAGTCGCTCATCGGCGTGCGCGTTCCCGGCAGCCGCGTGGATTTCTCCAAAGGCATCGCCATTGGCTCGGGCATCTATCTCGACCAGTACACCCACATCGAAGCGGTGCGCTATCCCGCTGGTTCCGACGCCATGGGTCCGCTGGCTACCCTCCTCACCGGCGGGCGTCCCGGCCGCACCCGCATCTTCTCCTGGCTGGGCACCCTCCTCGCTTCGCTCCTGCGCCACCCCATCCGCACCGCGCGCGCCCTTCATCCCTTTGGCTGGGCACGCGAATCCGTCATCTTCCTGTGTATGCAGACCCTCGACGGCCACATCGACATGCGCCTGCGCCGCCGCTGGTTCTGGCCGTTCCGCAAGATCCTGGCCAGTCAGGGAAAGAAGATCCCCACCTTCATCCCGCAAGCCAATGAGTTCGCGCGCAAGGCCGCCAAACTAATCGGCGGTACGCCCATGAGCATGCTCACCGAGATCCTCTTCAACGTCCCCGGCACGGCTCACATTCTGGGCGGCTGTCCCATGGCCGCTACCCCCGCCGCTGGCGTCGTGGACCATCGCAACCGCGTCTTCGGTTATAAGAATATGTATATCTGCGACGGCTCCGTGCTGGCGGCCAACCTTGGCGTCAACCCCAGTCTTACCATTTGCGCCGTCACCGAACGGGCCATGAGCTTCATTGCGCCAGCCGCGGAGACAGACTGGAATGACTCGCCCGAAAGCACGCGCCTCCCTAAGCCTGCAATCCCGCAAGATCTTCCAGCTTGAGCCGGCCAGTATACACCGCCATGCCCAGCGCCGCGTGTACGTCCATTGCCAGCAAGGCCCGTACGTCTTCAAGCGTGGTGATGCCTCCCGCCGCCGTGATTTCGAGTGGCGTCGCGGCCCGCAGCCGCCGGAACCAATCCAGATCCGTGCCCTGCAGCATGCCTTCTTTGTCCACATAGGTACATAGGAAACCCGCGCAGTAAGGCTCCAATGCCGCCAGCACCTCTTCGGCGCGGAAGCGGGTCGCCTCGCGCCAGCCCTTCACCACGATGCGCCCTTCCTTGGAATCGAGCGCCACGATCACGCGTTGTTTGCCGATGCCCGCGGCTAGCTCCGCGAGGAACGCCGCGTTGATCCCGTCCGCGGCAAAAGCCGCAGTGCCTACGATCACCTTGTGCGCGCCTTGGTCCACCAGCGCCCGCGCGCGCTCCACCGAACGCACGCCGCCCCCGATGCGCGTGCGCGCGTGCGCCGCCACCAGCCGCACCAATTCGTCGTTCGATCCCGTGCCCATCGCGGCATTCAAGTCGATCACCTGGATCTCCGGGAAAGCCGCGAACCGGCGCAGCATTTCGAGCGGCGCATCCCCTTCGAGAGCCTTCTCGCGCCCCTGCACAAGCTGCACCACCTTGCCGTCCATCAGATCGATGCAAGGGAAAATCATGGGACCTTCCGCACCGCCACGCCCTGCCGGTCCAGGTATTCTTTCAAATCGGAAATGCGCAGCGTCCCGTAATGGAAGACCGAGGCTGCCAGCGCCGCGTCGGCCTCGCCTTCGGTCAATACCCGCAGGAAGTCTTCCGGCTTGCCGGCCCCCCCCGATGCGATAACGGGAATGTGTGTGGCGCGGGAAACGGCGCGCGTCAGTGGGCCATCGAAACCCTGCTGCACCCCGTCGCTATCCATCGAAGTCAACAACACCTCTCCCGCTCCCAATTCTTCGCCGCGGGCCGCCCAGGCCACAGCCTCGAGGTCTTCCGCGTCGCGGCCCCCGCGGGTGTAGACGGTCCATGCGCCGGGCGCGCGCCGCCGCGCGTCGATCGCCAGCACCACCGCCTGCGCGCCGAATTCCTCGCTCAGCTCCGTGATCAATTCGGGACGCCGCACCGCCGCCGTATTCACCGAAATCTTGTCCGCTCCGGAAAGCAGAATCGCGCGCGCGTCCGCTACGGACCGTATCCCGCCGCCCACCGCCAGCGGAATGAAAACCTTGCGCGCAGTCCGGGCCACCACTCCGGCCATGATCTCTCGCGCGTCGCTCGAAGCGGTGATGTCCAGGAACACCAACTCGTCGGCGCCCTCGAGGTTGTAACGGTCCGCCAGTTCGACCGGATCGCCGGCGTCGCGCAGGTGAATGAAGTTGACGCCCTTGACCACGCGTCCGCCGGTTACGTCCAGGCAGGGGATGATGCGCTTGGCGAGCATCGCGCCGGGGCTATTTCTGCCCCATTAGCTCGTAGACTTTACCGGTGAGCAGCTTGATATCGGAGCGCACTTCGCGGATATCCTCCCGGAGTCCGCCGATTTGGACCAAGCTGATGACCGAACTGGTCAACACCGCCACGGTGGGCAACCCTACCGCGATATAGAGCTGTAAGTTGTTCATCGCTTCCCGATCAAATTGTACATCCAGCTCAACGCCTCGCGCCGGGCTATTTCTGCCCCATCAGCTCATAGACTATGCCGGTGAGCAGCTTGATATCGGAGCGCATTTCGCGAATATCCTCCCGAAGTCCACCAACCTGCGTGCGCACATCCTCACGAAGTGCGCCATTCTGCGCCCGCATGTCCTCCCGCAGTCCGCCGACCTGCGCGCGCATGTCCTCACGAAGTGCGCCGTTTTGCGCCCGCATGTCCTCCCGCAGTCCGGCGATTTGGACCAGGCTGATGACCAAACTGGTCAACACCGCCAAGGTGGGCAACCCCACCGCGATATAGAGCTTGTTCATCGCTTCCTGATCAAATTGTACATCCTACGGTAGCTCCACGAAATTACGGACCACACGCAGCCCAGCCGGCCCGGATTTCTCAGGATGAAACTGCACGCCGAAGGTATCGCCCGATTCAAGGACCGCCGTGTAAGGCAGCGAGTAAGTACAAGTCGCGGCAGTCTGCTGAACCGCGGGCGCATAGTAGCTATGCGCGAAATAGACGAATGCGTGCGCGTCCAACCCCGCTAGCAGCCGCGAAGCGCCGCACGCCTCCAACTGATTCCATCCCATGTGCGGCACGCGCGCCGTGGCCGGAAAGCGCCGCACCGTGCCCTCATACAAGCCCAGGCCGCGCGACTCGGGCGCCTCTTCGCTGCGCTCGAATAGAGCCTGCAACCCAAGGCAGATCCCCAGGAATGGCACGCCCGCGCGGATACGCTCGATCAGTGCGTCGCGAACCTTCATCTCATCGAGCGCTCGCATCATCTGGCCAAAGTGGCCCACCCCCGGCAGAATGATTTTCCCCGCCTCGCGTAGGCCCGCCGCATCGCCCACCAGCGTGTAAGCGGCGCCGAGTTCCGCGAGCGTGTTTTCGACCGACCGCAAATTGCCGGCGCCGTAATCCAGAATGGCGATCACAGCAGTCCCTTGGTCGACGGCAGTTGATCGCGCAGACGCCGGTCCGTAGAGCACGCATATTTCAGCGCCCGCGCGAAACACTTGAAGATGGCTTCGATCTTGTGGTGGTTGGAGCGGCCGTACAGCACCCGCGCATGCAGGTTGGCGCCCGCGTGATTCACGAATCCGCCGAAGAAATCCTCCACCAGTTCGGTCTGCAGATCGCCCACCAGTCGCACGCGCACCAGGTCGCGATACACCAGCGCGGGCCGGCCCCCGAGGTCGAGCGCCACCACCGCCAACGTTTCATCCATGGGCAGCACGAAGTAGCCCGCGCGATTGATGCCGCGCCGGTCCCCCAGCGCCTTCGCAAACAACTGCCCCAGCACAATGCCTACGTCTTCGACGGTGTGATGCTGGTCTACGTCCAGATCGCCTTTGGCGGCCAGCTTCAGGTCGAAACCGCCGTGCTTGGCGAACAACTCCAGCATGTGATCGAAGAAGCGGATGCCGGTCGCAATGTCGTACCGGCCGCGGCCTTCAATCTTCAACGAGCCGCCGATCTGCGTCTCCTTGGTGTCGCGTTGGATGGTGGCTGTTCGCATCAGACCAGCACGCTCTCCAATCCATTGATATCGTCGAGAACCGCGATCGCATTTTCAGCCTGAAACAGCGCCACCAAATCCGCGCGGCGCGGGCTATCGGGGGCGGCGATACCGATGAAGGGCACAGCCGCGGAACTGGCGCAGCGCGCATCGTCCACCGTATCGCCGATGTACCAGATCTTGCGGCCCGCATTGGCGGCCGCGATCTTCAGCAGACCTTCCGGCGCGGGTTTATGCGCGGTCACCTCCTGCATGCCCACAATGGGGTCGAAGCGCAGCCGTGGCGCAAAGCGGTCCAGCGTAACCTGCGCTTCCCAACGCATGCGGCCCGTAAAGATCGCCAGATCGAAGCGCGCGGCGATGCGCTCGAACAGGCCATCGCGCGCGATCCAGCGTTCACGCAGTATCAGGCCGTCGGAACCGTTGCCATGGAACAAATGCTGGAAATGATCCACTACATCCTGGAATGCGCACGCCACGCCGTGGCCCGTGATGATGTGGTGCGAGAGTTTCCAGTCGTCGTTGAAGCCGCCCTGATTCTTGTAGTCCTGAATCTGTGGAGGCGTGAGGGTGACGCCGCAGAAATGCTCCACCGTGCGCACGATCGTTTCGCGATACGAGTCGGTGACGTCTACCAATACGCCGTCCATATCGAAGACGATTAACGCTTCAGCCATATCTCCTCCAGCGCGCCCAGCAGCCGCCGCGTTTGTTCGCGCGTCCCCACCGTGATGCGCACGCAGCCCGGCGCTTCGTAACTGCGGTCGCGCACCAGGATGCCCTGTTCGCGCAGGCAGTCGCGCATCTCGATGGCGCGCTTGCCGGCGCGGATCAGCACGAAGTTCGCCGAGCTGGGGACGTAGGCGATTCCCAGCCGCTCCAGCCCGGCACACAGCAGTTCGCGCGCAGCGAGCACCTCGGCCACATAATTTTCGATGTAGGCGGTGTCTTCAATGGCTGCCTGCGCCGCCAGCACCGCCAGCGTGTTCACGCTGTAAGGCGACTGCGCCTTGTGTACGTACGCGATATTCGCGGGTTGCGAAAACAGGCAGCCTAGCCGCATCGCAGCCATCCCGTAGACTTTCGAAAACGTGCGGCTCACAAACAGATTGGGCCAATGCTCAATCAGTCCCAGCGCGGTAACACCCGAAAATTCGAAGTAAGCTTCATCGATGAACACCACCGCCTGGCGCGCGCGCTTCAGGATGCTCTCGATGGCCGGCAGCGAGAGGCCCGTGCCCGTCGGGTTGTTGGGGTTCGCGATGAGCACGGCTCGCGTCGCCGGCGTGATGGCATCGAGCATCGCCGCAAGCGGGAAATCCATTCCCGGTCCCTCGTAGTCGATCTCGCGCACCGTCGCGCCGGCTAATTCCGCGTAGAAGCGGTACATGGCATACGCGGGGCGCGCCAGCAGCACTTCCTCCCCATCGTCCACGTAGGTGTTGACGAATACCTGGATGGCTTCGTCGGTGCCGTTGGTGAACACAAATTGCTCCGGCGCGGCATGGAAGAATTCCGCCAGCGCGGCTTTCGCTTCGCCGTATTCCGGATAGACCGCGAGCGCGCCGGCGTCAAGCCGGTGTTTCAGGAATTCGATCACGCGCGGAGAGCAGCCCACCGTATTCTCGTTGAAATCGAGACGCAGTTTGTCGGCGCGTCCCCCTGTGGGGGGGGAGTACGGCGCCATCTTCAGCACCGCGTCGCGCGGACGGATCTTAGCCACCGGTGCGCACCTCCACCGATCGCGCGTGCGCTTCCAGCCCCTCGGCGCGGGCCAGCGTGGTGATCGCGGGAGCCAGCGCGGCCAGTGCTGAGCGGCTTAGGCGCTGCACCGAAATCACTTTCAGGTAATCGGCTACCGAGAGCCCGCCGCGCAGCCGCGCCACGCCGCTGGTGGGCAGTACGTGATTCGGTCCCGACGCGTAATCGCCCGCGGCCTCCGTGCTGAATGGACCTATAAAAATGCCGCCGGCATGCCGCACGCGCGGCAGCAGGCGCTCGTCCGGAATGCTCAAGTGTTCGGGCGCAAACCGGTTCGAAAGCTCCACGGCCTCTTCGAGCGACCGCACCATCATAATGGCGCTATTCCGTTGGATGGCTTTGCGCGCCACGCCGGCGGTGGGCAGATCCGCAAGCTGGCGCTCCACTTCCTTGGCCACCGCGTTGGCCAGACGTTTTGAAGTGGTCAGAAGGATGGCGGCCGCATCGACATCGTGCTCCGCCTGCGCCAGCATGTCGGCCGCCAGATGCTGGGGATTGCCATCCGCCGAGATAAGCAGAATTTCCGTGGGCCCTGCGACGAAGTCGATACCCACATCGCCCGCCAGCAGTTTCTTGGCGGCCGCCACGTAGATGCTGCCCGGCCCGACGATGCGGTCCGCGCGCGGCACGGTGCGCGTGCCGTAAGCGAACGCCGCTATAGCTTGCGCGCCGCCCATTTGAAAAAGCTGCCGCACGCCAAGCAGGTGCGCCGTGCCCAGGATCTCCGGCACCCGCCGCGGACACGCTACGCAGATGTTGAGAACGCCGGCCACTTGCGCCGGTATTACGGTCATCATCAGCGTGGAGGGCAAGGGATAGCGGCCCGCCGGGATGTACGCCGCCACGGTGTCGAGGGGGCGCACCACTTGTCCAAGCTCCAAACCGGGGCTCACCGCGCGAAGCGATTCGGCGGGAAGTTGCATCCGGGCGAAGGCGCGAATGTTGGCGGAGGCAGTCGCCACCGCGCCGCGGAACTCGGGCGATAAGCCGGCGCAGGCGCGTTCCAGCTCGGCTGCCGGTACCACCACGGTCTTGCGGTCGAGCGCATCGAACTGCCGCGCATATTTGAGCAGCGCTGGGTCGCCCCGCTGGCGCACGGCTTCGAGGATCGGCCGCACCACCACCTCGGCTTCGGCCAGCCGCGCCTTGCGCCGCGCCAGCAGACGCGGCATTTCCGCGGCAGTCAGAATGCGAATCATAAGACGATCTTGTTCAGCGGATACTCCACAATGCCCTGCGCGCCGGCCTGCTTCAGGCGCGGAATAATATCGCGCACCGTGCATTCATCGAGGATCGTGTTCACCGCCATCCATTCCTCGTCGCTCAGGTGCGAAATCGTGGGACGCTTCAGCGCGGGCAGCACATCCAGCACCGCCTGCAAATCGTTCTGGTGTACGTTCAGCATCAGCCCCACCTTTCCCAGCGCGTTGATTGCGCCATCGAGCAGCATGCGCATATCCTCCAGCTTGCGCCGCTTCCAGGGGTCCTTCCAAGCCGCGCGATTGGCGATGAGCTGCGTATTCGATTCGAGCACCGTATCGATAATCTTCAAATTGTTGGCGCGCAGCGACGAGCCGGTCTCGGTAACCTCCACGATGGCGTCGGCCAGCACCGGCGGCTTCACTTCCGTCGCGCCCCAACTGAATTCCACGCGCGCCCGCACGCCGTGCTGCGCCAGATACCGCTTGGTGGTGGCCACCAGTTCGGTGGCGATCACTTTGCCTTGCAGATCGCCGACCGACTGAAATCCCGACGATTCCGGCACCGCCAGCACCCAGCGCACCTTGCCGAAACTCTGCTTCGAGTAGATCAGGTCGGCGACTGCTTCCACCTGCGCCTCGGTTTCGGCGACCCAGTCGCGCCCCGTGAGGCCCGCGTCCAGGATGCCATCCTCCACGTAGCGCGCCATCTCCTGCGCGCGGATGAGCATGCACTCGATTTCCGGATCGTCGATGGCCGGGAAATACGAACGGCTGCTGGTGGTGATCACGTAGCCCGCCCGGCGAAATAAATCGATGGTGGCGTTCTCCAGGCTGCCCTTCGGAATGCCCAGCTTCAGTTTCACGCCGGGCCTCCGTAGACCACCGCGGGATCGTAGGCGCGCGCTTCCGCTTCCACCCACTGGCCGTCTTCCAGGCGGCGGTAGAAGCAGCTTTCGTAACCGTTGTGGCACACGCCCGGGCCTTGCGGCTCCACCCGGATCAACAGACAGTCGTCGTCGCAATCGGTGCGGATTTCCTTGACGGCGAGCCGGTGGCCCGAGGTCTCGCCCTTCAGCCAGAGCTTCCCGCGAGAGCGGCTATAGAATGTGGCGAAACCGGTTTCGACGGTTCGCCGGAACGCTTCGTCGTTCATGTAGCCGACCATCAGGACGCGGCCCGAGCGGGAATCCTGGACCACCGCCGGGATCAGTCCGTCCGATTTGGAAAAATCGAGATGCATGCGGATAGCAATAAAAAAGCCCGCCACGGTGCCTGGCGGGCGTCCTTTCCGATTTCGATATAGGTCGAATTAGATGAGCGCCCGCCGCGTATGCATAAGACTGTAATGGTGGTGATGGCAGGCTCCGGGGACCATAAAGAAAGAGTATAGCAAAAGCCTCCGCCGCCGATCCGGTCTTATGATGTGCGCTCGGGCCCCGGGCTTGCCCGCAGCACCGACGGGTCCGCGGCGTATTGCGCGCGCACGTAGGCCAGCGCCACCACTTTCCCTAAAGCGGGCGAGAAGGCGGACGATGTGATCTCTCCCGCTTCGGCGTCGCCCACGGTCACCTTCGTGCCGCGCGGCAGCGGGTCCTCGCCCTCCACCTCCATCTTCACCAACAGCCGGTTCACGCGCCCGCGGGAGCGGATGCGCTCCACGATCTCCTGTCCGATATAACAACCCTTCGCGAAATGCACGGCATGCATCTGCTGGGTTTCCTGCGGCAGCGTCGTATCGAAGATGTCTTCGCCGTAACGCGGCTTGCCGTGCTCCAGTCGCACCGTGCGGGCTTGTTCCGGCGTCGCAAGGATGGCGCCCGCGGATTCCAGACGCGCGATGCAATCGGCCTTCCCGGCGCCTGGCATGAAGATGCGGAAGCCCGGCTCGCCAGTCTCGTTAGCCCGCTGGACAAAGGCTTCGTTCCACGATGCGTGCGCATATTCCACGCCGGGCGCCGGCGCCCCTATCGCCGCCAGCAGGGCCGCTGCCCGCGGGCCTTCCACGGCCACGCACGCCAACAGTTCCGTCACGTCCTCCAGCGCGACATCGTCCGCGATGATATACCGATCCAAATGCTGAAAGACCCGCTCGCGCGTTTCCGGTTCAGTATCCAGCAAGAAGCGGTCTTCGAAGCAAAGCAGGTTGACGTCGGCCAGTATGTGGCCCTGCGCGTTCAGCAGGAAGGCATAACATCCAGTGCCCGGCTTAAGCTGCTGCACGTGGTTGGTAGTCATGGCGTGCAGCAGGCGCGCGCGGTCCCCCCCCCTCGCGTAAATGCGCCCCCGCGCGGAGAGGTCCAGCCAAGCGGCGGCAGTGCGCAGAGCGTCGTATCCTGTCATGTCTTCCTCTATTATTTCAGAGCGCCGGGAATCTGCGACAATCGGCCTATGCCCTGCCTCGTCGTGATTGTAGTGCTGGCATTCCCCCGGGTAGCCTTGGTGTTGCTGTGGCTCTTCACCCGCTATCTGCAACACGCGTATCATGGACTGCTGCTCCCCCTGATCGGTTTCTTCTTCCTGCCGCTGACCACGCTGGCCTATGCCTGGATGGTGAACAACCACCAACCGCTCGCAGGGGTCAATGTGATCGTCTTAATCGTGGCGGTCATTATCGACTTTGGCGGATTGAGCGGCGGCGAGTACCACCGCCGCCGGTGGGATTAGCGACTCCTCAAAACAGCAGCTTGATGCCCAGTTGCACGCGGCGCGGATTGCCCGCCGAGAGAATCTGGCCGAAGGTGGGCGAGCCGATGAAGTTGTCGGGCAATCCCAAGTTGGTGTGATTCAGAACGTTGAATCCCTCCACGCGAAATTGCACCGTCGCGCGATCCCGGATCGCCGTATTCTTCACCAGCGATAGATCCACGGTGGCCATGCCCGGCCCTTCCAGCGTATTGCGCCCCGAGTTTCCGAAAGTGCCATACGGCGGAATGGCGAAGGCGGACGTATTGAACCACTCGTTGGCGGATGGATTGGACAAGCGCGGGTTGCCAACCACGTTGGGCCTGTCGTTGGCCCCAAAACCCAGGCTATCGATGCCGGTATTGCTGTTGTCGAAATCCGGCAAAAGAGACACGGTGAACGGCTGGCCTGTCTGGAACTGGAGTATGCCAAATGTCTGCCAGCCTTTCAGCCAGCGCGAAGACCCGCCAAAAGGAAAATCGTAAGCGTAGCTGGCCACGAAGCGATGGCGCACATCGAAGTTGGATAGCCCCCGTTCGGCCCGCAGATCGTAGCTGTCTTGCGGGAAGTTGGGATCGCCGGCGCTCGAAAAGAAGCTCGATCCGTTGTCGATCGACTTGGCGAAAGTATAGGAGGCCAGCAGCGATAGTCCAAAATTCAAGCGCTGCTGAAAGCGCGCCTGCAAGCTGTGGTAGATGGAATTGCGATTGGATTCCAGCAGGTCTATATCGGCGAATGCCGCGACCGGGCGCTGGTAAGTGGGGGCCGGGGTGGGGGGCGGTTGGTTGAAGTCGCGCGCGCCGATCAGACCGGTGCCCTTCGAGCCGACATAGCCCACCTCGATCATGCGGCTGCCGCCCAGAGAGCGCTCCACGTTGAAATTCCACTGCTGCACATAAGGTGTGCGGAGATCGCGTTGGAAGGCCAGCGCCGAGGGTGGCGAGGGATAAGGAAAATTGTTGGGAAATGGGTTCGAAAGCAGCAGCGGCGCGGTCGGGCCCAGCGGATAGTAGACATTGAAATTGAAATAGGGCGGGCTGAAATAGAGGCCCTCCCCAGGCGCCAGCGACGATTGATCGTAGTAGATGCCGTAGCCCGCCCGGACCACGGTTTTCAGCGATCCCCCGGGTGTCCAAGCCAGGCCCAGGCGCGGCGCGAAATTATTGCGGTCGGGCACATAGCCGCCCCGCGGCATGCCGTCAGTTCCCACGGGGACCAGCGTCTGCGTGGCTTGATCGTAGAGGTCGGCGCGATTTTGCGCGTCCACCCCCGGGGAATTGTATTCATAGCGCAGGCCCAGAATCAGAGTCAGGTTGGGGCGGAGGCGCCAGTTATCGTTGGCGAAAAAGTTGTAACTGTGCGTGCGCAGATGCTCCTGGTTGTTCAGCGTGGCCACGCCGGAATCGGTTGCCAGGCCCAGCAGCAACTCTTCCAGGGCATTGCCGGTGAACAGCCCCAAAAAGTCGATGAAGCCGCGCGACTCCACGTCGCGGTAAGCATTCTGTTGAAGGATGCGCAAGTCCACGCCGAATTTCGCCTGGTGCCGCCCATGCACCCAGGTGAGATTATCGGTCAACTGATAGACGTTGGTAGTGCCGTGCTGGGGGTTATTGGATTCGTCGCCAAGCGGGGAGAATCCCGTAACGGAAATGGAGCTCAGCCCGTAATCGCGCGGATTCGTGGAAACTTCCGGCAGCCCCACCTGGGCATTCACATTTTGCCCGCTATCCTGCTGGTAGACCCCCAGGGAAACGCGGTCGAACCCCAGCCGGATTTCGTTGAGCAGGGCGGGCGTGAAGACGTGCGTTTCGGCGATCATGGCATTCTGGTCGCGGCTAGGCACATTGTCGCCGTAGCCCGGCACCAAGGGAAAACTCGGGCCGGTAAACGGCTCAAACAGACTGTTGTCCGCGAAACTATACCGGAAGGTCAATTGAGAGGAAGGCGAGAGAGAATGATCCAGCCGCAAATCGAACTGATCGTCGCGCACGCGGCCATCGGGTGATGAAACGTAGTTCTGGTTCGTCACATTGCGATTGGGCGCGGGATACAAGGCGGCGATGGCCAAGCCGGTGGGGTCCAGATAGTAACTCGGGATTTGGTTGTTGGGGAACGGCGATCCGGTAGTCGGATCGATGGCGGGTAAGCTGCTTTGCGAGAAATCGCCGGCGCGTTCGGCGAGGGTGGGCACATTGGTCACTTGGGTGATGCCGGTGCTGTCGCGGGTCCCCTGATAATCGACGAAGAAGAAAGTACGATCCTTGGCGATGGGGCCGCCGAGAGTGCCGCCGAACTGGTTGCGTTGGTCCTGCGGCGCGGCGACGCCGGACGGCGCAAAGTAATTGCGCGCGTCGAAGATGGCGTTGCGGAAAAATTCGTAGGCGGTGCCGTGGAACTGGTTGCCCCCTGAGCGCAGCACCACGCTCACTTGTCCGCCGCCATTGCGTCCGAAAGATGCGTCATAGGTGCTCGACAAGACTTCGAATTCGCGCACGGCATCCACCGGCGGGGTAACCGCGACGCCATTGAGCTTGGGGTCGCCATTGTAGACGCCGTCCAGCAGGAAGTCGTTGGCGTCTTCGCGCGCGCCGTTGATATTGATGGCGAAAGATCCGCGCACCGATGCGGCCGAGCCTTCCGCGGCGGGCACCACGCCGGGCAGCAGCAGGCTCAGTTCGTAGAAATCGCGGCCATCGAGAGGCAGCCCTTGCACCTGGCGGGTGTCGATCACGCCTCCCACCGTCGCCGAATCGGTGCGCAGCAGGCTGCGGGTTGCCGAGACGGTGACCTGTTCGCTGGTCTTGCCGGGGAGCAAGAGTACTTCAAGACGGATCTCCTGGTTCAGATCGAGCACTAAATCCTGGCCGTGGGAGCGGTATCCCGGCGCGTCCACTTCCAGACGGTAGGTGCCTGGATCGAGCAGGGCGATCAGGAAGTCTCCTTGCGCCCCGGTCGTCGCCGAGCGCTTTTTATTGGTTTCATGGTCGACGAGCGTCACGGCGGCGCCGGTGAGCGGTTTTTTGGCGGCGTCGGTGATCTGTCCGCCGATGGAGCCGCGCGTGGATTGCGCATATAGGGACGCGGCGGCCAGCAGAATGGAGATCAGAGATGCTTTCACTTGGATCCTTTGGAAGGTGCGTTACCCAGATTTATATACTATAGCCCGTTCATGGGATAGACGCACGGGCCGAGCCGGGGTTTGACGGTCCGCGTGATAATCCCAGCCAACTGATTGAAAATGCTGGTCTGGATCGCCAATTTGCTGTGGCGGGGTAAACTGGGAACATGTCTAATGTGCAAACACCCATCGACCCGGAACTGTCGGCTTATATCCGCGGCGTATCGCTGCGCGAACCGGACCTGGCGGCGCGGCTGCGGGAAGAAACGGCAACGCGCGCCGATGCGGGGATGCAGGTGGCTCCGGAACAAGCGCAGTTTCTCGGCATGCTGGTGCGCTTGATGGGGGCGGCGCGCGCGCTGGAGGTGGGCGTTTTCACCGGTCTCAGCGCGCTGCACGTGGCGCTGGCCATGCCGCCGCACGGACGGCTGACCGCCTGTGACATCAACCCGGAGACAACCGCCATCGCGCGGCGCTACTGGGTGGAGGCGGGCGTGGCGGACAAGATCGACTTACGGCTCGCGCCGGCCGCCGAGACCCTGGATAGGCTGCTGGCGGAGGGGGCGGCGGATAGTTTCGATTTCGCATTCGTGGATGCGGATAAAGAAAACTACCAGCACTACTATGAGCGCGTTTTGAAACTGCTGCGTCCCGGCGGTCTGGCGGCTTTCGATAACGTGCTCTGGCACGGCCGCGTGATCGACGAAGGACAGCAGGACAAGGACACCGTGGCTATCCGCGAATTCAACGCGAAGATGCATGTCGACAATCGCGTGTGGCTCAGCCTGGTGGCAATCGGCGATGGCGTTACTCTGGCTTTAAAGCGATAGGGGTTGGCGGACTCACGGTCCGCGACTTGGCGCGCCAGTAAAGGTAAAACGGAATGCCCGCGGCGCAGACCGCAAATGCCATCAGGGAAGCTTTGGGCTGGTTCACGATGGCATCCACCATGTACCACGCGGAGACCGCCAGGAAGGCCCACATGCTATATGGGTATCCCCACATTTTATAGGGCCGCGGGGCAGCGGGGGATTTGCGCCGCAGGATCCCGACCGCGGCGACACCCAGACTAAAGACGATCCAGGCGGATAGGATGGCGTAGGCGAAAAGCGTCTCGTAGGAGCCGGTGACCACCAACAAGGCGGTCCACGCGGTGAGCGCAACGATAGAAAACGACGGGGTTTCAAACCGGGGATGCACGCGGGCGAAGCGGCTGAAGAAAAGGCCGTCGCGGGCTTGCGCGAAGGGAATGCGCGCGCCGGTGAGGATGTTGCCGTTGATGGCTCCCACGATGGAGAGCAGAACTATGGCGGAGAGCACGGAAGCGCCGGCCGGCCCCAGGGCGCGCGCGGCGACGGCCGCTCCCACCCGCTCGGTCGCCGCGATTTCCGATACGGTCATGACGTTCAAATAGGCGGCGTTGGCCGCCACATAGATGGCCACCACAGCGGCCATTCCTATGGCCATGGCGCGCGGAAGATTGCGCCGCGGGTTCTTGATTTCTCCGGCCACGAAGCTGACGTAGCTCCAACCCATATACGCCATGAGGCAGGCAGTCAGCGCGTAACCGACGCCACGGTAGGAGACCGCCGCGAGCGGATGCCCTGGCGATGGCCCGACGCCCGCCACATGCGGCGCGAAAGCGGCCGCGGCGATCAACAGCAGCAGACCCACAATCTTCAACGACGTGAAGATGCGCTGGATCCATGCGCCTTCCTTGACGCCGATATAGTTGGCGGCGGCGAGCGCGGCCAACACAGCCACCGATACGATCTGGCGCAGGAGTGGCGAGAGGTGGATGAAATGGTCGAGATAAATGGAGAAGCTCACGGCCAGAAAGGCCATGCCGCCGGGTATTACGGCCAGCAGGAAGACCCATCCGGAAAGGAAAGCGCAGCCCGGGCCGAAGGCCTCGCGCAGGTAGATATATTGGCCGCCGGTGTCCGGCATCATGGCGCCCAGTTCGGCATAGGCGAGCGCGCCGCAGTACGAGAGGATGCCGGCCACCACCCACACCGCCAGTATGGCGGGGCCCGAAGGCAGGCTGCGCGCAATGACGTTGGGCAAGAGAAAGATGCCAGACCCGATGACGATGCCGATGACGATGAGCGACGCGTCGACGAAGCCCAGCCTGCGCGGAAGTTGGTCCATTACGGCGTAGCGATTACTATAACAAAGAGCCTGGCGATTAACGGGCCGGCGCGCTGAGCTCCACGGCTGGTTCCGGCGCGCGCAGGAATTGCTGGATATGGCCGGTTAGCAGCTCGGGTTGTTCGAGCGGGCCGAAATGCTCTCCACCGGGCAGCAGCACGGGTTTGCAGTTGGGCAGCGCGGTATGCAGGAAGTCATAGGAGCTGATGAAGTGGGATTCGCGGCCGTAGACCAGAAGGGTGGGCGTCTGGATGGTGCGGACAGCGGCCAGGGTCATCGCCCCAACCTGTTCGTAGTCTTTCAGCAGCGTGGTGTTGCGGATCAGGTGCAACAGCGGTTCGCGATTGCGCGGGAGGCCGCGCGCCGGGCCATAAAACTTGGGGGTTTCAAGACTGAGCTGCAAGAGAAACTCGGCGTCGGTGCGCTTATCCTCTGGAACGTGGATGCCCGCTTCCTCAAGCTTCGCTACCCAGGCTGCCCAGCCGATCCAATCCTTGTCGTTACGCAAGTGTACCAAGGCCGCTAAACCGGGTTCCAGGGCGAGCAGTTTGGTTACGCGCTCAGGATAGAGCAGGCTGAAGTACATGGCGATATCCGCCCCAAAACTATGTCCCACCAGAGTAACGCGTTCGATTCCCATGACGTCGAGAAAGCAGCGTAAGTCTTCCACCATGTCGGCGGCGGTGTAGCCGGTGGGCGTTACGTCGCTGTAGCCGTGGCCGCGGAGGTCGTAGGTTGTAACGCGGTATTCGCGGCGCAGGATGGGCGCCATGTAGAGATGCCATACGGCCAGATTGCCGAGGAAACCATGCAGCATCACCACGTCGGGTCCCATGCCGACGGTGATGTAATGCAGATCGATACCGTTCGCCCTAACCTTTGGCACTCGGAAACATCCCTTCCCCTTGCGCGTCTCGAACCAGCATTCCTCCCAACGATTGCACCTCTTCCCCGCCGGAAACAATAGCCAGGACGGCGGCCTGCTTTGCCGTCTCCAATAGCATGGTAGCACACTCTTAAATTTAGTAGAGTATTCCTATGGACTATAAAATATAACAAAGGTTAACCGATGTCAATCGACTGGAATACGATCCGGGAGCGCAGGTGAACCGTGGTGATTTAGAGGTCCAGGCTGGCGTGAGCGTAAGCCAGGCTGCGCCGCACGTTGTCTTCCTCCAGGCGCAGTTGCGCCTCGCGCGCCAGCCCGCTGACTACCGGCAGGGCCCGGTCACTCCTCATGCGCAAGGTGCGCGCCAGGTATAGACCGTTGCGCTGCGGAAAGGTGGCCCAATAAGCGTCCGTCAGGCAAGGCACTTTCAGCGGATCGCGGGTGATCATTTCGAGGGTCAGGCGGGTCTCCGGCCGCGCGCGTCGAAGGGTGTCCACGATGCGCCGCATATCGAGCAGGCCATCTCCGAGGGGCATCTCGGACAGCAGGAAGCCTTCCGGGTACGACGCCACGCCCATATCTTTAATATGCGAGGAAATCGCAAAAGGGGCCAGAGTCTCCACCGCATCGATGGGGTCGTCCAGCAAGGCGATATTGTTGCCGGTATCCAGGCAGACTCCCAGCCAGCGGCTCGATTTGGCCTTCATGAGCGCGGCCATTTCGGCGGCGGTCCAGTCTTTATGGTTCTCGATGGCCAGCGGAACGCGGTGCTTCTCGACGATGCGCAGCGCGATGTCGATATTGCGATGACTTTGCTCCACTGCCTTTTCCCAATCCGCCAGGCTGGTGAAATTTTCGTAGCGGCGCCCGGGAAGGCAATTGACGCGGACGGCCAGCGCGCCGGCTTCCTTGGCGGCGGCTACGGTGCTCTCGAAAGCGGCGGCGTCCGCAGTTTTGGGCAGCGCGGAGATGGCTTCGTAATACATGCCCAGCCGCTCGGTGCGCGTGCGGAGGCTGCGGATGTAATCCGGATCGAGCGAGGTTAGGGGCATCTGAATACCGCCGGCGCCGAGCGCATGGGCGTGTTCCAGAAATTCGAGAGTATCCTTGGGCCGCCCAAAGCTCATGTAGCAGGTAACCGCGATGCCCATGCTGGAGCGCGGCGGCTGGGCGGCCAGGGCGTGAGCCGCGGCCCCGGCGGCCCCTGCGAGAAACGCCCGGCGATTCATAGCTGGAAGCTCCGCAGCACATCGTCCCATGGTTTGCGGTAGGGCCGCGATAATAGCGCGGAAGCCTGGCTATCGCCTGCGATTTCTTCTTTTTCCGGGTCCCAGCGGATCTTGCGGCCGAGCCGCAGCGAGATGTTCGCCAAATGGCAGGCGACGGCGGTGCGGTGCCCCCCTTCCACGTCGGAGATCGGTTGTTGCCGGGACTTGATGCAATCCAGAAAATTGCGCGCATGCAGGTCGAACTGCTGGGGCGAAGACCCGGGCTCTTTGCGCGCTTCGACCCAGGGCTCCGGCTTGGCGGCCGAGTGCTGGGGACCTCCAGTGGGCTGGCCTTCGAACACCGGGATGGCGTTGGAGGGGTCGATCTTCATATCGGGAAAGACTTCGTATCCGGCGCGCGAAACCGTCATGCTGCCCTTGGTCCCGAAGAATTCCAGGCCGAAGCCGGCGCGGCGTCCGGCGCTGGCCTCGCGCAGCGAGTGCACCGCGGTGAAGCCGGGGTACTCGAATACGGAATCCTGCGTATCGGGAGTTTCGCCGTTGTCCTGAAGCGCGAAGCGTCCGCCGCTCGACGAAACGGCTGAGGGACCCTTGACGTTCATGGCCCATTGGACGATGTCGATATCGTGCGCGCCCAGGTTGGTCATCTGGCCGCCGGAGTAATCCCAGAACCAGCGGAAATGATACAGCGCACGGTGGGGGTTATAGGGCCGCCGCGGCGCCGGGCCGAGCCACATGTCGTAGTTGAGATCGCGCGGTGGCGGACCGTCGGGGGGGCTGCCGAAGCCGGGCATTACATTGCGGTACGACCCCATGTGGGCGCTTAGCACCTTGCCGAAGTACGCCGCCTGGACCAGTTCGCGGGCCTTCTGGTAATGCGGCCCGGAGCGCTGCTGGGTGCCCACCTGCACGATGCGGCGGTAGCGGCGCGCGGCCTCCGTCATCCAGCGGCCTTCCTTGACGAAAAGCGTCAGCGGCTTTTCCACATAGACGTCTTTTCCGGCGGCGCAGGCCATAATCGTGAGCAGGGCGTGCCAGTGGTCGGGCGTGCACACGACGATGGCCTGAATGTCTTTGTCGTCGAGCAGCTTCCGAAAGTCCTGGTAGGGCCTGGCGCCCGGCCCACATGCCGCCAGACCTTCTTCAAGGCGCGGCTGGCAAACCTCGCACATGGCGGCGA
>Ga0302320_10009294_pt1 | contig 21170 bp, 21 predicted proteins | sample Bog_T0_3_FD_202130 | JGI IMG/M metagenome (GOLD analysis project Ga0302320, IMG submission 202130) | Peat permafrost microbial communities from Stordalen Mire near Abisko, Sweden - Bog_T0_3 | ecosystem: Environmental > Terrestrial > Soil > Wetlands > Peat | place: Sweden: Abisko, Stordalen Mire...
CGGACAGCTTCGTCGCGAGTTCCGGCGCCGGGTCTTCGCCGAGCCGCGCGCCCGCGAGAAAGCGCCAGAGCGAAGGGTAGAGAAACGTCAACACTTGCCCGGAGCGCTCGAAGTCCATCGCGGCCTTGCCGGGTTCCTGTTGATAGAGCCAGAGTCGACCGCGCGAGAACAGCGCCGCCGCGTCATTGGGGTTGGCTTGCAGATCGGCGTCCAGCGCTTGCATCGCGCCCTCGATGTCGCCGTGCTCGAGCAACAGCACCGACATCACGCGCAGCATCATCGGATCGCGCGGGCCGAGACGCTCGGATTGGGCGATGTCGGATTGCGCCTTGGCGATGTCGCGGACTTCCATGTGCGCCTGTGCGCGCGCGGCCCACAGCGACGACGAGGTGGGCGCGATCTCGATCGCGCGGTCGAGGTCGGCGATCACGGCCCACGCCTGATGCAGATTGCGATGAATCTCGGAACGCTGGAACAGCAATTCCGGGTTGTCGGGCCTCAGCAGGATCGCCTGATCGAAATCCGCCAACGCGAGGTCGAATTTCTCCAGATTGGCGTTCGCCGCGCCCCGCTTGGCCAGCGCGTCGATGAAGTCGGGGTTGTTGGCGAGCGCTCGATCATAGGCGCGAATGGCGGCTTCGTGATCGCCCTTGAGATCGCTCTCGACGCCGCGGACCGTCTGGCTCGCCGCGAGCATGTCGCGAAAGGGCTGCTGACCCCAGCGTTCGACCGCGAACAACGCGAGCCCGGCCGCCAGAACAGATCCCCAGCCGAGCCCTCGCCGCCATGCCAGCGGCATCCGTTTAAACGGCGGGCTCGGCGGAAACGCGAGCAGCATCACGCCCGCCGCGATCGGGCAGACGGCGCCGACGGCGACCCAGAGCAGCGCGAACCCCTGGTCGACGAGATAGGCGAACGCGCCGGAAATCACGAGTGCGATGAGCGACGGCGCGATCAAGGCGACGGCGGCGACGACACCGGCGCCGCGCGAGAGGAGTACGCGGACCGATCGCGTCTCCGCGGCGCGATTCGTCGCGCGTTCGATCCGGAGGAAGGGAGGCCGATCGAGTCGCCACAGGCTGACGAGAGCCATTACGCAGATGACGGCGAGGGCGCCCAGCATGAGCGCGTAGAGCATCGTCGCCGGGGCAAGGCCGAGCCCATTCGCCACGCGTCCGACGACCGGCGGCGCCGCCGCCTCGCCTTTCAGCAGGAACAGCGAAAGGTCGTACGCCGCGTGCAAGATCCCGAGCCCGGCCCAGGCCGCGAGGATGCGCGGCCATCGGCCGAGACGGCTCGCCGAGAGGTCGGCCCGCGCGATCGCATAGCCGCCGGAGAGGCCCAGGAACATATGAAACGGCACCGCCGTCAACGCGCGGGTCAGCGCCAGCCGACCCCAATTTTCGCCGGCGGCGGAGATGTAGAGCATGTTCTCGAGCAACGCGAAGCCCAAAGCGAGACTGGCGGCGGCGAGCACGAGATCATGCGAGTTGCGGTTGAGATAATAGGGCCGCAACAGGAAATAGACGCCGATCATTTTCGCCGCTTCCTCGGGTAAGCCCGCGAAGACGAAAGCGATGGTGAAAGGCGAGAAGCCGTGCGGATTGGCGTGTAGTTCGAAAGGCGTCTCGAGGAACAGGATCAAGGTGCCCATCACGCCGCCGATCGACATCGCGGCGCCGAACAGGCGTAGCGGAAACGCGCCGCGCCCAAGGCGCATGACCAGCCACGCGAGCAACAGCCCGACGAGCAGCGCCGCCGGCTGGGCGGCGAACGGGGAAGCGAGGAAGGCGTTCATGGCGCGGTCTTCAGCCCGACATAGACGCCGGTGCGCGAACCGATCGAGACGGCGGCGATGAAAAACAGCGCGCCGATGACGGCGCCGGCGATGGAAACGCCCCCCGCCCGCCGAATGACGTCCTCGGCCGCCGCCTCATCGGGTTCGGCCGCGCGAATGCGCGCGATCGTCCGGCGGGCGCCGCCGACATAGAGCCGCCGACCCGAGATCGCCGCGAGGGCCGGCGCATAGGCGAGCACGTTTCCGTACCCGCCGAAAGCGTGAATGCTGGTGACCAGCAGCGGCGTGACGCAAGCGAACGCCGCCCATCCGTACATCTTGCGATAAAGGAACCAGGCCTGCGGAAACACGAGGCCGGGCCAGCAGACGCTGAAGGCGCTCCGCCCGGCGGCGATGGTGTCGTGCAGGGGCAGGAATTTTTCGAGATTGCGCTGCGTGAACAGCGCCATGTCCCGACGCTCCGAGGCTTCGGGGTCGGGCGGAGACATCGCGGACTCGGTTTCGGACATGCGGGGTTTCCGGAAAGAATCGCGGGCGGGCTCTCTTCCCGCGCCAATGCGGTTAAAATAGGATCGCGCGCGCCGCAATTCCCGCGCGGGATTTCGCCATGTCGTTGACCCTCTACGCCGCCTTCGTCCTGGCGACGACGATCCTGATGCTGATTCCCGGGCCGAACGTCGCGCTGATCGTCGCCAACAGCCTCGCTCATGGTGCGCGCTTCGGACTGACGACCGTGGCGGGAACGACGGCGGCGATGGTCGTTCAACTCGCGTTGACCGGGCTCGGCATGACGACGCTGCTGGGGCGACTCGCGAGCGCCTTCGAGGCCCTGCGCTGGCTCGGCGTCGTTTACCTGTTGTGGCTGGGCCTAAACGCGTGGCGGGCTCCAGCGACCGACCTGACGAAGACCGCGCCGGAGCCGCGCTCGCCGAGGGCGATCTTCGCGCGCGGCTTCCTCGTCTCGCTGACCAATCCGAAGACGCTGCTGTTCTACACGGCGTTCTTCCCGCAGTTCCTGACGCCGGGGGCGGCGATGGTAGGTCAGATCGCGATTCTGGCGACGACGTTCCTCGTCGTGGCCGTGGTCGTAGACAGCGGCTGGGCGCTGCTCGCCGCGCGGTTCCGCGGCGCGCTCGGCGTCAACGGCCGGCTGCGAAACCGTTTGACCGGAGGTCTATTGATGGGGGCCGGGCTGGGGCTCGCGTTGGCGCGACGACCGTAGGCGGGAAGTCTTCTTCGGCTTGGCGTGTCCCGCGATCTCGCTGACTGGCCGCAAGGCCTCCTCGATCTCTCGTTCCGATCGTTCGACGATGCCCTGCGCGAGCCGCTCTTCTATATGATGGAAATGCTCTCCCGACAGCGCGATCGCGCGATCCCGGTCGCGCGCGCGGAGCGCCGCCGCGATGGCGGCGTGTTCATCGACGCCGCAGAGCGAAAGCCGCGCCGGCTCGAACGCCGACACCATCAGCGACGAGCGCGACAGCAATTCTCTCAGGAATCGCGAGAGCTCGGCGTTGCCGAGTGAATCGACGAGCAGCATGTGGAATTCGCCGGAGAGTCGCACCGAGGCCGCGCGATCCTCCCGCGCCACCGCCGCGCGCTCCTCCTCCAGATGCGCCTCGATCCCGGCGAGGATCGACTCGTCCGTAGATTGCGCGAGCTGCGCGAGCACGCCCGCCTCGAAGACGCGATGCGCGAGATAGATGGTGCGAATTTCCTGCGCGGACGGATGCGGCACGAACACGCCGCGCTGCGGAATCGCCTCCAGCCGGCGCTCCGCGACCAGACGATGCAGCACCTTGCGGATGCGCTCGCGCGAGACGTCGAAGATCGTCGCCAGCCGATGTTCCGGCAGCTTGGAGCCCGGCGTCAGGCGTCCCTCGAACAACGCGCGCGACAGCGCTTCGTGAACGCCGTCCTCGAGCGCGGCGCCGTCGAGTTCGGCCGCGGGCGCCGGCTTTTTCCGCGGCGCGCGCGTCATCGGCGCCTCCGGGTGAGCTCGACTCGGCCCAAGAAGTGTGCACATTCGTATTCAAAAATGTGCACATTTTGTTGTCGGTGCGACTTACTTTGAGCTGGCATTCAATTTATCTCTTGAATGTCAACGGGTTAGAAAAAATGTGCACAACTGGCGCCGTCTTTGCATCGTTGGGGCGCGGCTGAATCGGACCGGCCGAGTGGAGGAGCAATCAATGTCGACATGGCAACTATCCCGTCGCAGCCTTCTGAAAGCAAGCGCCGCCTCGGCGACCGGCGCCCTCATCGGCATGCCGGCGCTCGTGCGCGCCGACGTCAAGGAAGTGGTCGTCGGCGGTCCCGCCGGCGCGGCGAAATATTTCAACGCCGACGTGTTTCCGCTCATAGAAAAGCAGCTCGGCATCAAGATCATCTATGAAGGCACGAACTCGATGACCAACCTTCAGAAGATGACGGCGGACAAGGACGCGCCGAAAATGTCGGTCGTGATCATGGACGATCCGGTCATGCTCGTCGCCGCGCGCGAGGGCCTGATCACGCCGATCTCGCTGACGGGTTCGCCAAACTTAGGCAAGCTCGCCGCCGCCAATGTGCATCAGGACGGCATGTGGGCGAACTACCAGATGCCATGGGCCGGCATCGCCTATTACTCCAAGGGCGCGAAGATTCCGACCAGTTGGGAGGACCTCTATTCCGCCGACGCCGCCGGCAAGGTCATCATCCCTTCGCTGAAGAACACCGAGGGCTATTGGGCGCTGCTGTCGGCCGCGCATCTCGAAACCGGCAAACCTTACAAGGAAGCGCAATACGAGATCGACGCCGGGTTCAAGAAACTGGCGACGCTGAAGCCCAAGCTGCTCAACGTCTATACCGACGCGCCGCAGGCGATCAATCTGCTCGAGCAGGGCGAGGCGTCGATGATCGGCGGCCAGTTCTCGGCTTACACGCTCATCCGCAAGGCGGCGGGTTCGCCGGTCGATCTGGCCATTCCCAGCGACGGCGGTTTCGCGATGCCCTCGGGCATCACCAAAGTCAAGAACGGACCCTCCAGCGACATCGCCGACGCGATCATCAACATGTACCTCGGTCCCGAGGTGCAGGGCGTGCTCGCGGCCAGGGCCTTTGTCGCGCCGACCAATCCCGATACGCCCAAGCCCGCCGGCTATCCCGACCCCAGTCAATTGTTCTCGCCCGATTGGGCCTTCTTCGCCAAGGAGCGCGGCGGTTGGGTGGACCGCTGGAACCAACTGTGACAGCCGCGCCGCACGTCGCGGCCGCGGGCCTGTCGAAGCGCTTCGGCGCTTCGACGGTGCTCGACGGCGTCGACATATCCGTCGCCAAGGGCGCGCTGGTCACGCTGCTGGGGCCATCGGGTTGCGGAAAGACGACGTTGCTGCAACTGATCGCGGGATTGGCGACGCCCGACGCAGGCGCCGTCTCCATCGCGGGAATCGACGTCACGCGCACGCCGCCGCACAAGCGCAACGTCGGCGTCGTGTTTCAGAACTACGCGTTGTTTCCTCATCTGACCGTCGGCGGCAACGTCGGCTTCGGCCTGACGGGGCGGCGGTTGTCGAAAGAGGAGATCACGGGCAAGGTTTCTCGCGCGCTCGATCTGGTGCAGATGGGCAAGTTCAAGGACCGGCCGATCACCGCGCTTTCGGGCGGTCAGCAGCAACGCGTCGCGCTCGCCCGAGCGCTGGCGGTCGAGCCCAGCGTGCTGTTGTTTGATGAGGCGCTGAGCGCGCTGGATCGCAACCTGCGCGAGACGATGCAGGTGGAATTGCGGCGCCTGCTGAAAGACCTGGGCGCCACCGCCGTTTTCGTCACCCACGACCAGGATGAAGCGCTGACGATGTCGGACAAGATCGCGGTAATGAACGCCGGCCGCATCGAGCAATTCGCCGATCCGCTCAGCGTCTACGCGCGGCCGCGAACCTTGTTCACCATGCGCTTCGTCGGCATTTCCTCGGAATTGCGCGGCAAGGTCTCCGAGCGCGCCGACGGGCGCGTGCGCGTCGACACGAAGATCGGCCCGGTCGTCGCGCAAGGCGATCAGGCGATCGGCGCGGCCGTCATTGTCGCGACGCGGCCGGAGCATGTTCGCATCGGCGCGGCGGCCGGCGCCGAAGACAATCGCGTCGAGGGACGCATCCACAACATCACGTTTCAGGGCTCGCGCACCCGCGTCGCCGTCGATGTCGGCGGCGAGTCCGATTTCGGCGTCGAGATCGCCGGCGTCAACGCGCTGCCGGAGGCGGGGCAGGGCGTCGCGCTGATCTGGCCGATCGCGCAAAGCTTCGCCTATCTCGATCCGAGGGGAGGCTCATGAGCGTCGTCGCGATGGTGAAGCCGAATGTCGCAACGCGGCTCCGCTCGGCCAAGGCGGGGCTGCTCCTCGCGCTGCCGGCGATTCTTGTGCTCGTCTTCCTCTACGTGACGCCGCTCGCGCATCTGCTCGCGCAGAGCTTCGAAAGCGCCGCCGGCTTCACGCTCGAGCCTTATGGTCGCATCCTCGGCGATGCCTATGGGCGCTCGCTGGTCTGGAATTCGTTGCGGCTCGGGCTGATAACGACCGGCGTCACGCTCGCCGTCGGCTATCCCGCCGCCTTCGGCCTGGCGCTGTCGCGCGGCGCGGCGCGCAGCGTGTTTCTCGCCTGTCTGTTCCTGCCGCTCGCCGCGAGCGTGATCGCCAAGGCGTTCGCCTGGACGATCCTGCTGCGCTCGCATGGAATCGTCAACGATGCGCTGATGTGGCTGCACATCACCAACCAACCCATCCGCATGATCTTCACGCAGACCTCGCTGATCGTCGGCGCGGCGAACGTCTTTCTCCCCTTCATGATCCTGCCGATCTACGCCGTCGTCGCGCAAATCGATCCGCGCCTCTTGGAAGCCGCCGCGACGCTCGGCGCGCCGCCGGTGTCGGCGTTCCTGCGCGTCGTCGTTCCGCTCTCGGCGCCGGGCGTCGTCGCGGGCGTCGCGTTGGTGTTCTCGCTCTCGGTCTCCGCTTACGTCGTGCCCAATCTGCTGATGGGCGAGAATTACCCGACGCTCGCGACCACCATCGCCAAGGCGTTTCTGCTGACGCGCGACCCCGCGCTCGGGGCGGCGGCGGGCGCGATCTTGATGACGATCGGGCTCGTCGTCGTCGCCTTGAGCAATCGCCTGGGGCAGGCCGCCGGAGGGTCGCGCTGATGTTGGGTTCGGCCGCGAAATGGTTCGCGCAACTCGCCATGGCCGGCGCGGCTGTGTTCCTGTTGGCGCCGTTGCTGGTGATCGCCGCGGCGAGCTTTTCGCCGACCCCGGTGTTCGATCTGCCGATCGGCGGCGCGTCGTTGCGCTGGTATGGCGCGATAAGCTCGCTCGACGGTTTCTGGCCGGCGCTCGCGCTCTCGCTGGAGATCGCGACGGTCTCGACGATGATTTCGTTGGTGCTGGGAACGTTCGCCGGCATCGCCATCGCGCGCGGCGCCATGCCGGGCGCGTCGTTCTTCTCGGCGGCGCTCGCCTCGCCGCTGATGATGCCCGGCCTCGTGCTCGGCATAGCGCTGCTGCAATTCTTCCATGGCCTCGGCCTCACCCAGACATGGACGTCGTTGCTGCTCGCCCATGTCGTGGTGACGCTGCCCTATGTCGCGCGCACGATGATCGCGGGGCTGAGCCGATTCGATTTCACCTTGCTCGACGCGGCGCGCACGCTCGGCTGCGGCTTCACCAGCTCGATTGTTCGCGTGATGGCGCCAGCGCTCGCGCCCGCCTATCTCACCTCGGCTTTGTTCTCGTTCCTCGCCTCGATGGACAATTATCCGGTGTCGATTTTCCTCACCGACGCGCGCAACAAGACGCTGCCGATCAAAATGTTGCAATATATCGAGGAAAGCCCGGACCCTTCGATCGCCGCGCTCTCCACGCTCATTCTTCTGGCGACCCTGGCTTTGTTGTTCATCGCCGATCGCGCGGTCGGCCTGCATCGTCTGGCCGGATTGGCGGAGTAGACTTATGGGAATCGCGCCGACGCCGCGGGACTTCTTGGGATATGGACGCGATAAGCCGAACGCGCGATGGCCCGGCGACGCGCGCGTCGCGGTGTCCATCGTGGTCAATTTCGAGGAAGGATCGGAATTCGCCGTCAGCGAGGGCGACGATCGCAACGAAGCGATCTATGAGGTCGAGCATCGCCTCGTCGACTTGCCGGATCTTTGTCTCGACAGCCATTTCGAATATGGCGCGCGCGCGGGTTGGTGGCGGGTGATGGACGTGCTCGACGCGCATGGCGTCAAGGCGACGGTCAGCGCTTGCGGCCGCGCGGTCGAGCGATTGCCGGCGCTCGCCCAGGACGCCATCGCGCGCGGTCACGAGATCGCCGCGCATGGTTGGCGCTGGGAGAGCCATGCGGGTCTCAGCGAAGAGGCCGAGCGCGAGCGCATCGCGCGCACCGTCGCCGCCATAACGTCAGCGACGGGCGCGCGTCCCGTCGGCTGGCACACGCGCTCGGCGTCGTCGCCGAACACGCGGCGTTTGTTGGTGGAGGAGGGCGGCTTTCTCTACGACAGCGACGCCTACAACGACGATCTGCCCTATACGTTGAGCTTCGGCCAGCGGCGTCATGTCGTGCTGCCCTACGCCTTCGACACCAACGACATGCAGTTCCAGAACACCAACCGTTTTCGCGGCGCGTCGGACTTCGCCGACTATGTGCTGGAGGCGTTCGATTGGCTGCATCGTGAGGGCGCGAGCGCTCCAAAGATGATGTCGATCGGCTTGCACTTGCGCATGATCGGCCGCCCCGGCCGCATCGGCGCGCTGGATCGTATCCTCTCCGCGATGCGCGCGAAGGGCGGCGTCTGGATCGCGCGGCGCGACGAGATCGCGCGGCATTGGTTGGCGCGCAAGTGAGACGCTGGCTGATCGTCAATCCGAATACGGATGTAGCCGTGACGCGTTGGCTGGCGGAGGAAGCGCGGCGGGTCGCGGGCGACGATGTCGAGATTGTCGCCGTCAACGCCGACTCCGGGCTGGCGGCGATCCAGACGCCCGCGGACATCGACATCGCCGCGCGCGCCGTGGCCGCGGACGTCGCGGCGCATGGGCACGCGAGCGGCGCCCTCGTCGCGGCGTTCGGCGATCCCGGCGTCATGGCCGCGCGCGCGCTCGGATTGATGCCGATCGTCGGTCTCGGCGAGGCGGGGATGTCGGCGGCGGGGGAGGGCGGGCGACGGTTTTCAATTCTTACGCTCGGCGCGGCGATGCGCGAGCCGATCCTCGCCAAGGCCGCGGCGCTGGGGTTGGCGGAAAGCCTCGCCGAGGTGCGCGTGCTGCCGTTTTCGATTCCCGAGATGATCGCCGACCGCGAGGCGCGGCGAGAGGAGATCGCGGCGGCGATTCGCGCTTGCAAGGGAGACGCGGTGCTTTTGGGCGGCGCGCCGTTCGCGGGGATGGCGAGGGCGCTGGCGCGCGAAACCGGCCGTTTCGTGCTAGACGGAGTGGAGGCGGCGGTCTCGGAACTTCTGGTCCTAGGGGTCCGTTTCCGCCGAGACGACAAATGAGGCGCGAGATGCAAGTAGGCGAATGCAGGTGTGGGCGGGTTCGGTACCGCCTAACCGCGAAGCCGGTCGTCACGATGGCCTGCCATTGTACGGGTTGTCAGCGCATGACGGCGAGCGCGTTTTCGCTCGGCGCCTTGTATCCAAGCGGAGCCTTCGAAGTGACGAAAGGCGAACCCGTCATCGGCGGCCTGCACGGCGATGCGCATCACTACTTCTGCCCCTATTGCATGAGCTGGATGTTCACGCGCGTCGACGCCATGGGGGACTTGGTCAGCGTACGGGCGATGCTCTGCGACGACGCGCGGGCGTTCGTCCCGTTCATCGAGACCTATACGAACGAGAAGCTGCCTTGGGCGACGACGCCCGCCGTTCACAGCTTCGAGCGCTACCCCCCGGTGGAGCAATTTCCTGATTTGCTGGCGGAATACGCCAACTCAACCGCCGGGACATAGATCGACGCTCTCGAGATCGGCGTCGGCGGGATAGAGATCCATCAACCGAAGCGTCACGCCGTTGGTCCAGCCGAAGCCGTCCTGCGTCGGATATTCGCCGCCGCCGCCCGGTTTGTCGGTCGCGACCACATCGTATTTCTCCAGCAGCTTGCCGGTCTGGCGATAGACCCGCGAGACGTTGACCACCCAGCGGCAGGCGATCCGCTCCGCCAGCGCGTTTTCATCGTAACTCCTCAAACCGGCCACCGCTATCCACTGTAGCGGCGCCCATCCGTTCGGCGCGTCCCATTGCTGCCCGGTGTCGAAGGTGGTGGTGACGATACCGCCGGGCTTTAGCAAGTTCGCCTCGACCACCCGCGCCACCGAGGCGGCTTGCTCCTTCGTCGCGACTTGCGTGAACAACGGATAAAAGGTCGCGGCGCTGAGGTCGTCGATGCTTTGTTTTTCCGTCAAGCGATAGTCGAGGTAGACGCCGCGCGCGGGGTCCCAGAGGTAGCGATCGATGGCGGCGCGGCGCGCGGCGGCGCGGCGGGCGAAGTCTTCAGCGGCTTCGTGATCACCCGCGCGCTCGGAGCCCGCGCGAATCGCGTTTTCGAGGCCGAACAGCAAGGAATTGAGGTCGACGGGAACGATCTGCGTCGTGTCGATCGAAGCCAGGGTTCGTTGATCGCCGAACCAGCGCGAGCTGAAATCCCAGCCGCTCTCGGCGGCGGCGCGAATTTCGCGATAGGTTTCGCCGGCCTCGCCCGGCGTCGCGCGCGCCTGCGCGACGTCCTCGGCGTAGGATTCGTCGCGTGGCGCGTCGCTGTCGTCCCAATAGCGGTTGAGGATTGAGCCGTCGTCGAGTTTCACGACGCGGCGATGCGCGCCGCTTGGCGTCAGGTCGCTCGCGCCCTCCATCCAGAATGCGTATTCGGCCTTCAATTGCAGGAGATAGCGGGCGTAGGCCGCCGCCGGATCGTCAGGCGAAAGCAGCCCCACCATCGCGAAAAAGACCGGCGGCTGCGATCGCGTCAGATAGTAGGATCGCGCGCCGTTCGGCGCATGGCCATAAATGGCGATGAGATCGGCGAAGTCCCCGACCATGTCCTCGAGCAGATCTCGCCGGCCGCTGTCCGTGAGGCCGAGCATGGTGAAATACGAGTCCCAGTAATAGATCTCGCGGAACCGGCCGCCCGGAACGACATAGGGCAGAGGTAAGGGCAGCAGCGAACTGAAGGGTGCGCTCGTCGGAGTGGATCGCGTCAAGCTGTTCCAGAGCGCGTCGATGTGCTGGCGAAGGGCCGGCGGCTCCGAAATCAAAGGCGGCGGGGCGGCGCTGACGGGCAGGTCGAAATGCGCGAGCACGAAATGCGTCAACGCCTCACGCGATAGCGGCGCTTGCGCTTGATACAGTGCCAGAATGTCGGACGGCGGCGACTTGGGCGTCGCGTCGGCGAAGGCCTTGCTGTCGGGAAAGACGCGTTGTTCCTCGACGTCCGCGTAGAGGCCGGGAAACAAAACCTGAGGCGCGGGCGGCGGGTCGGCCGCGGACGCCGGATACGTGAGCAACAGGAGCGGCGCGAGCAGCGCCACGCGGATGAGCGACATCATGCGGCTTTTCCTTCCTCCCGGCGCTTCCGATGCTCTATATTGCGCGCAACATCGGCGGGGCGCGAGAGGTCGAGATGCCCAACGGAAATTACGATCACGATTTTTACGCCTGGGCGAACGAGCAGGCCGCGCTGCTGCGCGCCGGCGAGTTTTCCCGCGCGGATGTCGAGAATATCGCCGAGGAGATCGCCAGCATGGGCCGCACCGAGAAGCGCGAACTGGTCAGCCGCTTGACGGTGCTGCTGCTGCATCTCCTGAAATGGCGGTTCCAGCCGAACAAGCGCAGCAATTCGTGGAAACATTCGATCGCCACCTCGCGTGACCAATTGGCCGAGCATCTCGACGACAACCCGAGCCTCAAATCCAAGTTGCCGCAAGCGATCACGTCCGCGTTCCGCTACGCGCGTCGCGGCGCGGCGGACGAAACAGGGCTCGATGACAGCGTGTTTCCGGAGCTCTGCCCCTGGACGTTCGACCAGATGATGGAGGAGGAATTCTGGCCCGGTTGAACGCGCCCATTCGCGCCTCATTCTCGACCCATCAGCGCGCTATCGCGCGCTCGCGCTGGGTAAATCGTCGTTGAAACGTTTCGAACTGGCGCGAATCTTCAAAACGGGCAGAGTGCCGCCGAACGGCGGATTCGGGAGCGGCGATGGCGCGAGCGTGGAGCGAACTCGGCGGGGAGATCGATCCCTCGCATGAGTGGGACGCGGAACTCTTCCTCCGTTTCGAGGACGAGCGCGCGTGGCCGGCGCGCGACCTGATCGCGAGGATCGACTCGGAGCCGCGCCGCATCTTCGATCTCGGCTGCGGGCCCGGCACCAGCACGCGTCTGCTCGTCGAGCGCTTTCCTCAGGCGGATATCACCGGGCTCGACTCGTCCTCGGCGATGCTCGCCGAAGCGCGCCGGCGCCTGCCCGAAATCGCCTTCGCCCATGCGGACATCTCGCACTGGCGTCCCGACGCGTCGCCAGACCTGATCTTCGCCGACAGCGCGCTGCAATGGATGCCGGACCACGAAGGGTTGTTCCCGCGCCTGATGTCGGAACTGGCGCCGGGGGGAACGCTCGGCGTGCAGATGCCCGACAACCGGCAGGAGCCTTCGCACGCGTTGATGCGTCTCATCGCTGCCGATGGGCCGTGGTCGGATCGGTTGGTGCCGGTCGCCAAGACGCGCGCGGTCATCGCCACCCACACCGACTATTATCATTGGCTGCGCCCGATCTCCGCCTCGCTGGAGATATGGCAGACGACCTATGTCCATCCCGTGCCGGGCGTCGACGCCATCGTCGACTGGTTTCGCGGCTCGGCGCTGCGGCCGTTTCTGGCGCCGCTGAGCGTGGACGAGCGCGAGCAATTCCTGGATGCCTACCGCCGCGAACTCGCGCGATCCTACGACGTCGAGCCCGATGGCAAGGTGCTGTTCCTCTATCCGCGCCTGTTCCTGCTCGCGCGTAAAGCCTGAGATGCGCAAACGCGCCGATCTGTTCCTTGTCGAGAGGGGCCATTTTCCCAGCCGCGCCCGCGCGCAGGAGGCGATCGCGGCTGGCCTCGTCAGCGCGAATGGCGTGACCGTGCGTAAGGCTTCGGAAGGGCTCCCGCCCGACGCCGACATCGAAGCGAGCGCCGCGCATCCGTGGGCGTCGCGCGGCGGCATCAAGCTCGCCGCCGCGCTCGACGCTTTCGCGCTCGACCCCCAAGGACTCGCTTGTCTCGACGTCGGCGCTTCGACCGGCGGCTTCACCGACGTGCTGCTGACGCGCGGCGCGCGCTCCGTCGTGGCGGCCGATGTCGGCCATGGGCAGTTCGATCCGCGCCTCGCCGCCGATCCGCGGGTGCGAAGCCTCGAGGGCCGGGACGCGCGCGGACTGACGGTCGAGGATCTTTTCGAGTCGGTGGGAGCCATCGTTTGCGACGTCAGCTTCATCTCGCAACGCCTTGTGTTGCCGAGCGTGTTGGCGCTGGCGGCGCCGTCGGCATGGCTCGTCAGCCTGGTGAAGCCGCAGTTCGAAGTCGGGCGCGGCAATCTGGTGAAGGGGGCCGTCAAAGACGAAGACGCCTTGCGTCAGGCCTGCGAAGACGTGCGCGCCTGCGTCGAGGCTCTGGGCTGGACCAGCCTCGGATTGATCCCCTCCCCCGTGCCGGGCGGCGACGGCGCGCGCGAATTCCTGTATGCCGCGAGGCATGAACGATAATATTTTCGAGCAAACCATCGAATCCCTGAACAAACGCGGCGAGGGCGTCGCCGCCGACGAGCGCGTCGTCCCGGGAGCCTTGCCGGGCGAGACGGTGCTTTGGGACGCGGGTTCCTATTCGGTCGTCAGCCCGCGCGCGGACCGCTCGACGCCCATATGCCGTTACTTCGGCGAATGCGGCGGCTGCGCGGCGCAGCATATGGGTCCGGCGATGTACGCGGATTGGAAGCGCGGCTCGCTGGTCGCGGCGCTCGCCCGTGCGGGCGTCGAGGCGAAGGTCGGCGACCTCGTCGACGCGCACGGCGCGGGCCGTCGCCGCGCGACCTTTCACGCGCGGTTTCATTCGCACAGCCGCGAGGATGTCGGCTTCATGCGCGCCCGCGCGCACGACATCGTCAATATCGAGGATTGCCCGCTGTTCAGCCCGGACATGGCGGGGGCGATCGAGGCGGCGAAGGCGCTGGCGGGCGAATTGCGCAATATCGGCAAGCCCTTGGATATTCAGGCGACGGCGACCCTGAACGGCCTCGATTTCGATCTGCGCGGCAGCGGCCCGCTCGAAGGCGTTGAATTGCGCAAGCTCACCGCCGCCGCGGAGCGGCTCGATCTGGCGCGCGTCTCCAATCACGGCGCGATCGTCGTCGAACGTCGGCCGCCGCAAGTCGCGTTCGGCGAGGCGCGCGTGACCCTCCCGCCGGGCGGATTTCTGCAAGCCACCATCGCGGGCGAGGAGGCGCTGGCGAACGCGGCGGCGGCGGCGGCGGCGGTCAAGGGCGCCAAGCGGGTCGCCGATCTCTTCTGCGGCGCTGGGGCCTTCGCGCTGCGTCTCGCCGCCTCGCATGAGGTCTTCGGCGTCGATTCCGACGCCGACGCCGTGGGAGCGCTGAAGCGCGCGAGCGGCGAGGCGCGCGGCCTCAAGCCGGTCGAGGCGATCACGCGCGATCTGTTCCAGCGCCCATTGCGGCCCGACGAATTGGAGCGATTCGACGCCGTGCTGTTCGATCCGCCGCGCGCGGGCGCGCTGTCGCAGGCGCACGAATTGAGCCAGAGCCGCGTGCCGATCGTCGTCGCGATCTCTTGCAACGTCGACAGTTTCGCGCGCGACGCGCGGATGCTGGTCGAAGGCGGCTATACGATCGAGTCCATCACGCCGCTTGACCAATTCCGCTTTTCTCCCCATGTCGAAACTGTCGCGGTATTCCGGCGTCCGCGCGTCAAGAAACGCCGCGTCGGAGTGCTGAGTTGAGCCCAGGGTCGGACACGGAATTTCTCGAGGCCCTCGCGCGCATCGTCTCCCCCGCGCATGTGCTGACCGACCCGGATATGATCGCGGGGTTCCTCACCGAACCGCGCGCGCTTTACACGGGGCGCGCGCTGGCGGTCGTGCGGCCGGGTTCGACGGCGGAGGTGGCGGCCGTCGTGTCAGCGTGCGCGGCCGCGAAAATCGCGATCGTGCCGCAGGGCGGCAATACCGGCCTCGTCGGCGGACAGACGCCGGACGCGAGCGGGCGCGAGGTGATCCTCTCGCTGCAACGGCTCAAGCGCATCCGCGAGATCGATCCGCTCACCGACACGATGATCGTCGAGGCGGGCGTGACGCTGGCCCAGGCGCAGGAGGCGGCGCAAGGCGTCGACCGGTTGTTTCCGCTGTCGCTCGCCGCCGAAGGGACGTGCACCATCGGCGGCAATCTCGCCACCAACGCCGGCGGCGTCGCGGTGCTCGCCTATGGCAACGCGCGCGACATGGCGACGGGGCTGGAAATCGTGCTGCCGGACGGGCGGATCGTCAACGCGCTGTCGAAGCTGCGCAAGGACAACACCGGCTACGACCTGAAGAACCTGTTCATCGGTTCCGAGGGCACGCTCGGCGTCATCACCGCCGCCGCGCTGAAGCTGTTTCCGAATCCGCGCTCACGCGAGACCGCGTTCATCGGGCTCGAAAACCCGGGCAAGGCGCTGACGCTGTTCGGGCTCGCGCGCGAGGCGCTGGGGACGAGCGTCGTCAGCTTCGAACTGATCCCGCGCATCGCGCTCGACTTCGTGCTCAAACACGCCGCGTCGTGCCGCGATCCGTTGCCTGGTCGCCACGATTGGTACGTGCTGATGGAGGCCGCTTCGCAGGTCGTCGGCGGCCTCGACGAGGCGGTGACCAACATGCTCGGCGAAGCGATGGAGCGTGGCCTCATCGACGACGCCACGCTCGCGGCGACCGGCGAGCAACGCGCCGCGTTCTGGCGCCTGCGCGAGAACGTCTCCGACACGCAGAAATACGAGGGCGGTTCGATCAAGCACGACGTCTCCGTGCCGGTCGGCGTGGTTCCCGAGTTTCTCGTCGAAGCGACGGTGGCGGTTCTCGAATTCACGCCGGGCGCGCGCGTCGTCGCGTTCGGTCACATGGGCGACGGCAATATTCACTTCAACGTCAGCCAACCGCTCGGCGCGGGCAAGCAGGCGTTCCTCGATAAATGGGAGGCGATGAACGAAATCGTGCACGCCATCGTCGCGCAATACGCCGGCTCCTTTTCCGCCGAGCACGGCATCGGACAGTTGAAGCGCGATCTGCTGGCGAGCGCGAAGGACCCGGTCGCGCTGGACGTAATGCGGAAGATCAAGGCGACGCTCGATCCCTTAGGGATCATGAACCCGGGCAAGGTTCTCTGAACGTGACGCGCGATATTTTCACTTTCATCTTTTCGTTGTTGGGGTTCGCGGGTTCGCCGGCGCACGCTGGCTCGCCGTGCGCGCCGACGCCATTTCAGGGCGCAGGCTATGTCGTCTGTTCGTTCGACCTGCGCCGCGACGACATGCGCCTCTATCTCGACGATTCCTCGGGCAAGCCGCACGGCAGCTTTTCCGCCCTCGCGCAAAATCTCAAGGCGCGCGGCCGTACGCTGCGCTTCGCGATGAACGCCGGCATGTTCGAGCAGGACCAGTCGCCGGTCGGGCTTTACGTCGAGGACGGCAAGCGCGTGCGCAAGGCGGACTTGCGCGACGGCGAAACCAATTTCCATCTGCGGCCCAACGGCGTGTTCTGGATCGGCGACAAGACCGCCGGCGTCACGGAGACCTCGCGCTATCTCGCCAATCCGCCCGCCGTGCGCTTCGCCACGCAGTCGGGCCCCATGCTGGTTATCGACGGGCGCATCCATCCTAAAATCCACCCGACCGGCGAATCCGAAAAGATTCGCAACGGAGTCTGCGTGCGCGAAGGTGCCAACGTGGTCTTTGCGATTTCCGACGGCGAGGTGACGTTTCACGCCTTCGCGACGCTGTTCAAGGACGGGCTCGGCTGCGCCAACGCGCTTTTTCTCGACGGCTCGGTGTCGTCGCTCTACGCGCCGGAATTGTCGCGCGATGACGAACTGGTTCCGCTCGGGCCGATGGTGGGCGTCACAACCGCGCCCTGAAACGTCGCCTCGGCCGCGATTCGCGCTATGAAACGCGACCCGCCGGCCGAATGATTCGCCCAAGCGAGGCATACGATGAGTTCGTCCATGCGCAACGACCCCGTCTCCCGAGCCGACACGCCGATCGATCTTTCTTCGCCGGAAGTCTCGCGCGAGGCGCCCGCCAATCGCGCGCAGGGCATCGCCCGCGCCATCTTCGCCGCGACGTTGTTCGCCCTCGGCGTCTGGACATTGTGGGGCTTCCTGCCGGCGCTCGCCTGGGCGGCGATCATCGCGATCGCCACTTGGCCGCTGTATTGGCGGGTGAAGGACCGATGCCCGGCGCCCTTGCGGGCGCATATGCTGCCGGCGCTGTTCACGATCGCGATCGGCCTCGTCTTCATTCTACCGATCGTCGTGTTCGGCTGGCTGATCAGCCATGAGTCGCTGACCGTTTACGCCTGGATCGAAGAAATTCGGCGCAATGGGGTGCCGGTCTCCGAAGGCGTCGCGCAACTGCCCTATCTGGGTTCGACCATCGCCAATTGGTGGCACGAAAATCTGGAGAACCCGGAGAGCGCGGCGGCGCTGGTGAAAAACATCAATCGCGCCGATCTCATTGCGTTCAGCGAGAATTTCGGCAAGCAAGCCGGGCGCCGGCTGCTGATCTTCACGTTCACGCTGCTCACGTTGTTCTTCTTGTTCAAGGACGGCGAATCCTTCTCCAACTCTCTGGAGTTGCTCAGCGTTCGGCTTTTCGGGCCGCGCGGCAAGCCGCTGGGCAAGCAGATCGTCGCCTCCGTGCACGGCACGGTCGACGGACTTGTGCTGGTCGGGTTCGGCGAAGGCTTCGTGCTCGCGGTGGCCTATTACATCGCCGGCGTGCCGCAGGCGGGGCTGCTCGGCGTCGCGACCGCGATCGGCGCGATCATCCCGTTCGGCGCCTTCTTCATGTTCTCGATCGCGGCGGTCCTGTTGATCTACAAGGGCGCGGTGATTTCGGCCATTGTCATCTTTGTGCTCGGCCTCGGCGTCGTCGCGGTGGCCGATCATCTGATCCGCCCAGTGATCATCGGCAGCGCGACGCGGTTGCCATTCCTGTGGGTGCTGCTCGGCATTCTCGGCGGGGTCGAATCGTGGGGGCTACTCGGGCTGTTCCTCGGCCCGGCGATCATGGCCGTGCTGATCGATCTATGGCGCGAAGGCACCCATCGCGCGGGAGAGACGAGCCTTGACGCTCACTGATCTCCGGCGCCGAGCGCGCGTTGCAGGATCGGCGTGTCGACCCATCGGCCGAACTTGAAGCCGACCGCCTTGAGCACGCACATCGGCTCGAAGCCGAAGCGGCGGTGCAGCGCGATCGAGCCCGCGTTGGCGCTGTCGCCGACCACCGCGAGCATCTGTCGCCACGGCCCGCGCTCGCATCGCGCGATCAGTTCGCGCAGCAGCGCCGACCCGACGCCGCGGCCGCCGCGGCCGTCCGCGATATAGACGGAATCCTCGACCGTGAAGCGATAGGCCGCGCGCGGGCGATGCGAGGTCGCGTAGCAGAAGCCGACGATCTCGCCGCCGCTCTCCGCGACGAGATAGGGCAGCCCGAGGTCCAGCGCATGTCGGCGTCGCGCGAGCATGTCGTCGAGGTCGGGCGGAACCTCCTCGAAGGTCGCGAGCGATGTCAGGACGTAATGTTCGTAAATACGCTGGGCGGCGGTCATGTCCGCCTCCGAGGCGTCACGAACCAGTAGGGCGACGGCTTCCGATGCGACTTCCGACATGCCCGCCCTCGCGACGATGTGCTTCCTACAATTTATCGTAGCTCATGGTTTCGCCCGAAGGTAACGAAACTTGCGGAGGGCGCGCCCATCCAGTCCCCGAAACCGACCTCGCGCACCAGCGCATCATATCTCGTTAATATCGGTTTGATATCGTGATGGAAGTGTGGCGCGCTCGAGTCCGCGAGCACGTTTGGTCCCCATTTTGAACCGATCGACGATGACTAATTCCCTCGCAATATCAGATGATCGTAGACGCCGCTCGCGGACCGAACTCCACCTTCCCGGACGCTACATGCTAGCGGACGGCAGCGAGTTTCCGTGCGAGACCATCGACGTGTCGCCCATCGGCATCGCGATAAGGGGCTTGAAAATCGGCAAGTTCGGCGAACGGGTCGTCGCCTATATCCAGGGCCTGGGCCGCGTCGAGGGATTCATCGCGCGCCGCGCGACGGGATGGTTCGCGCTCGATATCCGCGCGCCGCGCAACAAGATCGAGCGCCTCGACGAGCGCATCGCGTGGCTCGTGAACCGGGCGACGTCGGCGTTTTCCGAATCCCGCACCGCCGAGCGCATCGAAGTCAGCAACGAATTCGCGACGCTCCGCGGCGAGGACGGGCGGGAATACGCCGCGGAATTGATGGACGTGTCGATCGACGGCGCGGCGGTTCACACGCATGCGCAGCTTGCGGTCGGCGACCACGTCATGCTCGGCGAACAACCCGCCCGGGTGGTGCGGGTTTTCGAAGGCGGCCTCGCCGTGCAATTCGATCACGCCCGCTAGGCGCCCGCTCACGAAAACGCTTTATCGGCGGCGCGAGAACCTTTAGGGAGGGGCGAGCGCGCCCCGCCCGCCCATCGGGCGAATGGCGCTTTCCTTTTCGAGAGGCCCCCGCGAATGCGCGCCGAAGCCGAGTCCCTGGTAGAAACCATCAAGCAGTCCGTGGGACTGCTGAGGAGGCATCTTTGACGTCGACGCCGCGACGCGCCGCCTAGCCGAACTCAACGCCAAATCCGAAGACCCGAACCTCTGGAACGACGCCGAGGCCGCGCAGAAGCTGATGCGCGAGCGCACGTTGCTGGAAGAGCGGCTGGGGTCGATCGCCAAGATCCACCGCGATCTCGAGGACGCCGCGACCCTTGTCGAACTCGGCGAGATGGAAGACGACGTCGAGACCGAGAACGAGGGTCTCGCGCAACTGCGCGCATTGAAGGCCGAGGGCGAGCGCCGCCAGTTGGAGGCGCTGCTGTCTGGAGAGGCCGACGGTTTCGACTCCTACGTCGAAGTGCATTCCGGCGCCGGCGGCACCGAAAGCTGCGACTGGGCGCGCATGCTGCTGCGCATGTATGTGCGCTGGGGCGAACGGCGCAAGTTCGACGTGGAAATCATCGAGGAGACGGCGGGCGACGAGGCCGGCATCAAGTCGGCCACGATCATGGTCAAGGGCCACAACGCCCACGGCTGGCTGAAGACCGAGTCGGGCGTGCATCGGCTCGTGCGCATTTCGCCGTTCGATTCCAACGCGCGCCGGCACACCAGCTTCGCCTCGGTCTGGGTCTATCCCGTGGTCGACGACCGCATCCAGATCGACATCAACGAGAGCGATTGCCGCATCGACACCTATCGCGCCTCGGGCGCCGGCGGCCAGCACGTCAACAAGACCGAATCCGCGGTGCGCATCACGCATATCCCGACCGGCATCATCGTGGCCTGCCAAATGGAGCGATCACAGCACAAGAACCGCGCGACCGCCTGGAACATGCTGCGCGCCCGCATGTATGAGCGCGAACTCGAGATCAAGGAGGCCAAGCTCACCGCCGACGCCGCCTCCAAGACCGAGATCGGCTGGGGCCACCAGATCCGTTCCTACGTGCTGCAACCCTATCAGATGGTGAAGGATCTACGCACCGGCCATGTCTCGGGCACGCCGGCCGAAGTGCTCGACGGCGGTCTCGACGAGTTCATGGAGGCGTCGCTGGCGCAGAAGCTGTCCGGGCGCACCGTGCAGGTCGACGACGTGGATTAACGCCGTCGCGGGGCGCTCTATTCCGGGTAGCCCTCCAATTTCCAAACCGCTTTCGCGCCTCCGTGATCGAAGGATTTCGGCAGCGCGTGCGATTGCGGCGGCGCTGGCGGCGGGTCGGGTTCGACGCCGCCGCCCTCGCCGCGCGGAGGCGCCTTCGCCGGGGGGGCGGGCGTAACGCCATCGCGGATTGGTATGGGCTCGGGTTTCGGCGGGATGAATTCCGCTTCGACGGGCGCCTTCGTTTTCGCGACGAGTTTCAGCCGCTCTAGCGCTTCTTCGATGAGCCCGAATAGCGGCATGACGCCGAGCGAGCCGAATGCGGCCCACATCAGGTCGTGGGTGCTCGCCAACCCTGCTGATTTGACCATCGCCGCTGCGATGAGGATCAGCAATTCTAAACGGCCTTCTGAGTTGGATTTTT
>Ga0302320_10009295_pt1 | contig 21170 bp, 12 predicted proteins | sample Bog_T0_3_FD_202130 | JGI IMG/M metagenome (GOLD analysis project Ga0302320, IMG submission 202130) | Peat permafrost microbial communities from Stordalen Mire near Abisko, Sweden - Bog_T0_3 | ecosystem: Environmental > Terrestrial > Soil > Wetlands > Peat | place: Sweden: Abisko, Stordalen Mire...
GAAAATCCGATCTCTACAGGCCAACCACTTCCGAATCTATAGAGCCCAAAAAAGATGTATTCTCGGGTCCAGTTGCGAAAGTCAGGCTAGGGCTGAATGCCGAATCAACTGACGGCAGAAGCCCGTCACCTCACCGTGATGACAATCCTCCGGTAGGCAAAAAGCTGCACGACCGGATTGAGGCTCCTGACCTCCTCGATCACATGGATCTGCTTTCCGGTGCCATTGGCCGGGATCGCAATCTCCGCCACCGGCCGGTCGGCATGCTGAACGGGAAGCTCGCCCTCGTAAGTGCCGGCCTCGGGATAAGTATACCAGCGGAAGCCAAGCGCATCGTTGTCCGGGCTACTTGACGCGGAGGCGTCGAGGGCGACGTGCTGGCCGGCATCCGCCGTCAGGTATACGATCGTGCGGGCGGGGTCGCCGTTGAACGCGGCGATCGGATTGTGGTGGGCGTCCTTGAAGTCCTTCACGCACCACTCCATGCGCGCCTGGAAATCGTCCTGGTAGGCGCGCCTCCACCGCTGGATCGGCGTCCAGACGTCGTCGTAGGTCTTGCCGGTCTCGGGATCCGTCCACTTGTCGCTCGAATCTGGATACATGGCGAAGGGTTCGTAGGGTTTTTCCCCCTCGCCGTACCGCACGCGGCTCTGGCCCGCCGGGATCTGGACACCGCGGGTATGGAAGCGGCCGCCCCAGCCGCCCCAGGCGATGTGCTCGGGATCGTAGAGGCCCTTGTTCACCAGGCCGATCCACGTGCTTGTGTTACCGCCCTCGAGGTAGCGGAAACGGCCGTTCCTCTCGGTGCGGTCCGGGTAGAGCGCCCCCAGCGGACCGTGGTCGTGCTGGATGTGCTCCTTCATCCAGAGATGCTCGCCTTCATCGGTCGGGGGATAGGGCTGCCAGACGTAGGGCTCGCGATTGGTCTGGGAGCGGCCGGGCGGTATGTGGGGCGGGCCGGGCCCCATGAGTCCAAACACCTGGTCGAGGCTTCGGATCCACGGTATGTCCGGAAAATTATGGCAGATCCAGGCGCCCGCGTCGTCCTGGCCGTAGTCCTCATAGACGCGGATCCTGGCCGTGAAGGCCCTCACCTGGTCCTGGGAGTGCGTATTCCGGTAATCCCAAAGGGCCTGCGCGAGCGGATTGGCGCCGCCGGTTATGCAGATGTAGACCGGGCGCGGGTCGGGTTTTTCGATCGCCTGGACGATGAGCCTGGTTCCGGGCGTGCTCTGTCCGTCGCCCACCGCGGCCATGCCATACCCGTACGGGCCGGCCCCCACCTTGCTCATGAGGAATGCGGCCGTCGGCCAGCCGGGGGCATTCTTGAGAAGGTTCGGGCGCACGATGGCGTACGCGTTGATGTCCTTGACGAGGTCCTCGGGGTGCACACCGATCCGGTGCGGCTCGGAAGGGGGCCTCGCGGGGTACCCGGGATCGCTGATGCTGACGGCGATCAGGCCCTCGATGTCCATTTCATTCGCATACATGAACAGGCGAACGATCATCTGCGAATCATCCGGCTCCCCCTCAAGGTCGGTGATAAGAATCATGCGGTGGTTGTCGCCGACCGCCTGCAGGCGCGGCGCCTGTGCGCCGAAAGCCAACGCCGCTAACACCAGGACCGCAGCCCGGATTCCGCCACGTCCGATATTACCCATGCCCTGACAATACAACCTATCCGGCGGCGAGAAAACCCCAATCGGTCCCGGGGTACTGGACCTTCAGCGCGTCGCCAAGGTCCTTCCGGACGGCGGCGACCGAGGCGGTGTCGGCTTCCAGCTGGGCGGCCGCCTGCTGCACGGCTACGGCCTGCTGGTCCATCTCGGACTTTTCCGCTGCCGTGGGCGTGAAATCGCACCCGCTGCCCGAGCCGCTTGTCGGAGCGAGCATGGCGGCGACGCCCGCGGCAACGAGCCTGGACGCGTACAGCGACATCCGGCCCTTGGCGAGGTCGGCCTGCTGGGACATGATGAAGGCCTTCAGGTTGACCGACAACTGCCAGCGACGGTCGGTCAGGCTGCCGTAGCGGTCGCCCAGATTCATGGCCGCGGCGTCGATGTGAAAGATGTCGGGTTTATGGATGCCCGCCTGGGCCTTGTCGCAAAGCGCGGAAACACGGCCGATCGTCGCCGTCACCGCCGCATAATAGGCGTTGAGGTCCTTTCTCGCCTGCATGAACTCCTCCATGTTGGCGGGTGTCTCGACCTTGACGAGGTTCGGCACCTGGGGCGCCTTGGGCGCGCTTTCCTGGGAAAGGTCGCGATTGAACTGGTCGATTGTCGCGGTCAGTTGCTGGAGATAGCGCTGGGTCTCGGGGCTTTGCTTCGGGCCGCCGCAGGCGGACAGCAAGGCGACCAGGGGTAGGACAAGCGCCGCCTTCGGGTAAAACGTGGCGTGCATAAGCTGGAGAAACTGAATCTGGAGAGGAACTCTTTCTGACAGCCCAATCCCTAGCGTATCCGCTGCCGGATGGCGATAACCAAAAGTCGGTCCTCCGTCAGTAGATGACGCGCCAGTTTCCGGTCGGCTCCCCCGGGATCGTGTGGTGGCGCTCGACCCAGTCGATGATCAGGTCCCGGATCTCCTCGCTCGTGTGGGAGAGGACGGGGGCGTTCTTGAACATCGTGTAGCCCCCTCCACCGTTGAAGCGGTAGTTGTTGAGGGCGAGCTTGAGCCGGGCCGTCGGATCGAGCGGAGCCCCCTTGAAGCTCAGGTTGCGGATGCGCTCGCCGACCGGACGGGTTATGTCGATCTCGTAGGTGACCCCCTCGGCGGCGTCGTAGTTGTAGCTCATCACGTTCGGGTCGATGAGTTCCGCCGGCGACTTGCCCGCTTGGTAGGGCAGAAAATAACGGGCCGAGTGCTCGAGCGCGGCGCGCAGCTGGGCGCCGGTGACCTCGACCACGAAAAGGGTGTTCTCGTAGACATAGAGTCCGGCGATGTCGCGCACCGTGACCGGCCCGGCTGGAATCCGGGCGTTGGGATTGAAGCTGGACGCAAGCGACACGTCGGCATGCCCCGCCTCGAGCTGTACGCGCTGGATGAGATCGATCATCGCCGAGTCGTGCAGGGAATCGCCCGTCTCGATCGCGCGGTCGCTCGTCCCGATGGGCTTGTTCAGCCACGCCAGGGTTTCCGCGTGGTACGGTTCGGCGAGGGCCAGGATCTTCGGATCGGCGGGGATGTCCGCCTCGACCGGCAGGGACTGGGCGGCCTTGCCGATGATGGTCCAGCTTCCGGAGCCTTCGCGGGAGAAATAAAGGTCGGCTTCCACCAGATGGTCGCCCCACCTGCCGGCTTGCGTGAGCAGGACGCCCGAAACGACCAATGACGCCACGTCGCGGTGCGTGTGCCCCAGGAGGATCAGGTCGATCCCCGGCACCTGCCTGGCGATGGCGAGGCCCGCGTTTTCATGCGGGACATCGCCGATCTTCCCTTTGCCCGTGCCAAGGTCCTCCTCGAGTCCCATGTGCATCGCCACGACCACTGCGTCGACATGTTCGCGCCCGCGGAGGATGGGCACCCACTTCGCGGCCTCCTCAATCGGATCGCGGAACTCGAGCCCGGCGTAGTTCTCAGGGTTCTCCCACGCCGGGATTCCGGGTGTCGTCAGGCCGAGAATGCCGATCCGGACCCCTTCCACTTCCTTCACGATATAGGGCTTGTAGGCGGTGTCTCCGGTGCCCGCGCGGTACGTGTTGGCGGAAAGCCACGGGAACTTCGCCTCGCCGCGGGCCTTTGCAAGTACGGCCAGGCCGAAATTGTACTCGTGATTGCCCACGGTCATGCTGTCGTACCGCAGCTCGTTCATGACGAGCATCATCGGGTCAATGGGGGAATTGTCCTTTCGATTGTGATAATAGACAAGGGGCGTGCCCTGGATCGTGTCTCCGCAGTCGAGCAGGAGAAGATGGGGAAATTCGCTCCTGGCACGCGCCACCATCGTTGCGATCTTGGCGACACCCAGTTCGGCCGTTTTTCCTGTGTAATAGTCGATCGGATAGATGTGCCCGTGCAAGTCAGTGGTGCAGAGCAGCGTGACATGCGCCCGCTCGTCCGCTCTTGCGGAACCGCCCATGGGGCCGATCAAGACTGCGATGACGAGTGCCGCCCGGGATGCAAAGCAGGAAAGTTTATTCATGTTGGAAAAGAGGGTGGACGCCGCAAAAGGAACCGGTGCCTGTCCCCGCGTCAACGGTTCTGATCGAGCCGGTCCGCTTCGGCGAACTGGGCGGACGCCTCCCGGGTCTCACCCATGGCCTGCAGGGCGTGGCCCAGGTTGCGGTGGGTGCCGCCGTTGCCCGGGTCGAGCTGAAGCGCCCGTTGGAATTCGGCGACGGCCTCGGGCAGGCTGCCTGTGCGGGCAAGCGCGTTGCCGAAGTTGTTGTAGGCGATGGCCAGGTTTCTTCGCGCCTCCGGACTCGCGGGCTCAAGGCGGAGGACCTGTTCAAGTTGAACCACCGCTTCCGGCGCCCGACCCGCAGCAAGGAGGGCCCGTCCCAGGTTGAGGCGGGCGCCGGCGAGATCGGGGTCCAGGCGGACGGCCTCGGTCAGCTGGTCGATCGCCTCAGGCAGCCGGCGGGCCTCCGTCAGGGTCAGGCCGAGATTGCTGCGGGCTTCTGCGAAACCGGGCCTCAGGCGCACCGCTTCGTCGCCGTGCGCGATGGCCTCGTCGAACCGTCCCGATTGGGCGAGAATGATCCCCAGATTGTTGTGCGCGAGCCAGGCCTTTGGATTAAACCGCAGCGCATAGGTCCAAAGGGTCTCTTCGCTGGCAAATACCCTGGCGTAATTGCGGCTTGCGCCGGCGCAGGCGACGGCGGCGATCGCAGCGCAGGTCCAGAAGAGGGGAGGGCGGGCCGCGGCGCGCCAGCGTCCGGCCGCCGCCGCGACAAGCCCGATCAGGCCCACAAGCGACAGGTAGGCAAAATGATCCGAGATCCGGGAAATCCGCAGGTATGCCATGGGAACGATCCCGAGGATCGGGAGCAGGTTCAGGAAGAAAAATCCGAATCCAAACAGCGCATGCCGCCCCCACGACGCCCGCTTTGCCCAACAAAAGCCCAATCCCGCGGCGATCGTGCACCAGGCCAGCGCCATCCAAGGGAATGGACCAGCCAGGCTCCAGTCCGGGTAAATGGGCATCAGGTTCAACGGCAGGATGGCCTTGGCGAGGTAGAACAAGGCCGCCGGGCCGGCCGCGCCGATGCGCCCTGGCAGGCCCTCCGAGGGCGCAGGAATGTGCGCCATGGCCCGGGCGGTTTGTAATTGGATCGTCACAAGGCCGAGAACGATCGAGACGGCAAAGAACGGGACATCCTCTGCGATGTCCCTCCATCCGATGCGGCCCCGCCGCCACCAGGCATAAAGGAGAAGCACGGCTGGAAACATGACAACCGAGCTCTTGCAGAGCATGGCGATTGTGAACAACCCCAGCGATGAGAGGTACCATCCCCAGGCATTGGACGATGGGCCGGGCGCGGTTGGGGACAGGCACTTGGCCCCGGGGGACAGGCACCCGGCGGGGGACAGGCCCTTGGTTTTCTCAAAATTGAGGTAGGCCAGCGCCGCCAGCAGGAGGGGCGGGAGGGACAGCGTGTTCTTGAGTTCCGACATCCACGCGACCGACTCCACGGCCAGGGGATGGACGGCGAAAAGCAACCCGCCCAGCCATGCCGCGCCGGAACCCAGCCTGCGCAGCACGCGCCACAGGAGGAGGGCGCTCAGGATATGCAGGGCTATATTGGTGGCGTGGTAGCCGGACACATCTCCCTGCCAGAGGTGCCATTGGACCCATTGCACCGAGGTTGTGAGAGGGAAATAGTCCTGCCCGGCCTGTCCGCTCCAGATCTTCCAGAGTCCGGCCGGAAAGCGCAGGATCGGGTTCTCCCCGATCGCCGCGAGATCGTCCCAAAGCCAGCTCCCCCGGATTGCCGGGGCAAATGCGAATGCCCCGGCCGCGGCAATCGTCGCCGCCTTGATGCCCGTGCGAAGCGCTGATTCCGTGCTGTTGCTCATTTCAAGCGGCCGTTTCCCGGTCCGCCGGGGACAGGCACCTGGGGAGCAGGAACAGCCCAAACCAGGCGACCCAGGCCAGGGCGGAGATCGCCAGTCCCGTCCAAAGGCCGGTGGGCACGTACTCGAAGCGGATCAGGTGGTGACCCGCGGCGAGGGGCGTCGCCCGCAATGCGTAGTCGGCGGGCATCACCTCGTACTGAGCCTGGCTGCTGCCGGCCAGGGGCCGGGCATGCCAGTCCCGGCTGTAGGCATCGGTCACAAACAGAAGAGAGGGAGTTGTGACTTCGGCTTCGACCGTCAGCCAGTCTGAGGAGGAGTCGATGACACGTGCCCAGCCGGGATCGATGCCCCTCGAAGAATTGAAGCCGGGCAGGCTTTCCAACAGCACCGTTTTGCGCGGATCGAAGCCGGGCTGGTTCATGGCGGAGAAGATCGCGTCCCGACCGGGCAGCACCCGGTAGTCCGGCACGAGCTGCACCCGCTCCATCGCCCCGGGGAATTCGTATTTGTTCACCTTCTCGCTGGATTCGGTAAAGACGTAACGCAGGCGCAGGAGGGAATAGAGGGGCGAGGGCGACCGGAACGTCACATTCTGTGTGGCCTGGTCGGGATTCCCTCCCTGGGTGAAGGTGATGAATTCGGCATAGCGGGCGAGCAGTCCCGGGTCGTCGCCCCACATATCCGGTTTGCCCAGGAGAAATCCATTGTTGGGCTCCAGGATATTCTGCACCCGGTAATCGCCGGGGTGGGCCGTCACGAAAGCGGTCAGTTCCGGCGAATCGACTTCCGTGCGGCGAAAGGTGGCAAACTGAGGTGCCGCAAAGCAGATCATCTCGAGCGGCAGCAAGCCCAGGACAACCCATCCCCAGGCGGCCCGGCGCCTCGCGAAGGCCACGCTGGCTCCGCACAGGAGAGCCAGGGCGCCTGCGATTGCCAGCGACCGGCCCGCATGGATTCCCGCATCGCGGATGGTCCCGGGGTCCGTGAATGTGGCGGTCGGAAGGTAGCTTTCACGGGTGTCGCGAACCCACGCGAGTACCGGGGCGATGGACAAGGGATGGGACCAAATCCAGAGGCCCGCGGCGGCTGCCGCAAAGCCAGCCGCCAGGACACACCTGGACACGTCCTTTCCCGGAGGAGATCGCCTCAGCAGGGCGTCCGCGCCGATCCCCATGGCGACGGTGAAGAATGCGACGGCGGGGAAGGTGAATTTTGACCAGCCGCGGAAACGCCCAAATCCGGGCATGAATTCGTACAACGGCCGGAAAAGGGGAGTGTTATGACCCAGGGCTGGCATCAGGAGAAGGGCGGCAATGCCGATGAAGAGACCGGCCGATTTCCGGCGCCCGGGATCCGCAAGCGCGACCGCGGCGAGGACAACGCCTGAAACGCCCACAAAGACCGACATCTCCCACGGGTAGCACCGGCCCCAGTAGAGATGCCGGTTGGTGTCGCCGAAGAAGCCCGGGGCGACCGAGGTCAGGAGGTTTTCCAGGGGAAGCGAGAACTGGCCCACGAAGGAGTAACTCAAGCGCGTCGCGCGCAGACCCTCCGCAGTGGCGGCCAGCCCGGGGATGAGCTGCGCCGCCGCAAGGGCTGCGGCCGCGGCATAGATGCCCGGCACGGCCGGCAATGCCCGGCGCCATGCCCCCGGAACCGTCAACGAAAAGGCGACGGCATGGACCGCCACCGCAACCGCCATGTAGAAGACATACTGCATTTGCCCGGCGAGGATCTGCATGCAGACCGCCGCGCTCGCCAAAAGAAGGCAGCGCCTGCCGCCGCCCCGGTACCAATCCTCCAGGCTGGTGAGTATCCACGGAGCCCAGGCCAGCGTGCAGAGATTGGGCAGGTGGCCGGCGAAGACGTGCGGGAAGACGGGCCCGCTCAGGGGAAGCGCCAGCGCGCACAGGCCGGCTGCCACGGGATGCAGGCCGCGCCGCGCCGCCCAGCGGTGCGCGCCCGCGCCCAGGAGGAACAGGTGGACGACCAGCGAGAGGTTGAGAGCTCGGCACAGCGGCAGAACCAGAAAGATCAGGTTGGGCGGGTAATACAGGGCGGACTGGAATCCGCCCAGGAAGGGCTCACCGGCGTAGCTGTAGGGATTCCAGAGCGGCGCGTGGCCCGCGCGAATGCTTTCGGCCGCGAATGCGCGCCAGGCGAGAAACTGCTGTCCGACGTCGGTACGGGAGGAACCGATCAGCAGGTCGGGAGGCGCCAGAAAGACGCACGAAACAGCCGAAATGAAAAGGGATCCGAAGATAATCTTGCGGATCCCATTCCACTCCGAGGTCGCGGGTTGAAGGTCCATCCTCCCCGCGTTTTAAACATTATGCGTTCTAACGCACGAGATATTCGCGTTTCACAGGCGGACCTTGCCGGCGTCAGAAGTTGATTGTGCAGGTTCCCACCACCTGGAATGGAGCGCCCGGGACGCCCGAGCCGTAGGTATAGGCGCGATTGAGCAGGTTCTTGACGCCCACCTGGATAGTGCTGGTTTCCTTGCGGAAGAGGTTGAACGTGTATCCCATGCCCATGTCGACGAGGGCGTAAGGCGCGTTGAAGTTGACCGATCGACCGTCGTCCACGTACACGCCGGACGGCTCGCCCGAGTAAACTCCGGGAACCGACGCGTTGACCAGCGGAAGGGGCGTGCCGTTCCCATTAACAGGGAAATTGATGAGCGCATTCTGCGGCTGATTGGGATACGGGAGCAGTCCGTTGCCCGGGAGCGGCACATTGATGAAGGGTGTCGCAGTGAGCTTGAGTTCGCCCGAAATCTTTGGATCGGTTCCGGCCGCGTACGCATACGTCGTGTTGGTGGCAGCGACGTAATACATGCTGAGCGTGGATCCCGACGTGGCGCTCGCGGGTCCGGGGATCAGGCTCTTGCCCGAGCCCAGGTTCACGAGCGACTTGCTGTAGTACTTCGCGTCGGCGGTGAAAAAGAGGCCGTGCAGTGGGCCGTGGCTGAGCTGGTAGCGCATCGCAAAGCCGACATTGTCGGTGGGCACGCGGCGGACGGGGAGCGCATCGTAGAAGGTGAGCGCATAGCCGTTGATCGTCCTCGCGACGGCATAACCCCAGTTGGCCTGGATGTAAAAATCGCTGGTCACCTGGTAATTCAGGTCGCCCTGATAGCCCTTGGATTGCTCCTGGCCGTTGAGAATCGTGTCTTTAACCCCTGTGACAGGATCGGTCTCGGTCACGGCGAGGTTGTACTCATTGATGAAAAACCGGCTGACCTCAAGATTGGCCCGGCCCTTCAGGAAGGCAGCCTTGAAGCCCCATTCGTACCCGTTGCTCGTGTTGTTGGGCAGCGCCAAGCCGGTGACGGTGTCGATCTGGGGCTGCGGATTGAAGGCCGTGCTCTTGTTGATGAAGAGATTGAATCCATCAACCACCTTGAACGAGGCGCCCAGCTGGTAGGTGGTGTCCGAAGTATTGTAGTCAAACTGCTGGTAGTTGGCGGGCTCGGCGGCTCCCAAGGCCGGATTGGATCCGCTCGCGGCGAGGTTGTAATTCTTGACCTCGTTCCTCACGTAGTCCCGGCGGGCGCCAAACATCAGGATCAGGCGGTCGTTGAACATCGACGCCCGCTCGCTGGCAAACAGGCCGTAGTCGGCGTCGGCGATCCATGAATCCGTGGCAGTGCCGTAATAGAGGCTCGGGTTCTGGCTGTACATGGTCGTATTCCACCCGTAGCCCATCGTCGCCGGGGTCCATTGCGTAAACGGCGTGTAATAGGGGGCGCCCGACGGATTGTACGGGCTGTACAGGGCGTAATAGTCCGTGGCCTGAGTGCCCACGGCAAACATCATGTCGTCGCTCACCGTCCGCTGGGTGAGCTCGTAGTAGTCTTCCGTCACGAGCAGCTTGTTCTTGATGAAACCCGTGTCGAAGGAGAACAGGTTGTCGAGCTGGAATCCACCGCCGCGCTGGGGCTTCCAGTCGACCACCGGCTGGTCCTTGACGACCGGGGCGAAAGCCTGGTTAACGACACCGTTGGTCACGGTGATATTGCCGGTCCCGTAGGGATAGTAGGCGCCGCTGCCGATCGCCTGGTCATTGTACGGATTGAGGAACTCGTTGGCGCCGAGCTTGACCGACCAGGCGTCGCTGAATTTGCGTTCGAAGGTGAGGGTCATGCTGTCGACGCGGTTGTGGTTGTAGCTCTCGGGCCCGGCATAGTTGTAGTCGAGGAGGCCACCGGTCGTGGTCATGCCGTAGTACTGGCTTTCGGTGATGTTGTTGCCGGCCCAGGGCATCGTCTGCTTTTCGGTGACCGTCAGCACCTGGTTGAACGGGTGCTCGTAGAGATCCGAGTGATCGATGGTCAGCGTGAGGTTCGTGTCGGTATCGGGCCTGTAGACAAACTTGCCGGCGATGTAGTCGTTGTGCTTGCTCGCAAACTCCTCGGAGTACTTGTTGAACTGATCGGCCATGTCGATCCGGTAGAACAGCTTGCCGCTGTCCCCCAGGGGGCCGGACGAATGCAGCGCCATCCGGTAGAAGTCGTCCGATCCGCCGCCGATCTGAAGGCTGTCCGTCTGGGTCGTCGTCGGCTGGAGGGTGATGAAGTTGATCACGCCGCCCGGGGCGGTCGCGCCGTAGATCGATGCATCCGGGCCATGGATGATCTCAATGCGGTCGATGTCGACCGTGTCGACCAGGCCGATGCGCCGGAAGCCGTCGACCAGGGAGACATTCTGCGGAAATCCGTTGAGCTGGTACTGGCCTGCGAGTTCCGACGGCGTGAATCCGGGGACGAAGGCCAGCTGGGAGTTCATGTCGAACTCCTGGAAGTCATTCAGGAAGGACCCGGTCACCACGTTCACGGAGAAGGGGAGGTCCGCGATCTTCGAGGCGATGCGCGTGCCGGTCTCCGACTCTGAGGCGACGTAGCCGTGCTCACCGTTGCCGGTGACTTCGAAGGGCGACAGGGTGACGACCTGGTCGCCTGCAGGGGCGGAGGCGTCGGATGGGGCGGACGTGGCGACCGGAATCGGTGCCGACGGCGCCGGGGGCTGTGCAGCGGGCGGAGCGACTTGGGCGTGTCCGGCGGAGGCGGCAAAGGCGATGGCGGCGGCGGCAATCAGTCCGGGATATGGATTACGGGGTGTTTTCATGAGGCGGGTTTCTCGATATTTAGGACACCTGTCCTAGTCAAGAGATATTTTCTTCCCCAGAGGGGGAGACACGTATCCGAGCATTCTGCAGATTCGTTCAGTCCGCCATCCGTGGCGGGAGTTCCCCGATATCTTCGCCCGGGCGGGGCGCGCCCGGGTCAAGGGGGCCGGCAGCCTACCGCCGGGCCGGCCCGGTGGATTCCCGGACGACGAGCAGGGGCTCAATCAGGCGCACCTGCGCCCGGGGGGCGGGAGGCCGCCCGATTCTTGCCAGGAGGAGGTCGGCCGCCGTCTCGACGGTGCGCTGGATCTGCTGGTCCACGCTCGTTAGGGCGGGCGTGGGCATGAGGCAGAGGTCCTGGTTGTTGAAGCCTGCGACCGAGACGTCCTGGGGCACGCGCACGCCGAGCTCCTGGAATCCGTGGAGGGCGCCGATGGCAATTTCGTCGTTGAGGGCGACGAATGCCGTCGGCCGGTCCACCTCCATGGCGAAACTGTGGGCAAGGACGCGCCCGTACTCGAAGTCGTTCTCCCGGGCATGCAGGGGATCGAGCGAGCGGGTGGCCCCGGCAAAGGTCAGGCCCCGCGTTGCCAGTGCCGCCTCGATTCCGGTCACGCGGTCGCGGATCGAGCGGGTCATGCCGGTTATGCCGAGCAGGCCGAAGAGCCTGTGGTCGAACTTGAGCAGGTGCCCGACCAGTTCGCGCATGCCACGGGCGCGGTCCAGCGCCACCGTGTTCGCGCCGGCGATGCCCAGTTGGTCGATGACCATGTTGGGGGTCGCGTGGGTCTCCAGCTCCTTCACCCGCTGGGCAATCTCCTCCTCGACAAAGTGGCCGATGAAGATGACCGCATCGACGCGCAGGGAAAGGAAGTGGCGGATCACCCGCCGGCTGTCGCCCGGTTCGAGCACCTCCATCAGCGAAGAATATCCCCGCTCGTGCAGTCGGCGCTGCAGCGCCGCCACCTTGAGCACGGCCGTCGAGGTCAGCAGGGTCTCCATGCAAAAGCCGATGGTCGCCGTGCGCTTGCCCTTGAGGTGGAGCGCGTGGGCGTTGGGAGTGAATCCGGTCCGCTCCATGGCCTGCTGCACCCGGGTGATCGTCTTCGATTTCAGGCCGGGCTGGCCGTTGATGACCCGCGAGACGGTGGTCCGCGCCAGTCCCACGTAGCGCGCGAACTCGGCAACGGAACGAATGACCGGCGGCGCGGAGCGGGAGGAAGCTGGCTTGCTCACGAGCAACGCAGGCAAAGCGGAATTCCGGAAACGTCAAAACAAACGTCGCCTCGGCCGCGCCGTTTGCCACTGTCAAAGCGGAACCGGCCGAAACAGATGCACCCCCTGGATATCGCCATCGTCGCCGCCTACCTCGGCATCGTCCTCCTGCTCGGGCGCAGGGGCGCGTCCGGGGCGCGCAGCGAGGAGGCGTTTTTTCTGGCGGAGAGGAAATTTGGCAAGCTGTATCAGTTCTTCTTCAACTTCGGCAACACGACCGAGGCGAACACCGCGGTCAGCACCGTCAGCCTCGTCTACAGCGAGGGCGCCTCTGGCGCGTGGCTGCCGCTGCAGATGATCTTCCTGAACCCCTACTACTGGTTCATGAACGTCTGGTTTCGCCGCGTCCGCCTCATGACGACGGCGGAAATCTTCGAGGAGCGCCTGGGAAGCCGCTGGCTGGCGCGGTCCTACGCGGTCTTCCAGATCGGCGTGGCGATCATGGGGATCGGGTTCAGCAATTTCATTTCGTACAAGGTCATGTCGGCGCTGGTTCCCGGGGTCCCCGCATCCGCCTTCTATGCCGGCTACGTTGCCATCATCTGCGTTTACCTCGCGATGGGCGGGGTCGTCGCAACCGTCCTGACGCAGGCCTTCCAGGTCTTTCTGGTTCTCTTTTTTTCCGTGATGCTGCTGCCGTTCGGCTGGCGGGCCCTCGGATCCGAGTCGCTTCGCGAGCGGCTCCCGCAGCGGATGTTCGACCTGTTCGGCGCCCCGGGCGGCGACCAGTACACCTGGTACGCCGTCCTGGCCCTGCTGTCGGTGAGCGCCATCCAGATCAACGGCAACGTCGTGAACATGGGCCTCGGCGGATCTGCCCGAAATGAGTTCGCCGCGCGCTTCGGCGCGGTGTCGGGCACCTTTGGCAAGCGGATCATGATCGTCCTTTGGGCGTTCCTTGGCCTTATCGCGGCGGCGGTCTGCCGGGGCCCAGCGCGGCTGGCGGACCCGGACCTGGCCTGGGGCGTCCTTTCCCGGCAGCTGCTGGGACCCGGGTTTCTCGGCCTGATGCTGGCCGGTATCCTCGCCGCGAACATGCCCTCGACGGCGAGCAAGACGATGGCGGTGTCCGCCCTCTTCGTGCGCAACATCTACCGGCCGTTTGCCACCCGGGTCGGCGACGCGAAGGCGGTCCTCGTCGGACGCCTCGCCGTGGCGGCCGCGCTGGCGTGCAGCGTGGCCGCGGCCCTGGCGATGAGCCATGCGGTGACGGTCCTCAAGATCATCCTCACGATCAACCTGCCATTTGGGGCCGCCCTGCTGTTCATGTTCTTCTGGCGGCGCCTTACCCGGACTGCCGTGTGGGCGTGCGTGGTTCTCACGTTCGGCGTCGTTTTTGTCGCGCCATTCTGCGTCCAGGCGGTGCCGGCGCTCAGCTCGTCCCGGTCGCTTCTGGTCTTTTCGCAGGCCAGCGGCTTCGAGGACAGGCTTCCGCTGTTTTTTGACTCAATCGAGCGCAGGGATCCGGGCAACCCGGCGAGCCCCCTGGCGGGGCGCGGGCGGTTCAACCTGGAGGCATGGCTCCTGCGGCGCGCGGGCCTCCCCCTGGCCGGCGCAAGCCCGAGCGGGCTTCTCGCCGTGCAATTTTTCTTCGATGCCGTCTTTCCCCTCGCGATCCTGGTCGGAGTCAGCCTGCTCACCCGTCCGCCCGGCGCGGAAAGCGTCGACCGGTTCTTCGGCATCATGAAGACGCCGGTGGGCGCGACACCCGAACTCGAGGCCGCGGGCCTCGAGGAGACCCGGCGCAATCCCGGCCGCTTCGATCATTTGAAGATTTTCCCCCGGTCCGACTGGGAGTTCACCCGCTGGGACCGCGCCGACACGGCGGGGTTTCTCGTGTGCTGTGCGATCTCGGCGGCGATCCTCGGCTTTTTCTGGCTGGTCCTGCAGGTGTTGAGGTGAGGTTCGGGAGGGTGAAGGCGGTTCCGCGCGGGTTAACCTGCATCCATCACAAATTCCGACGAATCTCGCCCAATCTCGTCGGCGCAAAGGTCCTCTGGCTCCCTGCTCTGTGCTTCTAGCACAGTTCGGTCGCCTTCGGTCCTTTTCGTTCGACGATCTTGGCCAATCTTCATCGGCTTTGTGATGGATGCAGGCTAGGGCTTCCAGCCGTCCTGGCCGCCGAGCACCCGCACGGCCGTGATTGTCGCTGCTTCGGCGGCGGCGAGAGGCCGGCTCCAGGGTGCTCGCGCGGAGGAATCGGCGCCCGCCCCGGTGCTGTTGAACTCGGCGTAACGGGCGGTTTTCTCCCGCTCCGGGCGGTCCCAGTTGTGCCAGCCGACGGGCCTCACGACCTCGCTCATCCGGGTGTTGAGAAACGTGACGCTCGCATACGCCCTCCATGGCCGCCCCAGGTAGGTTCGCACGCCGGGATTGCCCCCCTCGATCTCGCAATTCGAGAAGACGAGGCCGAAGGGCTCGCCCGCCGGCGTCGAGGCGGCGGTGATGTAGCCGTCGCCCACGCACCGGATCCGGCATGTCTCGTAGAACTCGGTGGCGGCGCCGAAGATGAAATCGACTGCGCCCTCGACCGTGCATCCCTCGTAATAATGCCGGCCCCGGTTCCCGAGGATCGTGTCCTGCCAGCCGAGAAACCGGCAGTTCCTGAACACGTCGCGGTCGCCGTCGACTCGAAGCGCGAGCGCCTGACCCTTTGGGCCGGCCGTGTTGGCGATCGTCAGGTTCTCGATCCGGAAATCGTCGGCGTCGATCCACACGGTCGGGGTGAGGAAGGTCCCGATGGGTTTCCCGTCCGGCCCGGGCACTTTGGCGTAGAGGCCGAAGGCGATCACGGTGCGCGCGGGATCGTCGCCGATCAGGCGAACGAAACGCTTTTCCCGCTGGACATAGACCCGCTCCCGGTAGGAGCCCGCCTTGACGCGGATGATCCATGGCGGGGATGGGCGGGCGAGCTGGGGCGCGGCGTCGATCGCCGCCTGCACGGTCGTGAACTGGCCGCTGCCGTCGGCCGCAACGATCGTGTCGGCATTCGCCGCAGCCTCGCCGGCTGCGGCCCCGGCCCGGGGCAGGAGGGGCCAGAGCGCGACGACGGCCGCCGCCAATCCGCGCGACGGCATGTTCAGACGGTGCGTGAATTTCATGGTGGTCGGAATTTGCGTAATATCAGGACACGTGTCCTAAAATGAGGTTGACTTGCGGCCGCCGAATTTCGAGGACATTCGGGACGCTGCCCGCTTTCCCCGACTTACTCCAGCCAAGCCGATGAACCTTCAACCCGCCTTTGTCGCCTTTCTCGGCCTGACGCTGCCGCTTGCGGCCGCCCCCGCCGCCCTTTTCAACGTCGCCGACTACGGCGCGGTGGCCGATGGGCGCACGAAGGACACGGTGGCGATAGCCAGGGCGATCGCCGCGTGCTCGGCCTCAGGAGGGGGGACGGTCTGCTTCCCCGCGGGCCGCTACCTGACCGGATCCATTTCGCTCGAGAGCAACATCACCTTGTGGCTGGAGGCGGGCTCCGAGCTGCTCTACAGCGGCGATCCGGCGGATTCGCCGATCGTCGAGTCGCGGTGGGAGAGCACCAGTGCGTACACCCACGCGCCCCTCATCTACGCCAACGGCAAGGAAAACGTCGCGGTCGTCGGCCGCGGCACGATCAACGGCCAGGGCCGCAACTGGTGGTGGCGCAACGGCGTCTACGACAAGACCCGGTCAGCCGCGACGAAGCCCGCCGTGAGCGCCTGGCTCAAGCTCTATGACCGGATCGAGGCCGGCGAGAAGCCCGGCCCCGCGGAATTCCAGCTGGCCGCCGAGTACCTGCGGCCCTCGCTCGTCCAGTTCTACGGCTGCAGGAATGTCCTCGTCGAGGGCGTTACGCTGACCGAGTCGCCGATGTGGCTTCTCCATCCCGTTTACAGCGAAAACGTCTCCATCCGCGGTGTTTCCTTCATTTCGACGGGGCCCAACGGCGACGGCGTGGACGTCGACTCGTGCAGGGACGTGCGCATTTCCGACTGCTTTTTCAGCACCGGCGACGACTGCATCGTCATCAAGTCGGGCCGCAATGCCGACGGGCGCCGGACGGCGAGACCGACCGAGCATGTGACGGTCACCAACTGCGTCATGTACAAGGGACATGGCGCTATTGTCATCGGCAGCGAGACGGCAGCCGGCATCCGCGACGTGGTCGCGAGCAACATCGTCGCACGCGGGACCGACCGGGGCATCCGGATCAAGAGCATGCTGGGCCGGGGTGGCGTCATCGAGAACATGCGTTTTGACAATTTCGTGATCGAGGACCCCACGGTGGTGGCGATCGAGATCACGGCGCTCTACCACGACAAGACGGATTCGACCGGCGCCGTCCGCCTGTCGAGCGAGGAGGTCTCCGAGCGCACGCCGGTGTTCCGCAATCTGGCGTTCAGCAACCTGACGATCGTCAATGCGGTCCAGGTGGCCACGATCGAAGGCCTTGCGAAAATGCCGATCAAGCAGCTGCGCTTCACGGATGTCGTTGCAACCGGCGCGGCGGGGTTCGATTGCAGCCATGCCGCGGACATCGACATGCGCGGGGTTCGAGTGGATGTGAAGTCGGGAAGACCGTTTGTCTTCAAGGACGTCCAAGGCCTCAAGGTCGATGGCGCGCCGCAGCTGCCATCGCCCTGACATGGCCGGCCGCAACCCGTTCCTATCCGAGAGCCCGCTTCCGTACCGGTTTCCGCCGTTCGACGCAATCGGGGAGACCGACTACCTGCCCGCCTTTGCCAGCGGAATGTCCAGCCAGCTCGAGGAGATCGATGCGATCGCATCGAACCCCGCGGAACCCACCTTCGAAAACACGATCGTGGCCATGGAGAGGTCCGGTCAGCTGCTCGCGCGGGTGAAGGCCGTGTTCTCGAACCTGAAGGAGGCCCATATCAACGAGCGGATCCGCGAGATCGACAGGGAAATGGCCCCGAGGCTCGCCGCCCACGATGATGCGATCCACCTGAATCCGGCGCTGTTTGCACGGATAAGCGCGGTCCACGGGAAGCGCGCGAGCCTTGGTCTCGACGGCGAGTCGAACCGGCTGGTCGAGCGTTATCACAGCGTTTTCGTGCGCGCCGGCGCCCTGTTGTCCGGCGCCGGAAAGGCCCGCCTGCGGGCGCTCAACGCCGAACTCGCGGCTCTCATCACCGCATTCAACGAAAACGTCCTGGACGAGAGGAATGCCTCCTCCGTCCTGGTGCAGGAACGCTCCGAACTCGCGGGCCTTCCGGAGCCGGAGGTGGAAAGGCTCGAGCTGGCGGCCAGGTTCGAGAAGAAGCCGGGGGGATTCCTGATCCCGATCGCAAACACGACGGGCCAGGAGGTCCTCCATTCGCTTGAAAACCGCGCCCTTCGTCAGCGCATCATGGAGGCGTCCCTGGCCAGGGGCGCGCGCGGCGGCCCCTTTGACAACCGGGCGACCGTCCTTCGGATTGTCGAAGCCCGAGCGGAGCTGGCCTCGCTCATTGGGTTTGAGAGTTTCGCCGCCTACAGCGTCGCCAACCAGATGGCCGGGTCGGTCGGCGCCGTCGCTGGCTTCCTTTCCAGGCTTTTGGCCCCGTGTCTGGCGAAGGCCGGACGCGAGGCCTCCGAGATTCAGTCGGCAATCGATGGCGACCTCGGCGGGTTCACCCTCCGCGCATGGGACTGGTCGTTTTTCTCGGAGAAGGTGCGGAGGGCCCGCTACGCCTTCGATGAATCCCTGCTGAGCCCGTACCTCGAATTGAACCGCGTGCTTGAGGACGGCCTGTTCTTCGCCGCCGGCCGGCTTTACGGCATCACCTTCAAGGAGCGCAGGGACCTTCCGGTCTACCATCCGGATGTTCGGGTCTTCGAGGTGTTTGAGTCGGACGGGAGCCTGCTGGCGCTCATCCTCATGGATTTCTTTGCCCGTCCGTCGAAAAAGGGCGGCGCATGGATGAGCGCCTACGTCCCCCAGTCCGCCCTGTTCGGCACGAAGCCCGTGGTCGCCATCCACCTCAACGTGCCGAAGCCGCAGGCGGGGCAGCCGGCGCTGCTGACGTACGACCACGTGACGACGTTTTTCCATGAGTTTGGGCATGCGCTCCACGGCATCTTCTCGAATGTCCGTTATCCGCTCTTTTCCGGGACAAATGTGCCCCAGGATTTCGCCGAATTCCCGTCCCAGGTCCACGAGATGTGGGCTGTCTGGCCCGAGGTCGTGAAAAACTACGCAAGGCACTTCCGGACAGGGGAGCCGATGCCCGGGGAGATGCTGGACAGGATGCTCGCCTCGAGGAAATTCAACATGGGCTTTGCCACGACCGAGTACCTGAAGGCGGCGCTGCTCGACCAGGCATGGCATGCGATAAAGCCGGGCCAGGGCCCGGCGGATGTGGCGGCCTTCGAGGAGGACGTCTTCTTCCGTTGTAGTGCCAGTTTCGCGCCGATACCTCCGCGGTACCGGAGCACGTATTTCGCGCACGCCTTCACGGAGGATTATGCCGGCCGGTATTACTCCTATATCTGGTCGGAGATCCTTGTCGCCGAGGGCGTCGAGTGGTTTGAGCGAAACGGCGGGTTGCTGCGACCCAATGGCGAGCGGCTGCGGGCGTCCGTTCTTTCGCGGGGGGATTCCGTGGAGCCAGCCCTCCAGTTCAGGGAGTTTGCGGGCAGGGACCCCGACCTGGGGCCCCTGATCCGGCGCCGGGGGCTGGGAGAGGGCGGGAGTTGACGGGAAGCCTGCGCTCAGCGCAGGTATCCCCGGTCATCCATCCACGCCTGAAGGCGCAGGGGCCAGCTTGACACGGGCCTCGGGCTTGTGCGGATGCCGAAGCCGTGGCCGCCCCGGTTGAAAATATGGATTTCCGCGGGCACGCCGACGGCCCGGTACTTGAGGAAGAGCGAGGCGATCGTCTTGGATGTCCGGGCGTCGTCGTAAGCGCTGAACATGAAGGCAGGCGGCATGTCGGCAGTGATGGCGACAGTGTCCTCCTTCACACCGGGATAGCCAAGGCACGTGAAATCGGGCCTCGAACTGAAGCGCTCGATCGGGTCGTCCGCGCCGGGCTTCCCTGCGTCGGAGTGGATGCTGGCGAGGAGGGCCAGTTCGCCTCCCGCGGAAAAGCCCAGGATCCCGATCCGGGCCGGATTTACGCCCCATTCGGCCGCCCTGCTGCGGACCAGGCGGATGGAGCGCTGGGCATCGGCGAGGGCGTGGACCTCGACCTTGTAGGGCGAGTTGCCCGCCTGATCCCGGGCGAGGCGGTATTTCAGCAGAAAGCCGGCTATCCCGTGCTCGCTCAGCCATTGGGCCACCGCGCTGCCCTCATGGACGTACGACAGGAATTGATGCCCGCCGCCGGGGGCCACGATGATCGCGGCGCCCGTCGCCTTGCCCGCCGCCGGCAGGTAGACCGTGAGAGACGGATTGTGAATGTTGTAAACCGCCGGGGTGTTGGCGTCGTGCATCCCGACGATCTCAGCCTCGTGCATGCGCGCTTCCGAACCGGGCGCGCCCTGGGTCCAAAGGGGAACGGCCATGGGCGCGTCAGCCGCCCGGGCGGGGAGGGCGGCGAGGGGCAGCAGGGCTAGCAGAGCGGAAAGGGCTTGGGTTTGTTTCACCCCTCCGGGTTGCCCGAAAAACCGATCCCGGGCAACACCAACCCGATCCGCGCGCGCATTGCGGCGCCCGGCTACCTGTACCTGTAGACCTTGACTTTCTGGATTCCGCGCTCGCCGGCAGAGAGGCGCACGCCGCTGCCGGACTGGTACGTGGCTGCGACCGTGACCATGTTGTCGAACCTCAGCACCGAATCATCGCCGCCGAGTATGCGGTTGCGGACCCACTTCCCGTCCTCGAACCGGCCCGATTCCTGCCATGCGAGCCCGGCGATCGGCGGCCCGGGCGTGCGCGGGGTGAAGGTGACCTGGATGTTGTTTCCCGCCATCAGGTAGTCGTTGGGCCCTTCAAGCATGAATATGCCGTAACCGGTCATGTCGGGCACCACGTCGTACGAGCGGGGATCGCGTTGCAGGGTGACGCTCAGAGTGTAGTCCCCCAGATCGACCTGCATGAGCGGATTCTGCTTGTTGACTGTCGCCGCCGCGATCGTGCCGCGGCTTTGGTGCTCCAGGATAAAGGGGGCGAGCTGCCCCAGGGTCGCGTAGGCCATCGGAAGGGGTCGCGCCTCGATGGGGGGCTGCGAGGCCGTTGCCTCTCCGAAGAAGTCGGGACCCTCCACCGTCAGGCGCGCCATGGAGTCGATGCCCATGGACGAGTAGCCGATCGCCCGGTGCTGGCCGATTGCGTAGAATGCATTGGCGGCGCCGCGGATGTCGCCCGCCGATTCCGGCACGAACAACGGGTTTCCGGAGCGGGTATACCGTGCGGTCAATTCGACGAAATTGGGCAGGTAGATGTCCGGGCAGAGCAGGTCGATCTGCGGGCCGCCCGCCCGCCAGATGTCGTGCATGTGGTCCTGGGGACCGCCGCTTGGATAATCGCCGGGCACGCTGTCCGTGGGCTGGACTATCCAGGCGTTCACGAACATCGGAATCGGCAGTTCCTTCTTGCCGGCTTCCGCCACGCGGCCGATGTAACGCGAATAGTTCCAGCCCATGAATATCTCGTCCGCCTTGCCGGGACCCTTGCCGAAAACCTCTTCCCAGGATCCGGAGGTCCTGAAACCGGCGGCTTCCCAGATCCTGCGAAACTCGGGCAGGAGGCTGTCCTTGTTCCTCTGGAGGTAGTCGGTCAGTTCCGCGGGGACCGGCTTGGCAAAGGCAGCGTTTCCCAG
>Ga0302320_10009298_pt1 | contig 21164 bp, 21 predicted proteins | sample Bog_T0_3_FD_202130 | JGI IMG/M metagenome (GOLD analysis project Ga0302320, IMG submission 202130) | Peat permafrost microbial communities from Stordalen Mire near Abisko, Sweden - Bog_T0_3 | ecosystem: Environmental > Terrestrial > Soil > Wetlands > Peat | place: Sweden: Abisko, Stordalen Mire...
CATTTTTTACCGCAGATTTACGCAGAATTGCGCAGATGATTTACCGGACCCGCCAACATCCAATTCTGAACGGTGAACGAGGAACAAACTGAACTGTCTTGAACGCGTTGCCAACTTCTATGTCAAAATCTGCGTTCATCTGCGGAAATCTGCGATTAAAAAATGTAACCGTGCGATTATATCCAGCAACCAAACCCCTAGCTCACCCGTTTAATACAAAGATCCCATGAAAACACGTCTCACCCTTCTCCTCGCACTGGTCTCCTCGGGCGCTTTCGCGGCGCTCCAGCCGGGCGATCCCGCGCCGAATTTTTCCCTGACCGATATCCAGGGGCATCCGCACTCCCTCTCCGAGTACAAAGGCAAATATATCGTCATGGAATGGAATAATCCGGATTGCCCGTTCGTCCGCGCCCAGTACGACTCCGGCAATATGCCGAAGCTCCAGGAGGAAGCCCGGGCGAAGGGGGTCGTGTGGCTGACCATCAATTCCGCGGCCGCCAGCCGGCAAGGCGATCTCCCTCCGGGCGAAATCCAGAAGTTTCTGTCGGATGAACACGCCACTCCGACCGCATACCTGCGCGATCCGGACGGCACGGTGGGACAACTCTACGGCGCGAAGACCACGCCCGATATGTATGTCATCTCTCCGGACGGGAAACTGATCTACGATGGCGCGATCGATAGCAAGCCGACCACCGATCCCGGCGAGGTCGCCAGCTCCAGCAATTACGTCCGCGCCGCGCTCGACTCTTCAATGGCGGGCAAGCCCGTTGCCGTCACGACCAGCCGGCCCTACGGCTGCAGCGTGAAGTACTAACCCCGCCCGATTCCCGCTTAGCGCACCAGGACGACGCCGTAAACCGTGTTCGGGGGCGGATTCGTCTGCTCTCCATCCCAAAAACCGCCCAATGCCTTGCCCGGCTCGTGATCCTGGATCCAGCCGGTCACGGCGAGGGCCATGTCGCCCCACACGCTGAAATTTGGGCTGCGTTGCATCCGCGACTGGAAGGACGCGACCAGCTCCGAGACCGGGATGTTCTGCGGCTCGTTCGGGCTCTGGACCCAGACGATCCCTCGCGTGTCCGCTCCGTTCAGCATGGCGTGCTCGCCATTCCAGAAACCACCCGAGCAGTGGATGTATTGCTGGTTATAACGATCAAGCGCGACCGCGAGGTCCGGGTAACTATCGAGATCCGCCGGCCTTCCAATCGCGGCTTGGAAGACATCTTTCAGGAAGCGCTTGGGAGCAGCCTGGGGATTCCTGGGAAATGAACCCTGGCCGATGGTCACGATGCTGTAACTGTCCTGGCTGTGATCGGCGTTGTTCTCAGTAATCACTCCATTCCAAAACCCGCCGGACGCGTTGGGAAAGTACTGGGCCTTGCACCGGTTGATCGCCAGGGCCAACTGGGTGTAGTTACTAAAATCCGGGTTGTTGCCAAAGCTGGCCCGGTAGGCAGCCTGGAGCGCCCCGATGGGGATCTGGATCACCGCATGCTCCTGCTGCGCGTCAGCATGTTGCACGGTCAAACAAATCAATAACGCGAACAGTGGAGAGAGGAGCTTTTTCATGATGATGTCAGCAGGAAGGGAATTGCATACCCAACACGCCGCCTCTCCCAAGGCAAGCCCGTTTTCCGGCTTCCAGTGCCACCGTTCGCGTTTACATTAATGAAATATGCCGTCCCTCCGATGGCTCTCTCTTATTACGCTGGTTCTCCTGCTTGGCGGTTGCGATCAGCGCAGCCTCCGGCAGCGTACCGAGGCAATCCGGCAATTCAGCGCGAAGGAAGACCGCGCTTACACAGTGGAGGCCGTTCACCAGGTCCAACACATTTACTGGACGCTCCGCGATCACGCATGGCTGGGCAAACTTCCCGATGGCAGCATCGTCCGCCTGAATGCGCCGGAAGCCACTACCGCGCCCCTGCCGTCCCGCGCCTTTTACAGCGGCTGGCATTTGCAACTGACCATCTCGAGCACCGATTGGCGCAGCGATCCCGCCACCCCGGCCGATCAGCCGTTCTCCGTGGTGTACGCGATCACGCGCCGCGGCCTGAACAACTGGAACATCGAGGTGTCCCAGGGCCCGGTTACAGAGCCGCTGCACCGGGACGATGCATTGCGCCTGCAGCAGGATGGCGCCAGGTTGCTGAATTAACCGCCAGCCGGTCAGACCGAAACCGTTTCCCGACGGGCCCGTGCTTCCTTCACCAATGCGGCGTAAGTCTGCGACGGGCAATCACCAAGAAAGTCAACCGCCAGCCGTTCCGCCCCCTTCTCGTAATCCAGCGCGAACAACCCAAACCGCGGAGTGAATGAACCCCACTCGTAGTTATCGAACAATGACCAGTGCAGGTAACCAAAGATCGGCATCCCCTCGTCGATCAGCCGCTCGACCTCGTTCACGTGCGCACGGATAAACTCGCTCCGCGTCAGCTTATCCTTGCGGGCAAAGTGCTCGTTGTTGAACCGCCGCCTCAGCGCCATCCCGTTCTCGGCGATCAGGATCGGACGGTTGTAATCGCTCGCGTAATTCTTGCAGAAAAACCGCATACCGCTCGGCAGCACGCTCCAGTCCCACCACTTCGCCGTCACGGAGTTCATGATCCAGTCATGGAATGAGCGGCTCTTGCTCTCATGGTCCCACCAGACCGGCAACCGGAAGATATGTGCCGCAAACGGATCGTAGTAATCCAGCCCGATGAAATCCAGCATCCTTCCGCGGGGAGACCCATAGATCGCATCCAGCGCCGGCTCGAATCGCGCCGCGCTGAACCACTCCCCCCCCAGCGCGTTGCTCATTCTCTTGATCAGGACGCCGACCAGCGACGGGAAATCCTTGCGGAGCGGGATCTCCGCAGCCAGGAATCCCTCGTCGAACCGCTTGCGGCAGCGGCAGATGTAATCCTCGATGTCACTGCGCGCGATGCCCCGCTCCGCCGCGGAGACAATGTCGAGAAGGAACTTATCCAGCCAGTATAAGTCGCTGCAATAGTTATTGAATGTAACAGCCGGCGCATCCCATCCGCGCAACGCATAAAGATCGTGCAGGTAATTATACACCCTGACATGCCCCTGGATCAGCCGGTTCAGCGCGCCGGTGATCGATTGCAGCCCCGGCTGCGCCTTGCATGGAAATTGCATTCCCATGTAGCTGTTGAACACGAGCATGTTCGGCTCATTGATCGTGATGATGACTCGCACCGGATGATGCCCTGCGGCGACCAGGCTGTCGTTGATATATTCGACGCTCTTCGCCACGTATCTCTCGAAGTGCGCCGGCGTTTCCGGATCCAGCCATGGATCGGTCCCCAGCCAGGCGGGATGGGTGAAATGATGCAGCGTCAGCACCGGCTCCAGCCCCTGGTCCATGCAGGCGGCCAGCATTCGGGCGTAGTGCTCCAGCGCCTTCATGTCAAAGGGCGGCGGTGGCGCCTTTCCCTCCTTGAAGCAAGGCTGGATCCGGCTCCATTCGATCCCCATCCGGAACGCGTTCAGCCCCAGCCCGCGTACCCGCTGAAAATCCTCGTCATACCGCGTCCAGAATTCCGATGCATTCCCGCACGGCGCGACACGCCTCTTTTCCTCCGCCCTCGCCCAATTCGTCCGCGGCTGGCCCGGGCCGTTGTAGCCCCCCTCGCTCTGGTACGCGGAAGTGGAGACTCCCCAGAGAAATTCGCCGGGTATGGGTGACTGCGGCTGGTGCATTTTTGCGGTGGCCCCTGTTTTAAGGGCTCAAAGGAACTTCGCCTGTCGCGGCCTGGGCGATTGCGTCCCGCTGGTCGGCATCCAGTTGCAGGGGAGGCAGGTTATCGTTGATCAGCGTGTCGACAATCGTCTTCGCCGAGTTCGGCCGCCCCAGCTCCCCCGCATTCCGCCGCATCTCCTGGAGCCGCCCCGGTTCATCCAACAACTGGTCGATCTTCCACGCCAGCGTCGTCAATTCATTGGCCTTCAGCGCGCACCCTTTCTCCAGCAAGTGATCACTGTTCCGCTCCTCCTGTCCCGGGATGGGATCCACCACGATCATCGGCAGCGAACACGCCAGCGCTTCCGCCGTCGTCATCCCGCCCGGCTTCCCGATGAACAGGTCGGATATCTTCATCAGCTCCTGCATCTTGTCCGTGTAGCCGATGACCTTGAACCGCGACCCGTGCGGCGCGAGCATCTCCTTGAGCCGGTGGCGCAGCTCGTCGTTGCGCCCGCAGATCACCATCCCCTGCACGTCGTGGCGCATTTGCAGCAGCCGCGCCACCACAAACTCCGCCGGCGTCACCCCCAGCGCTCCCGCGGAGATCAGCAGCGTCGTCTTCTCCGGGTCCAGGTGATTCTGGTAACGGATCTCCGCACGGTCAATCGGGGTCGCGAATGACGGATCCACCGGTATCCCCGACACCGTCACCCGCTCCGGCGGCAGACCCAGCACACTGAGATGCACCTTCGTTTCTTCAATCGCCACAAAGTATCGGTGAAACACCCGGGAGAGCCACATCGCGTGCATGTCCAGGTCCGTCACCACAATCGAGAGATTCGCGTCCAGCATCCCCCGGGATATGAGATGGGAGATAATTCCCACCGGCATGAAATGTGTGCACACCGTGATATCCGGCCGGAATTTCTTGATGAACTTCACCAGCGGCAGCGCGCTCAGCCGGTCCAGCCGCAACCGCAATTGGTCCGTCTTCCACGGCTCATCACTCTGCTTGTACACCCATCCCAGCACCTGCGGCGCCGATCGGATCAACTGCACGTACAGTTTCGAGTAAAAATCGCGGAACAGCTTGTTCGTGTAGACGAGCGCGTCCTTGTGCTCGACCGTTTCGACGCGCGGATCCTGGGCGAACGTTTTTGCGAGCGCCTCGGCCGCCTTTACGTGGCCGGTGCCCGCGCTTGCGGAGAAAATAAGTACACGCTTTTTCATTCAGGGGTTCTGGCTTCCGGTTCAATAGATGGACCTGCCATATCTTGCACTCCTAAAAACGGATCGCACCCCCTCCACGGCTCTCGCCCTCACGCCCCCAATTTGCTTTTCAGCGCAACTCAACCAGACAACAATCCGCCTCAGGCAATTCACCGCGGAAAGGAATCATCATGTATTCAAACTCACTGGCCACCGTCCTCGTAAAAGTCCTGGGCCTCTCCCTGTTCATCAACGGACTCGTCTATGTGGTCTCCGCCCTCACAAACATTCTGTTCAGCGTTGCGATCCAATCACAGCACGTCCAAAACTCGGGTTGGTACCTATGGCAAGGCATCTCCAACATCGGCGTCACCGCGATATTTCATGCTGCCATAGGCGCCTTCCTCATCGCAAAAACCCCCTACATCGTTGAACGCATCCTGAAAATAGACCCCGAACCCGAAGACCCCGAGGCGCCGGACTCTCAATAGTCTCTATTGTCTGGCGCACCCCTTTGCTTCCTTTGCTCCCATCTGTTCAAAATCCCCCTTCCAAAATATCCGTGTCATCCGTGTAATCCGTGGTCCCCTCGTTCCTCCCCCCTCTGCGCCTCCGCGTCTCTGCGTTAAAATCTCCCCATAAAATCCGTGGTTCCATTCCGTCCGCCCCTTGCTAGCTTCCGCCCATGCTCGACATTCGTCTCATTCGGGAAAAGCCGGACTACGTAAAGGAGCGCCTCGCCGCGCGTGGCGGCGACGCCGCTTCCCTCGTGGACGCCATCCTGGAGTCCGACGCCCTTCGCCGCGCCCTCGAGACCCAGCTCCAGCAACTAAACGCCGACCGCAAGCGCATCTCCAAGGAGATCGGCATCCATCGCGCCAAGGGCACCGACACCGCCGATCTTGAAAACCAGGTCCGCGCCATGGGCGACGACATCGCCCGGCTCAACCAGGAGACCACCGAGGCTGACGCCCGCCAGCGCGATCTCCTCCTCCAGGTCCCGAACCTCCCGCATCCCGCCTGCCCCATCGGCGCCGACGCCGAAGCCAATCCCGTCATCCGCACCTGGGGCGAAAAGCCCGTCCTCACCTCCCCGCGCAGCCATATCGACATCGGCGCCGACTTGCGCCTCTTCGATCTTGAACGCGCCGCCCGCATGAGCGGCAGCGCCTTCGCCTGCTACACCGGCCAGGGCGCCCGCCTCGAGCGCGCACTCATCAATTTCATGCTCGACCTGCACACCCGCGAGCATGGTTACACCGAGATCAGCCCCCCCTTCGTCATCCGCAAGGAGGCCCTCATCGGCACCGGCCAATTGCCGAAGTTCGAGGATCAACTCTACCGCTGCGAGCGCGACGAGCTCTACCTCGCCCCCACCGCCGAGGTCCCCGTCACCAACTTGCACCGCGAGGAAATCCTCCCACTCTCCGATCTTCCAAAACGCTTCGTAGCCTACACACCCTGCTTCCGCCGCGAGGCCGGTTCCGCCGGACTCGGCACCCGCGGTCTCATCCGTGTTCATCAATTCGACAAGGTCGAGCTCGTCAAACTCACCACCCCGGAGACCTCCTACGCCGAGCTCGAGTCCCTCACCGCCAACGCTGAGAAAATCCTCCAGCTCCTCGGCCTTCATTACCGGGTCATCGAACTCTGCACCGGCGACATCGGCTTCGGCGGGGCCAAAACCTATGACATCGAAGTCTGGGCCCCGGGCCAGAACGGTTACCTCGAGGTCTCCAGTTGCACCAATTTCGAGGACTTCCAGGCCCGCCGGCTCAGCCTCCGCTTCAAGGATGCCGACGGCAAAAATCGCTTCTGCCACACCCTCAACGGCTCCGGCACCGCACTCCCTCGCATCTATGTGGCCCTCCTCGAGACGTATCAGCAGCCGGACGGGACCGTCCTCATCCCGGAAGCCCTACGGGCTCATTTCGGTGCCGAAAAAATCACCAAAGCAGCCTGAGTTCCCGGCGCTACTTGCCCTCGGTGGAGTTCCCCTCACGCGCCGCCTCCTCGTAGCCGTTTCCGGCGGCATCGATTCCACCGCCCTCCTCCACGCCCTCGTCCAGAAAGGCGCCCGCAAGCTCACCGTCCTCCACCTCAACCACGCCCTCCGCGGCCGCGCCAGCGCCGCCGATGCCCGCTTCGTCGCCTCCCTCGCACGCCGTCTTGATCTCCCCTTCATTACCGCCCGCATCGACGTCGCCGCCCTGGCCCGCGACCACAAGCTCTCAATCGAGACAGCCGCCCGCCAGGCCCGCTACACCTTTTTCGCCAGCGCCGCCCGCCAGGCGCGCTGCCGCACCCTCCTGCTGGCCCATCACGCCGACGACCAGGCCGAAACCTTCCTCTTCAATCTCCTGCGCGGCGGCGGTTCCGGCCTCGGCGGCATGCGCCCCCGTACTCTCCGGAACATTGACGGCATCCGCCTCGAAATCCTCCGCCCCTGGCTCGGCGTCTGGCGCGCCGAAATCGAAGCCTACGCCACCCACGAAAAAATCCGCTACCGCGAAGACACCTCAAACGCCTCCCCCGACCACACCCGCAACCGCCTCCGCCACCGCATTCTTCCCATGCTGGCCTCGGAATTCGGCCGCGACATCCGCCAAAGCCTCTGGCGCGCCGCCGAGGTCCTGTCCGCCCAACAAGAGTGGCTCAACCAATCCCTCTCGGTAAACGAAGACGAACTCTCCGTCCCTACCCTCCGCGCCCTCCCTGAAGCCCTCCAGCGCCACGCCATCCACCAATGGCTGCAACGTGCCAAAACCCCTCAGATCTCCTTCACCCTCATCGAAAGCATCCGCTCCCTCCTGCCTGCCGGCTCTACAATTGCCAAGGTCAACCTCCCCGCCGGCCACCACGCCCGCCGCCGCGCCGGCCTCCTCTTTATCGAGCGCCCGGTTGCCGGTTAACGCCACATTCCGGATTTCCCTCTTCTCTGCGCTCTCTGCGTCCTCCGCGCCTCTGCGTTGAAATTCTTCCCTCCGTAAAATCCTATTCCACCCGCGGTTCTCCTCTTGAGCCCCGCCTCATTTCCAGTTTCAATCAGGCCCCCTAAAAATTTATGTCAACCTATCCCCTCGCCCGCGAACAATTCGCCCAATGGGGCGTCGATACCGATTCCGCCCTCGACTCCCTCGCCTCCATCCCCGTCTCCCTCCATTGCTGGCAGGGTGACGACGTCGTCGGCTTCGAGACTCACTCCGAATCCACTTCCAGCGGCGGTATCCAGGCAACCGGCAACTACCCTGGCCGCGCCCGCAGCATCCCCGAGCTCCAGGCCGATCTCGAGCAGGTCGCAGCCCTCGTCCCGGGCGCGCTCCGCCTCAATCTCCACGCCATCTACGCTGACTTCAAAGGCCACAAAATCGAGCGCGACGTCCTCACCGTGGATGCGTTCCAGGGCTGGATCGATTGGGCGCGCGAGCGCAAATGGGGCATTGATTTCAACCCCACCTGCTTCGCTCATCCCCTCGCCGCCGACGGCTTCACCCTCTCCCATCGCGACCCCGCCATCCGTCGTTTCTGGATCGATCATTGCATCGCCAGCCGCAAGATCGGCGCCGCCATCGGCAAGGCCCTCGGCACCCCCGCCGTCACCAACATCTGGGTACCCGATGGCTACAAGGACATCCCCGCAGACCGTCTCGCCCCGCGCCAGCGCCTGCTCGAGTCACTCGACACCGTCTTCGCCACTGAAGTTGATCCCCGATGGAACATCGACGCCGTCGAGAGTAAGCTCTTCGGCATCGGCGTCGAGTCCTACACCGTTGGCTCCCACGAGTTTTACCTCGGCTACGCCACCAAAAAAGGCATTGCCCTCTGCCTTGATGCCGGCCACTTCCATCCCACCGAATCCGTCGGCGACAAAATCTCCGCCGCCCTCCTATTCGTCCCCCGCCTTCTGCTCCACGTCAGCCGCGGCGTCCGCTGGGACAGCGACCACGTCGTCATCCTCGACGATCCCACCAAGGGCATCCTCGAGGAGGTCGCAGCCTGCGACGCGCTCGACCGCGTCCACGTCGGCCTCGATTTCTTCGATGCCAGCATCAATCGCATCGCCGCATGGGTCGTAGGCGCGCGCACCGCCAAGAAAGCACTCCTCCTGGGCCTCCTCCGTCCCCTTGCCAAACTTCGCGAAGCCGAGAACGCCGGCGATTACACCGCCCGCCTCGCCCTCGCAGAAGATAGCCGCTCCCTCCCTTGGGGCGCCGTCTGGGAAGAATACTGCCGCCGCAACGAAAGCCCCGCCGACGGCCAATGGCTCGCCGCCGTCAAAGCCTACGAGTCCAGCGTCCTCTCAAAACGCTAGCCGCAAAGGGGCGCAACCATGATTGCGCCCTTGCGCTCCGTTCTGTCCCTTCCCTCCTTTTCCTCAACACAAGCCAAAAGAATCGCCATCGATAACCCCTCCATCCCCAAAGGCATGCAGGCCCGCCGGGATGGAGACACCCTGGTCATACTCCGCCGCATGGGAAAGGGACCCGCGGTGTTCCTGTTGTTCACTTCTTCGATTCTCTTCTTCAATTTAGGCGCCCGAATATATTTCCATCCCGCCCCGCATCCCCCGCATCCCGGCCCTCATTACACCCCGATCATCAGTTTAGTCATCGGCATCTTCTACCTGGCATCCGGCCTTTGGTTATGGCTGCTTACCTTCGAGCTCATTATCTCCCGCAGCGGAGTAAAGTTCATCGCCCGTCCCATCTCACTTGGGATGAACCGCTCGGTTGCAGCTCAGGAAATCCACGATTTGAAGCTAAGTCAAGCAGGCGGCACAAAGTCCAAACCCACTTATCGGCTCACCTACCGGGACAGTAACAGTAAAGAGCGAATCCTCGCCCGCTTCGCATCACAAGACCAGGCCGACTTCGTTGAGCAATCAATCCGCGAAATCGTCGGCATCGAAAGTGATTAGTTAGTACGGGAACCGGCGCCCCCCCTTGGGTCCTTTTCGTCCTTTTGGCCCCTTTCCCTCTTCGCTCCCTTTGCTTCCTTCTGTTCAAAACTCCGCGCCCATCCCACGGGGCTCTATCCCCCTACGCCAGCGCGAAGCGCCAAGCCCAAAATTTAAAAATCTAAAATCATCAATCTAAAATCCCCCTCCCCCCGCCTCACCTCCAAAATTCGTTCTCACTCCCCGCCGCCTTATCCCCCAGCACCGGCAGCACCGTATGCCCCTTGTCCTTCGGACCCACCCCTGCAGCTTGCTGCTCAATGTACCGGTACCCAACCATCGCCCACTCATCCACCGGCACCGGCAGCTGCTCCCTTCGGTACCCCGGCAAAAACTCCGGCGCCACCACCGATACCGACATCATCAGCGCCATCGCAAGGATCGCCCCGCAAACCAGCCCAAACACCCACCCCAGGATCTTATCCACCACTGACGGCAAAGTGGATTCCAATAACTCCGTAAACTCCTCCCGCACCTTGAACGCCCCAAAGATCACCGCCATGACCAGCACCCAAAAGATGATCGTCACATGCCACGGCACCGGCACCACCTCATGCTGGCCCACGATCCGGTCTACGAGAAACCAATAGCGCAATCCCGCGAGCACACCCAGCAGCGTACTCAGCATCCCGCACAGCGCGGGCCACGCCCCCGTCTTCATCCCGATCTGCGCGCCCAAAAGCACAATTGCGAATGCTCCGAGGAAAAATAGAAAAGGCAGTATCGGGGCCATATCAGGATGCCTGCAAAACTTCCTCCACGCTCGTGATCCCCAGCAAGACCTTCTCCGCCCCATTCACGCGGAAACTCGCAAACCCCTTCGCCTTTGCCAGCTCCTGCAACGCCGCCTCCCCCTCTCCCGCGTTCACCGCCTGCCTCACTTCGTCGTCAAAGACGATCATCTCAAAAATCCCCGTGCGCCCAAGGTACCCGGTGTTATCACATTCCTTGCATCCCTTGGCCCGGTAAATCGTCTCCCCCGCCGGCAGTTCGATCCCAATCTCCCCCAGGTCCTCCGCGCCGCACGCATAGGCCTCCCGGCAGACCGGGCAAAGCACCCGCAGCAACCGCTGCGCGATCAGCAACAGCAGCGAGGAGGCCAGCAGATGCCTATCCATCCCCATTTCCTCCAGCCGCACAATCGTCCCCACCGCATCCCTCGTGTGCAGCGAGCTGAACACCAGGTGCCCTGTCAACGCCGCCCGCAGCGCCACCTGCGCCGCCTCCGCGTCCCGCATCTCTCCCACGAAGATCACATCCGGATCCTGCCTCAGGATTGACCGCAACCCGGACTCATAGGTAATCCCCGCCTTCACATTCACCGGAATCTGCGTCGCCCCTGCCAGCCCGTATTCCACCGGATCCTCGATCGTCATGATATTCAACCGCCCCGAATCAAGCTGGCTCAGCGCCGAGTAGAGCGTCGAGGTCTTCCCCGACCCCGTCGGTCCCGTCGCAATGATCATCCCATTCCGGGAATGAATCACCCGCGCGAACTGATCCATCATCGCCGCCGGCATCCCGAGATCCGCCAGCCCCAGCAGCCCCGATTTCCGGTTGAGGATCCGGATCACCAGTTTCTCGCCAAAAATCGAATTCGCCGTTGCCACGCGAAAATCGACATCCCCCTCATCCGTCCGCACCTTGAACCGCCCATCCTGCGCCTTCCGCTTTTCCGCCACGTCGATCTCCGCCAGCGTCTTGAGCGCCGATACGACCCGGGCCCCCTCCTCCCGCGCAAACCTCATCCGCGGCTGCATTACCCCGTCGATTCGGAACCGCACCAGGTATTCCTCTTCGCCCGGGTCGATATGCACGTCGCTCGCCCGCTCCATCATCGCTTCCTCCAGCACCTCGTGCGCATGTTCCAGGCCGGACGTCTCCCCTTTGTCCTTGATGATGATCGACTTTCGCTCCTCGTCGAGAAACTTGAAACCCTTTCGGTGCCTGCCGAGCTCCTTCTCCCTCCCGGCGATCACCTCGTTCGGCGACTGCTTCGCCGCCCTCCGCTCCTTGCTCACCGCAATCTGCCGCGCCACCTGGTAGGCGAGGAAACCCACTCCCGGCAGCACGATTGACGCGTTTGACCAGAATCGTGGATCGACCCGGCGCTTGTACAAGCTGCGTTTCACGCTCGCCACGCTGCCGATCCATATCGCCGAGATCGCCACCAGCGCTGCTAGCACAATGTCCATGTTGTACCGGTGTTCGTACGGGGGCCATTGCGGCACTGGTGTCGTCCATTCGTCTGGAGTCGGGCTCGGCTCCGATTCCTGGGTGAAGGACGGACGCGGCGAAATTCCCGGTGCCTGCGCCGGTTTCAGCACTTGGTCCACGCCCGGGATGATCGAAGGAACGTTCGTCTCCCCTGGCGGTTGCGCAAGGGCCGCCGGGGGCGGGGCGCTCGGCGTGCCGTGAACGCTCACCCCATCGATGGTATCCACCGTCGCCAGCGGAAATTTCACCGTCCCGAACTGCGTCAACACCGTGATCGCATCCGCATCCCGCCGCAGCACCGTCACATTCTCGTACACGCTTCCGTTCAGCATTCGGATGTTCGACGCGAATCCGCGTGGCGCCACAAGGGAGACCATCGCGATCAGGAGGAACAACCGGCACCCGCGAAAATTCACCGTGCGGTTATGGAATTTTGTCCTGATAAATACAAACCCTTCTCTCCGGATGCACATTGAGGATAAAACTCCACCCATGTCCGATTCTCCCACAGTCATGACTCTGGACGCCGGTGGCACGTTCCTGAAGTTTTCTGCCATCCAGGGTGGTAAACTCCTTTTCCATCTCTCCGGCATCCCCTCCGAAGCTGACAAACTCGACCACTGCCTCCACAATATCATCCAAGGCTTCGAGCAGGTCCGCCAGCGCCTCTCCACCCCTCCGGTTGCCATCAGCTTCGCCTTCCCCGGCCCCACCGATTACCGCCGCGGCATCGTCCGCGACCTCCCGAATCTCCCCGGCTTCCGTGGCGGCGTCGCCCTCGGCCCTATGCTCGAGGAGCACTTCGGCGTTCCCGTCTTCATCAACAATGACGGCGACCTCTTCGCCTACGGCGAAGCCCTCGAGGGCTTCCTCCCTTACGTCAATGGCCTCCTCGAGCAGGCCGGTAGCGCCAGGCGCTACCGCAATCTCATGGGCGTCACCCTCGGCACCGGTTTCGGTGGCGGCCTCGTCAGCAATGGCCACCTTTTCCTCGGCGACAACGCCTCCGGCATGGAAATCGGCCTCCTGCGCAACAAGCTCGAGCCCAGCCGCAACGTAGAGCAAAGCGCATCCATCAACGGTCTCCGCCGCTTTTTCGCCCAAGCCGCAGGCATCCCCTTCGAAGATGCCCCCGATCCCAAGGTCATTGCCGGGATCGCCCTCGGCGAGTCCGCTGGCAACGCTGCAGCCGCCCGCGAAGCCTACCGCTGCCTCGGCGAGACCGTCGGCGACGCCATCGCCCAGGCCATGACCCTTGTCGACGGCCTTGTGGTCATCGGCGGTGGCGTCTCCGGCGCCGCCCCCCTCTTCATGCCAGCCCTTGTCGATGCCATGAACGGCATCTTCCCCACCCCCGACGGCCCCCGACGCCGCCTCTTCTCCCAAGCCTTCAACCTCGAGGATCCAATCCAGCTTGAATCCTTCCTCGCCGACCATTCCCAACAAATCCCAATCCCCAACTCATCAAAAACCGTCCGCTACGACCCCACCACCCGCGTAGCCGCTGGCCTGACCCGCCTCGGCACCAGCCAGTCCGTAGCCATAGGCGCCTACGCCTACGCCATCGACGCCCTATCCCTCTAGCCCCAACTCATACATTCGGCACACACACGAGATCCCAGATCACCGACAAACCTTAAAATTTGCACTCTAAAATCATCAATCTCTTCCCCGCCTCTTCCCATCCGTGCCCATCCGTATAATCCGTGGTTAATTCCTCCATCTCATGAAAATCATCCGCTATCAGGACTCCGAGAACCAAATCTTCCACGGCTGGCAGGCCGCGGACGGCAGCTACTTTGAAATCTCCGGCGACATCTTCAACATCTACGCCCCCACCGAGCCCGCAGCCGACGTCGTAAAACTCCTCGCCCCAGTCGTCCCCACCGCCATCTTCTGCATCGGCCTCAACTACCGCCACCACGCCGCCGAGACCAATGCCAAAATCCCCGAGCGTCCCATCCTTTTCTTCAAGGGCCCCAACGCCGTACAAAACCCCGCCGATCCCATTCAAATCCCCACCTTCCTGGCCAGCCACGAGGTCGACTATGAGTGCGAGCTCGCCGTCGTCATCGGACGCGCCTGCAAGAACGTCCGCCGCGCTCAGGCCCTCGATTACGTCCTCGGTTACACCTGCGCCAATGATGTCAGCGCCCGCGACTGGCAGATCAAATGGGGCGGTAGCCAATGGTGCCGTGGCAAAACCTTCGATACCTTCGCCCCCATGGGCCCATGCCTCGTCACACCGGACGAGATCCCTGACCCCAACAATCTCGCCATCCGCACCCTCCTCAACGGCCAGACCGTCCAGGAGAGCAATACCAGCGACATGATATTCGACATCCCCACCATCATCGAATTCCTCAGCGGCAGCACCACCCTCCTTCCCGGCACCGTTATCCTCACCGGCACCCCCCAGGGCGTCGGCATGGCCCGCAAACCACCCCTCTGGCTAAAGCCCGGCGACGACGTCACCATCGAAATCGAATCCATCGGCCGCCTCACCAATCCAGTGGAGCTCGAACCCGCCCCCGAAGTAGTGGGTTGAACTCGCAGGTCCTATCTTTCCACGCAAACCCACCTCCCAAAACACTCCAAAAACCCGGTCGCAAAATCCTCCGGTCTCCGCTCAATCCACTCCCTGATCACCTCCAGCGGGAAAAACCCTCCAGTCTCGATCTCCGCCGGTGGCAGCCGAAACGGCCCTTCGTGCTCCGCCCGGAACAGATGCACGAATTCCCACCCCGTCATCGCGCCCGCCTCGATCCTCGCCAGCAGCTTCACCTGCGCTACTTCGACCCCCATCTCCTCATGGATCTCCCGCAAGGCCGTCTCCTCGTAATCATCTCCCGCATTGAGGTGCCCCGCCGCGCTTGAGTCCCATCGCAACGGATGCATATCCTTCCACCGGGACCGCTTCTGGAGGAAAAGCTCGCCCGCCCGGTTGAACACGAAAATATGCACCGCCCGGTGCCGCCATCCGTGCTTATGGACCTCGTGCCGTGACGCCTTCCGCAAGACATGGTCCTGCTCGTCAACCACGTCGAACATCTCCCCGTGCACATCCTGCGCCAGCAGTTGCATATCCTTCTTTTCCGTCTCCTTCGGCAGCCAGTTCGCCAGCTCCACCCATTGCGCCAGGCTCAACTCCTCCGCCCGCGCTTTCTCGCTCACTCCCAGCGCCCGGGCCGCATCCGGCCAATCCGGCACCGCGCTCCCCAGCATTTTTCCCAGTTGCTTGCGCCGCTGGGAGAACCCCTGCTTCACCAGCGCTGTAAACCGCCGCGCATCGCAATCCGGCAACGCCCCCGCCGCCCGCGGCGTCAGCAAAATCGCGGCCGACTCCACATTCGGCCGGGGCATGAAAACCGATGCCGGGATCGTCCGCAAATATTTCACCTCCCACCGCCGCTGCACCAGCAGCGTCAACGCCCCGTAATCTTTCGTCCGCGGCCCCGCAGCCAGCCGCGCCGCAAACTCCCGCTGGATGGTCAGCACCATCCGCGAGAACGGGCTGGGATCATCCCCGTACCGGAACAAAATCGCGCTCGTCACATAATACGGCAGATTTCCGAGCAGCTTCGCCGGCATCCGCGGGAAGACCTCCCGCACATCATACTCCAGTGCGTCCCGGTGCAAAACCGTGACCCGATCGTCCCCCATATATCGTCTTTCAAGCCATCCTGTCAGCCGCTCATCCTTTTCGATCAAAGTCAAAGACCGCACCCCCCCCGCCGCATATTCCGTCAGCGCCCCCAGCCCAGGTCCAATCTCCACCAGGTGATCCTCTTGCGAAAGCTCGAGCTGTTCAACAATCGATCTCGCAAGGTTGCTGTCGACAAGGAAATTTTGCCCCAGGCTCTTGCTGGGATGCAGGTTCAATTCGGCCAGCGCCGTGCGGACATCCGAGAGCTTCACTTTTTCGTCCGCTCCACCCACGATTTGGGCAATTTCCACGCCGGAAGGCGGAAATGCATTTTCACCTCCGGCAGTGTCGCCCCCTCGATGAAATATGCCGCGGCCGCGCGCCCCAGCGTATAGGTGGCGCCCCCGGCCACGGCGCCCGAGATCGCACTGCCAAATCCCGGCAGCAACTTGATCGCCGCCCGCGCCCCCTCGCGGAACACCAATCCCGCCCCGATGTTCATTCCCAATGCGCTGAGAAATTCCGTCACCGCCTTGCGTGTAATCTCCCGCCCGCTTACCCGCATGATGCTGGCCACCATCAGCACCTGCACGGTCGTGAGAATGGGAAAATCCGCCAGCGGGATCGGCTCGACCCCCACAGTGGTGCATGCCGCGGTCGAGGTGGTGATGATCTTCCTGGCGACAGCCAGCTTCGCGTCGATATGCGGCGATTTCCGCGCCGCCTCCAGTTCTCCCTCGATCAACTCCTTGAGGGTCTTCAGATGCACCAACATCGGCCCCCGCAGGTTCTGCGGGATCTTGACGGCCAATTTTCCGATTAGCTGGTTGAATTTCACCGGGCAGTGTCGCGCATGGCGCCGTCGGGCGCAAAAACCCGCGCCGTTATTCCAGCAGCGCCAGCAATTGCCCGGCGTGCTCCTCCGGCTTCACCTTACGAAGGATACCGAGAATCTTTCCCTTCGCCCCGATGACGAACGTTGATCTCTCCGCCCCCATGTATTTTTTCCCGTACATCGACTTCTCCACCCAAACCCCGTAGGCCTCAACCAGGTGGTGCGACTCATCCGAGAGCAGCGGAAAGGGCAGCGAGTGCTTATCGATGAACTTCTGGTGGCTCTTCGCGGAATCCACGCTCACGCCGAACAATTCCGCCTTGGCGGAAAATTGTCCCCAGCCGTCCCGGAGCGCGCAGGCCTGCGCCGTGCATCCCGGCGTATCATCCTTCGGGTAAAAATAAAGCACCACCGTCCGCCCTTTGAAATCCGCAAGCGAGACCTCCTTGCCGGCCCCATACTTGCCGCCCACAGCAATCGCGTGGAAGTCCGGCGCGGGATCACCTTGCTTCAGTTCGACAGGCATGGAGATTTCGTAAATTTACAGGCCGACGCTGTAAACATCCTTCTTCTTCGGCTGCTTCTTCCCGCCGATAACGGGAAATTTTTTCAGCAACTCCTTCATCTCGTCCACTGTGATCCCGCTAGGGATCGTCACGATGCCGTCCGACACCCGCTGATCGATCAGGATATCGGCAACCTGGCGCCCATCGATGGTCGCGATCAACAGCGTCCCCCTCTTGGACATGGAAAGCGTATCGAGCCCTATCGTCCCGTGGTCGTCGAGCTTAAGGGCGCAGCCGCCTGTGCCATCCGCGGCGGTGAATGGAAAAATGGAGACGATGTCATGCTCGGAGATTGCGGCAACGTCGTCCACCGCGGCGCGCTGGCCATTCAGCAGCGTCACGGCCACGGCAAAGCTATCGGAGTCATTCGCCGAGGTCTGGGTGTAGAAACGGACCGCAAGACCAAGTTTCTTCTGGCCGATGCCAAGGCAGCAAAGGCCGAGTGCGAGAATGATGAGGAACCGGGGACGCATGGGGGAAGTCTCCCGGGAAGCGAATGCATTTGCAACCTGTGAAATGCTTGATTAAGAGCCTCGTATGAAGCTGAGAGCCGCCGCTGCATTGCTCCTCCCCCTGGCGTTCGCCCTGACCGTCCATGCGTCTTCCGATGCCGACGCCACTCCCGCCCCCAGCCTCATGGACAAGACGCTCCAGATCCTGCACCTGAAGCATGCGTCCCATCCCAGGGACACGCCAAACCTGCACCACGGGATACAGTTGGCGATTGCTGTGGACCCTGAATCGATAGATCTCTCCCAGAACCGGGAGGTGCAGGTGACAATCTCCCTCTACAACCGGTCGAAGCAATTTCTCGATCTCGATTTCCCGACAAGCCAGCGCATCGAGGTACTGGTTCGCGACGGCTCGGGTAAAGTAGTCAACACCTGGTCGGAAGATCAGTCCTTTACCAATGACCCGGCAACCGTAAATGTGAACCCCGGCGAGCGCCTGCAATACGTGGCCTCAGTCGCCACCCGGGAGATGAACGCGGGTCAGCGTTACACCATCGAGGCTTCCTTCCCGAACTACCCCGATCTCAAGATTCAGCAGCAGGTGATTCCGCGGAAGTAGCAACTGGATCTAGCGTCGGAAGCTCCTCTACGGGCGCTAGCGCCAATTCAGGCAGAGGTTCGGGCTCTGGAACAACTTCGACCACCGCCTCGGGCGAAGTTTCCCGTGTTGGCTTCACCGCTGGAGCTTCCGCTTTCGGAGGTTCCGACTTGGCCGGAGAGACCGGCAACTCGAGCCGCCCGTCGGAGAACTCGATGACGCGACCCGTTTCGATGAGCCACCGCAAGTCCGTGGCAAGCGTCGACTTGCGGGCGGGGTCGATGGCGCTTTCGTCTGCGCCGAGGATAGTGGCGGCAAGCGAGGTGCGGTTACAATTCTGGTTCCCCTGGATGACCTGCAAAATCTCCGCCACCGAGGTGGACAAGCTTCCATTCTCCATGGGAGACGGACGGATGAGGGAGACAAATTGCATCCGCTTCCGGTGCTTGAAAACATGCAGTCCGGATCGGGAGAAATGCTGGCGCAACTGGTGCATCATCTGCCCCGGAAACCCACGTTCCTGCTCCCACGCCTGGCGGACGGCAGCAGCGATACCACGGTCTGTCAGGGCGCGGCTTGCCTCACCCGAGAGATGGAATGACGACCCAGTCCGGATAAGGCCCGGCAGGTAATGCTCACGGAAGTGATTTTCGACCTCGGCCAGGGAGGTAAAGGTGGGACCCTCGTAGGGAGCCGGAGCGGGCTCCTCGGCGACAGGCGCGGCTTCCTCGGCGACAGGGGCGGCTTCTTCGGCGACAGGCGCGGCCTCATCGGCAATCGGAACCGGTTCCTCCGCGCCCTGGGCAGCAGCCGTTTCAGAGGCCGGTAGCTCAATAGCAGGCTCGCCAGGAGACGGCTCGGTCGAAGATTCAGCTTGGCTCTCAACCGGCGCAGCTTCTTCGGCCGGGATCTTCGGTTTTTCGGTGGGTTCCGGGGGCCGAAGACGAAACACGGAGACGCTGCTGGATTGCTGTTTCCATGCCTCGATCAGTGCGGGGTCGTTAACGACCTCTATATCGCGCTGGAAATCGCTGAAGGACATCCGGCGGCTGAAGCGCTCCTCGTACAGCCGCCGGAGGGCGGGCTGATAGCCGTGGTAATTGGTGGGCCCAAGCAGGACGCCATTGGTGCGGCAGCGCGCGACGTTGCTGAAATTGCCTTTGGGGGCATCGCGCTGCTCGCTGACTTCGACGTAATACTTCTCGCGGGCCACCGGAAACGCGGCGCGCTCCGCGGCGGCGCGATCGGTCCAGACCTGGCCATCCTCGCCTAGCTGAAAGAGTGGTTCGGCGACCGATTTGGTCGTGATTTTGAGCCGATGGCGTTCGGGGCGGGCAAGGAACATGCGGGCGAGATCGAACAGCGAATAGGCGCGATGGGTCGATTTTACCTGGCGGGCAATGCTGACGGTGCAGCTCTCGTCGGGAAAGAATTCGATGGATACATTCGCAGGCTGAACCTGCGGGGCCTGATGCTCGCGGGACTCGAAACCGCCGCGGGAGTCGCCACGGCGCTGCTCGCCCGGTTTGCCCCGTCGGTCATCGGGGTACCCGCCGGGCCGGTCGGGACGTTTTGCCTGCGGCTGGGTGTCGGGCTTCCGTCCGGCGGGGGCATCCTTCCGGGCACGGTCGTCGCGCCTGGGCGGACCACCAGGTCGCTGGCCGCCGCCCGGCCTGCCCCTGCGGTCGTCACCGCGCCCGCGCCCTCCAAAATCATCGCGTCCACGGGGACGCCGATCCTCGTCCCGGCCCTCGTAGTCTGCATAGGGATTCTTACCGGCTGGCTCCTTGAGCCAGTCCGGCATCAGCTTGAGGTCGAAGTCCACAGGCAGTTCGGGCATGGGGTACGCAATAAACCGATTCTCAGGAAATGTCCAACTGTGGAGGACGACACCGAACGAATTTACATGCGCGAAATATTTGTTGCCAAAGCCGGGGGCGCACCCTAAAGCGGTAGCCCACCACCAACTACATTTTATGGCAGAAAAAAGCATTGAAGATAGAGTCAAGGACATCATCGTTGAACAGCTCGGCGTAAATCCGGAGCAGGTCACGCCAGGCGCCTCGTTCATCGAGGATCTGGGCGCGGACTCTCTCGACACTGTCGAACTGGTCATGGCTTTCGAAGAGGAATTCTCCGTCGAAGTCCCTGACGAAGACGCTGAGAAACTTCAGACTGTCGGCGATGTCGTAAAGTACATCGAAGACAAGACCGCGAAGTAGCGCGTACGCCGCGCTCCCCCGTCGCGGCTTAATCCCCTCTCCACGGTCCAATTGAGACCGCTGGACGGACTCCCCGATCCAACTCACTCGCAGCGCCATCCGGCGGTTCGCCGGATGGCGTTGCTGCCTCTAGGGGCATTTTAAGAAATGATGTAGCCACTGATCTGGCTGCGCCGAGGGTTGGTGCGGCTGGGCTTCAGGCGCAGCGCCTGTATGGAAACATACTGGCCAAGCCCGAAACCGGCCGCAACGACCCTCGCCGCAACACAGCGGTGGCTACAGAATTTCTTAAAATGCTCCAAAGCCACACCCGGCCGTTGCCGGGAGTTGCCAAAGGCACTTCCGGGCGTTCAACTTGACAGGCTGTCTATGCAGGAAAATCGAATCGACCTGAAATTTGCTTCGCTCCGCGCCCAGGGAACGAAGGCTTTCGTCGCATATATCTGCGCGGGAGATCCCTCTTTCGAGGCCACCCGCGCCCTCGCGCTCGGCCTGGAGAAGGCGGGGGTGGATATCCTGGAACTCGGCGTGCCCTTCTCCGATCCGCTCGCGGATGGGATTGTGAATCAATTGGCGTCCCAACGCGCGCTGGAGGCAGGTGCGACGCCATATGGTGTGCTGGAGTGCGTGCGACAAATCCGGCGCGATTCCCAAATCCCAATCGTTCTGTACACCTACATCAATCCGCTGATGGCACTGGGTTTCGAAACATTTCACCGGGACGCCGAGGCAGCCGGGGTCGATGGTTTGCTGATCCTCGATCTA
>Ga0302320_10009299_pt1 | contig 21163 bp, 18 predicted proteins | sample Bog_T0_3_FD_202130 | JGI IMG/M metagenome (GOLD analysis project Ga0302320, IMG submission 202130) | Peat permafrost microbial communities from Stordalen Mire near Abisko, Sweden - Bog_T0_3 | ecosystem: Environmental > Terrestrial > Soil > Wetlands > Peat | place: Sweden: Abisko, Stordalen Mire...
GCCTCGTCGATCCTTTAGGCTTGGCGCTCGGCCGCGGCGGCGAGCAGTTCGTCGGCCATGATCATGAGGCTGCGCAGATTGCCTTGGGCGTGATCGGCCAACCAATTCTTGCAGAACGCATTTTTGATATTCGGCTTCGCCAAAAAAGAGGCTTCCAAGAATTGCTCATAGGCCTGCCTATTTCAGAAACTCGAAGTCAGCTGGCGGCGGTTCGGACAGCGAGGGGGTTCATTTAATTAAGTCATAAATTGCGGTCGACCTGGGCTCGCGGTCGCGCAATACTCGTCGAACGACTGAGCCGGGAGTTTTTGATTTACAGGAGTGAGCGTCGTGTCCTTGTCCGCGCCCGTCATATCCAAAAATTCGTTCGAGTAGCCGGCCCCGGGGTATTTTTCGACAAAGCGCCTTTTTTGATCGGCAAGACCAGCCAGGAAGTCGGCGGAGGCCAAAAAAGAAGGCTATTCGAAAACCGGGCGCCGAGGTTTCCAAAAAAGACCGCAAGCTTTTCGGTTTCTCTGGCGGCGCGCCGACGCTGCTGGATATGCCGCTAATAATCTGACGACCTCCCCCCGGAATGGCCCCAGCTAGACTGGCTTTGGGAAATAATCCTGCAAGCACTTTTTGGAACGATGATTTTTGGAAGCATCGTTTTTGACGAAACCAAAAAGCTCAAAAACGCCTGCCGCAGTTGCGGACAACTGGCCAAGCGACTGGGATCGGCCTTTTTGATTTACCGTCAGCTTCACGGACTTTTCGACGGCGCGCGAGGACATTTAGGGATGAGATCGCGCGAAGCCGCCAGAAGCGCGCTCAGCGCATTGCCAACGATGAACGACAAAGTGGGAACTCTTGTCGCGATCCACTCCGCGGCGAGCCACCTCGGCCATGATTGCGACCCGCCCTTTCGGTCAAATCCACGGAACCGAGACTCGCGTAGGCGAGCGCAAGCTCCCGAGGGCCTAAACTCCCGGTGGACAAATCTCATCTCAACTTCCAGGAGGGTCCCATCTTAATTCGCGGCACAGCCTTTTTTTTCAGCCTTTTTTTGATTCGCATATGGAATGTTATGGAACGGAGGCTCGCCCCACCGCACGTTTTTGCATGCGGTAGTTGCAGCACGAGCCGTGAAGAGCGACTTGACGAGGGTGACGGTCAATCTGCATCGCGTGGTGGCGATTGACTTCAGGACGTGACGCACGGTTCGAATGGCGGCGCTGTCGGATTTAGAAATGCTTGCGCTAACATTTTTGATGTGATAGCGATGCCATTACGAAAATGATTGCGCTGTCATAGCCAATCGTTTCGCGAGGTCTTGGAGATGGGAGACGAGCGCGGGGAGTCCCGGCCCTATTTTACATCCAAAGAACTCCGATTCCGCAACCGTTGCAGGCGGCGGCGCCCGCCGAAGATTTAGCCAAAGGGGCAACAGAAACAGGAGGGTGTGTCGGGCGGGAGATTCGGGGTCGCCCCCCCAAATGGAAAACACCAAAAACAAATCAAATCAAAGGGAAACGTTCATGAATCTCGCGCGTTCCATACTTCTAACCGCCGGCATCCTCGCCGCGTTCACCGCATGTTCCTATGCCGATAACGCCGCCGAGCCGCTGCAAGAGCCGGCCAAGAGCCTGCCTGTCCCGACGTCCGATATTAGCCCCGAGATGCAAAATTTCATCAAGGCGCCGCTGAACCCCGACTGGAACAAGCTCTGGAAATCGGGCGAGGAAGCGCGGGCTTTCGCCAACATTCAGGCGGCGGGAGTCATGAAGGGCATCCAAGGGATGAAAGATCGGATGCAGGTATCGGTCGAACCCACGACAATGGACGGGGTGAAAGTTTATGTCATCACGCCGAGCACGATCCCGCCGGAAAACAAGGACAAAGTGCTGATCCACGTTCATGGCGGCTGCTACGTTCTCTTCCCCGGCGAATCGGGCACGACCGAAGCGGTCATGATGGCCGGCTTCGGTCATTACAAAGTCATTTCGGTCGACTACCGCATGCCTCCCGAGGCCTATTTCCCCGCCGCGCTCGACGACGCGGTCACGGTTTACAAGGCAACACTCAAGGCTACTTCGCCTAAGAACATAGGCTTCTTCGGGACATCGGCGGGCGGCTCGCTGACGTTGGAAATGGTTCTCAGGGCGCGTGAGCAAGGTTTGCCTATGCCCGGCGCCATCGCGCCAGGCACGCCGATGTCGGATGTCACCAAGCACGGAGACTCCTTCTACACTAACGAAATGGTGGACAATATCCTGGTCTCGCGCGATGGGTTCTGCGACGCCGCGACTATTATCTACGCGCAAGGCCATGATCTCGCGGACCCCCTCCTGTCACCGGTCAACGGCGACATGCACGGGTTTCCGCCAGCGATCCTGACAACGGGAACGCGCGATCTGCTTTTGAGCAATACGGTTCGGGTGCATCGCAAGCTGCGGAGGGCCGGCGTCGAGGCTGAACTCGTGGTTTTCGAGGGCGAGTCGCACGCGCAATACCAGTTCGACGATCGCGTTCCTGAAACCAAGGAAGCATTCGGAGAAATCTCCGCCTTCTTCGATAAGCACTTGGGACGCTGAGGGCGTGAAATGCCGTCCGGCGGTCGCGACCTCGGGGTCGGCCGCCGGAAACCGGGGTGAAAGTTGCGTGAGCGAAACACGAGATCAACTATCGTCGCTTCCTCGTTTCCAGAGAACCGCCGAACCATCGCGTCCGAAGGCCTTTGATGACTCCGAGAAAGAACACCAATTGATGCCGACTGTTGAGGCGTTGGCCTGAGATCCGCGTTCCGCAACCTCGATCCGACGTCGGGCGATTTCCCTTGGGCGAATCTCACTTTTTTCCGACACGCCCGTTGACATTCAGCGCTGTGTCTGGATAATTAGATATGACAGCGCTGTCATTTTATGCGTTTCAATAATGGTAGCGTTGCCATTAGCCTCGGAATACGAACGACAGCGATGTCATTAAAACATTGTGACCTAGCGATCGTTGTTCGTTCTGAAACGATCGAGTCGCCAAGCGTATACGGACAGCGTGCATTTCTCTGAATTCTCATGCCGCACCGAAAACTAAACAGGAAAAGGACGGGGAGGCTCATGTCAGTGGTTGAAAGTCGCGCGAAGCCGACAGCCGAGTCGATCAGCTTATCACTGACGGCGCGCTTGACCGCCTTGAGCAAGCTCAGAGAATTGAATGTGTTCTTGGCGCTTATTGTTGTCGGCGCCCTGATCAGCCTCGCGACGCCTTACTTTCTCACGACGAACAATTTGATGGGCGTTTTCCGCTCATTCTCGATGACCGCCATCATGAGCATTGGGATGGTCATGGTGATCATCACCGGAGGCATTGATCTCTCCGTCGGTTCAGTGATGGGTCTCTCCTCATTGGTGACCGCGCTAAGCTTCGGGGCCGGCCTTCCCACGGCCGTCTGCATCGGAGCGGGCCTCGTGGTGGGGGTAGCCTTCGGGGCTTTCAATGGCCTGCTGATCACGGGGATCGGCCTCCCCCCCTTCATCGCCACGCTGGGATCGCTGAGCATCGGCCGCGGGCTGATGTATATCGTCACGCGAGGCGTGCCTGTCACGCCTGACACCCCCGATATTTTCTCGATCCTCGGTCAGGGCTACGTCGGTCTTGTTCCAGTGCCCGTGGTCATCATGATCGTCATGATGATCGGATTCTCGATCTTGATGCGACGGACCCGCTTTGGTCGTCACGTCTACGCCACCGGCGGCAATGAGCAGGCGGCGCGTCTGAGCGGCGTCAAGACCAACCGCGTAAAGCTGATTGTTTACGTTCTGTCCGGCGCGATCGCGGCGCTCGCCGGCGTCATCAGCTTCTCACGCTATCTCTCCGCTGAACCCGCATCCGGTTTTGGCGCGGAACTCGACGTGATCGCAGCCGCGGCCATCGGCGGCGCGAGTCTTTCGGGCGGCGTCGGCAGCGTCGCCGGCGCCGTCATAGGCGCGGCGCTCGCGGGAATTATCGCCAACGGCGTGGTTCTCATGAACATCAACACCTACGCACAGCAAGCCATCACGGGCGCGGTCATTCTCATCGCGGTCAGTCTTGACGTGTTGCGTAACCGTCGCAGGGGAGGCTGATCGCCGAGCAAATCAATCCAAGAAACGAACAACGGTCAACAACGACCGATACCCAACTATTTTGGAAACGTACCCAATCAAGGAAGGTCATCCCATGAAGCCTTTTCATATCTCGCTTCGCGCTCTGCTCATAGCCACTCCGCTTTTGATAACGGGCGCCGCCCTGGCCAAGGAGGCCAAAGACATCGTCATCGCCGTGATCCCGAAAGTCGCTGTTCCGTTCTTTGATGATTGCAACACGGGCGCCAAACAGGCGGCGGAAAAAGCTGGCGTACAATACCAGTGGGTTGTTCCTCAGAACACGCAGGGTTCAACCCAGGTGAAAATCGTCGAAGATCTGATCGCCAAGAAGGTCGATGGCATCGCCATTTCCGTCAACGAACCCAAGTCCGTCGAGGGCGTGATCAAGCAGGCGGTCGCCGCGGGCATCAAGGTGCTGACGTTCGACAGCGATAGCGCCAAGAGCGGCCGCAGCATGTATATCGGCACAATCAATCAGGCCGCCGGCGCGACCATGGGCGAGTCGATGGGTAAGGCGCTCAGCGGCAAGGGGGAAGTGGCGATCGTCACGGGGCAACTCGGCGCCTCGAACCTCAATGAGCGCATCGCGGGCATCAAAGAGGCGCTCGCGAAGTATCCCGACATCAAGATTGTCGCGACCGAGGGAACAGAAGACGACCTCGCCAAGGCCGTCTCGGTCGACGAAGCGCTGTTCCGCGGTCATCCGAACCTCAAGGGCATCTTCGGCGTCAGTCAGGTTGGCGGTCCCTCGGTCGCGAAGGTCCTCGCGACCAAAGAGTTCGCGGATAAGAAGGGCGCCGTGAAAGTGTTCGCTTTCGACGACCTCCCTGACACGGTCAAGGGCGTGAAAGAGGGTTTCATTGAAGGCATCATGGTTCAGCGCCCCGTGACCATGGGCAAGCTGTCGGTCGAACATCTCCTCGCGCAGATCAACGGAACCGAGCCGGATCCAAAGGACGTTGATACCGGCGTCACTGTCGTCGACGCGTCCAACCTCGGCAGCTACACAAAGTAAGCGCCAATCCCAGCGATCCGGGCGGACAAGCGTGGATCGCCTGTCCGTCCGTTCTCATTTTTTGGAAAAGCCACCATGGCGCCCTTTCTTGAAATGCACGGAATTTGGAAGACCTTTCCCGGCGTAAAAGCGCTCAGAGGGGTCGACCTTTCCGTCCGACAGGGCGAAGTGCACGCGATCGCCGGCGAAAATGGGGCTGGCAAAAGTACACTGATGAAGATCATGACTGGCGTCTTTCCCGCTGACACGGGTGGAAGTATACGCATTGATGGGCGCCCGGTCGTCATTCGCGATCCCGTCCATGCGCGCGCGCTCGGTATCAGCATCATCTACCAAGAACTCTCGATGGTAGAGAACCTTACGGTCGCGGAGAACATCTTTTTGGCGCGCGAGCCGATCGGACGCGGAGGGCTCATAGATAAACGCCGCATGGAAAGCGAAGCGCGGCGAATCCTGCATGCTTTGGAATTGACCATAGACCCAACCGCCCTGGTTGGAGATCTCAGCATCGGCCAAAAGCAAATGATCGAAATCGCCAAGGCGATTTCCTATGAATCCCGAATCATCATCATGGATGAGCCCACGGCGTCGTTGAGCCATCACGAGACGGAAACTTTGATCGCCCGTATCAAGCAATTGCGCGAACGGAACATCGGAGTTGTCTATATTTCGCACCGTCTGGAAGAGATTTTTGAGATCGCGGACCGCGTGACGATTCTGCGTGACGGCGAGACTGTCGACTCGCTTCCGATCGCCGAAGTGACGCGCGCTATCCTTGTCCGCAAGATGGTGGATCGCGAACTCAGCCAACTCTATGGCTCACGTACGTCCACGGCGACGGATCAGGTCGTTCTGTCAGTCCGCGGGCTCACGCTCAAGAACGTTTCGGCGCATCAGGCGCACGTCGCGGATATCGATTTTGATCTCCATAGAGGCGAAGTCCTCGGATTTTTTGGGCTGATCGGCGCGGGCCGAACTGAAATCATGGAAATGATCTTTGGCGTTCGTCCCTACCTGGGCGAAATTCGCATCGAGGGTGAGCGCGTGGACATTCGAGATCCCGGTGATGCGATTGCTCTGGGCATCGGATTCGTGACCGAGGATCGCAAAGCGCAAGGCCTCGTGCTCGGCATGAGCGTGCGTGAGAACTTCAGTCTCACGCATCTATCGGATTATTGCGCCTTCGACTTCGTCAACGAACGACGCGAGAGCGAACGTTGTCGAGAATTCGTGCGCACCCTCGGAATCAAGACGCCATCCATCGAGCAGCGCACCCTCAACTTGAGCGGGGGAAATCAGCAGAAGGTCGTCATAGCGAAATGGGTCGCGAGGAAGCCTCGCATCTTGATTGTCGACGAACCGACCCGTGGGATCGACATAGGCGCAAAAGCGGAGGTGCACGCGCTGCTTGGCCGTCTCGCCAAGGAAGGCGTCGCCGTCATCGTGATTTCGTCGGATTTGCCCGAAATTCTCGCGGTAAGCGACCGTATCATTGTGGTGAAGGAGGGTCGGGTCAGTGGAGAACTCGCGAGCGCCGACGCTTCGCAGGAACGTGTGATGGAGGCGGCCACCGCGTGATGATCGAGTTCTCGGCGCCTCGCGGCACATAAGAAGCACATCATTTTTGTCCAAGGAGAAAGTCATGACTAAACGTATCGTATTCACCGGGGGCACCGGCAAGGCGGGAAGGCACGCCGTTCCGCACCTCTTGGCCAAGGGCTATTCAATCCTTAACGTGGATCTGAAGCCCCTCGATCTGCCTGGCGTCAACACGCTGATTGCCGATCTTACGGACAGCGGGCAAGCTTTCAACGCGCTCACGACACACTTTGGGTTTGAAGGTTTCGAGCGCGGCAAGACGCCGAGCGCGCCAGATGCCGTCGTGCACTTCGCGGCGATTCCGCGGGTTTTGCTCGAGCCTGACAACGCGACGTTTTCCACCAATGTCGTCAGCACCTACAATGTCATCGAGGCGGCGATGAAGCTCGGCGTACGAAAGGTAATCGTCGCTTCGAGCGAGACGACTTATGGCGTCTGCTTCGCGGAGGGCGACAAGGATTATCATAGCTTTCCGCTTGAAGAGAACTACGACTCCGATCCCATGGACTCGTATGGCCTTTCGAAGGTCGTCAATGAAAAGACCGCGCGCGCGTTCGCTATGCGCTATCACGCGGACATTTACGCGCTACGCATCGGCAACGTGATCGAACCGCATGAGTACACGATGTTCCCGAAGTTCCTCGCGGATCCTATGTCGCGCAAGCGCAACGCCTGGAGCTACATCGACGCCCGCGACCTCGGCGAAATTGTACATCTGTGTCTGCAAAAAGACGGGCTTGGCTATCAGGTATTCAACGCGGTCAATGATACCATCACGCTGAACACGCCAACTCGAGAGTTCCTGGCGAAGGCGTGCCCAAATGTCAAGATAACTCGGGAGATGGGCGAGTTCGAGGCGCCGCTATCGAACAAGAAGACTCGCGAAGTTCTTGGCTTCAAGGAAGCGCACAATTGGCGACAGTATGTGCCGAAAGCCTAACGCCTGAGAGAAACGCCGGCGGTAGAGGCCGGCGTTTACACTTCATACCCCGAGCCTCTTTAGCCAAGATAGTCCGGCTAAGGTTCCATCCTCGGGTCGATATTCGCAGCCGATGTAACCGGCATAGCCGAGATGGTCGATCTTTCGGAATATGCGGGCGTCATCCAGTTCGCCAGTTCCAGGTTCATGGCGATCAGGCACGGCGGCTATCTGGATATGCCCCACAAGAGGCATCATCGCCGTCAGGCTTTTCAGCACGTCGCCATGCAGTATCTGCCGATGATAAATGTCATATTGCAACTTTAGGTTCGATCGGTCCAATTTCCCGATTGTCGCGACCGCATAGTTGAAGTCGTTGAGGAAATAGCCGGGCATATCTCGACCGTTAATGGGCTCGATGACAATATCCAAACCTGCGGCCGCGACGACGTCGCAAGCCAAACGCAGGGCATCCTCGTACGCCTTCACATGGGCGTTCTCGCCGCGATCGGCGTTGCCGCTCATCACATGCAGACGCTTGGCTCCGGTGGCTTCCGCGTAGTGGAGAGCCGTGGCGACGGAATCTCGAAACTCATCCATGCGATCTGGCAGCGCCGCGATTCCGCGCTCGCCCGCGTCCCAATTTCCCGGCGGCAGATTGAACAAGGCCTGCGTCAGGCCGTGACGTTCCAGCCGCGTGGCGATGTCGCCCGGAGCGTAAGCATAGGGAAACAGGAACTCAACTGCGGAAAAGCCGGCGTCCGCGGCGGCCGCGAAGCGATCCAGAAATTCCCACTCGTTGAACATCATGGTCAGATTGGCGGCGAATTTCGGCATGAATTTTATTCCTCCGTCGCGGAGACCGGCAAAACAACGCCGGTCAATTTCGCGATCATCCGAGCGACCGAGGCGTCGTCGTCGCGCCCCATGCCGGCCGCCGCAGTCGCGATGAACATTTGCAGCGCCGTCGTGGATAGCTGCAACGGAAATTTTTCCTGGCGTCCCATGTCGCTGACTATACCGAGGTCCTTCGTGAAGATGTCGACCGCGCTACGCGGGCTATAGTCGCCCTCCAGTATATGCGGCCCTCGGTTCTCGAACATCCAGGAATTGCCTGCTGAACCGGTGATGACTTTGTAAACGGTCGGTAGATCAAGCCCGAGTCGCGCCGCGAACGTCATCGCCTCGCAGGCGGCCGCGATATGAACCCCCGCCAACAATTGGTTCACCATCTTGAAGGACGCCCCTATCCCAGGCGCGTCACCAAGCCGATGCACGGTTCCCGCGACGCAGTCGAGTATCCGCTGTGCCTTTTCGAAGGCCTCGTCGGAGCCGGACGCCATCACGGTCAACTCGCCAGACGCCGCCTTCACCGCGCCTCCGCTAATCGGAGCGTCGAGATAATGGAGCCCCATGGCCAGGGCTTTATCCGCCAGGCGCCGCGCGTCTTGAGGCGACATGGTGGCGCAGGCGACAATGACGCCGCCGCGCTTCATTTTTGGCGTCGCCCCGTCGTCGCCAAAAAGAACGCCGTCCGTTTGCGCCGCATTGACGACGACAACGATCAGGGCGTCCACGTCCTGGGCCGCCTCTTGCGCGCTCGCGGCAATGATCCCGCCCGCCTCGGCGAGCCGAACGGCCGCGTCCGGTTTGAGGTCATAGCCCGAAACTTGGATGCCGCGCGCAGCTATGGACGTAGCCATTCCCAGGCCCATCGACCCTAGCCCGATCACGCCCACTTTCATTGATTCGACCAAAGCCATGGCGCGATTTCACTCCCAAACTGACGTCCCGTCCGGTTCTTGAGAGCGTCGTGACATGGAGCCTCGTCGCGGGACTCAAGGACAAATACGCCTACTTCAACTCCGCGCGGTTCGAAAAAAGATGACAGCGCTGTCATTACGGCATATGGTGCGATTTCGGGATGCAAGTCAACGCGGATTTGGAGGCGGGCGCGAAAAAATGCATTTTGAAAATCGCGCCATGAATGTAGCAAGGATGGCGGCCTGGAAGCGCCTGGACCTAACCTCGAATACGAGAGATAGACCGATTATGGAAGACAAGCCGCGGACGCCAAACCGTCAATCGGCCGTGACGCTAGCGGAAGTCGCGTCACTCGCGAAAGTGAGCGAGATCACCGTTTCACGCATCATGCGCAATAAGGGACCCATCGCCGAAAAGACGCGCGCGAAAGTCATGGCCGCCGTTCGGGCGATCGGGTATGTCCCTAACCGAGTCGCGGGGTCGTTGGCCTCGGCGGAATCGAATCTGATGGGTGTGATCATCCCGTCGCTCTCCAATATCGTGTTCGCCGAGGTCCTGCGTGGCGTGCACGATGCTTCGGGACACTCGGGATATCAGCCGGTTTTTGGCGTCACGGACTATAGCGCGAAAGCGGAAGAGACGCTCGTGCGGTCGCTGCTCGGCTGGAAGCCAGCCGCCATGATCATCGTAGGTTTCGAGCACACTCAGACGACGCGAGACATGCTGAAGCGGAGCGGCATCCGCGTCGCCGAACTCATGGACATCGATTCCACGCCGATAGATGTCGCGGTGGGCCTTTCGCATCGGCGGGCGGGCTACGACACGGGAAAATATCTGATCGAGCGGGGCTACCAGAGATTTGGCTATGTAGGGCACGACTGGCGGCAAGATCGACGGGCTCGCCTGAGATATGACGGCTTGATTCAGGCGCTGACGGAGGCGGGACTTTGCCTCGCCGCCGAATCCATTGTCGACGCGCCCAGTTCGACTCTCGCCGGGCGGGCGATGCTCGCGGACTTGTTGAAACGGACACCGGACATCGACGTCGCCGTCTTTTCCAATGACGATATGGCGGTGGGCGGCGTCTTTTATTGCATCAGCGCGGGCATCAAATTGAAGGACGAACTCGCCGTCTTCGGCTTCAATGGACTTGAGATCGGGCAATCCTTGCCAACTCCGCTCTCGACGATTCGATCGAACCGTTATTTGATCGGCCGAATGGCGGTCGAAAAGATCATCGAAAGCCCTGTTCGGGGCGAAGAGCCTTTGGTTATCGACACGGGTTACGAAATCGTGGTCGGTGCAACTGCCTAAGTACTGTTGCTCTCACAAACAGAATTGTTTTTCAGATCGGGGAACGAATCATGCTTCTAGGCGCCGTCGCCGACGATTTGACCGGGGCAACCGATCTCGCGCTCATGATCTCGCGTCAAGGCATGAATACCGTCCAAGTGATTGGCGCTTTGCCCGAGGGCGGAGAGTTCGGTGATGCGGATGCTGTCGTCGTCGCGCTGAAATCGCGAACCATTGCAGCCGCTGACGCGGTGGCGATGTCGCTCGCGGCGGCGAGAGCATTGCGCGCGGCTGGCGCCGAGCAATTGTTCTTCAAATATTGTTCGACGTTCGACTCTACCGACGACGGCAATATCGGCCCCGTTGCCGAAGCCTTGCTCAAAGAAGTCGGCGCGGATCTCACCATCGCGTGCCCAGCCTTTCCAGCGGCCGGACGTTCGATCTACCAAGGTTATCTCTTCGTCGGCGACGCCTTGTTGTCGGAGAGTTCCATGAAAGACCATCCGCTGACGCCCATGAGGGACGCCAGTCTGGTTCGGGTTCTACAACGTCAGGTCCGCGGCAAGGTCGGGCTGATACCGCTCAGCGTCGTCGAATCGGGCGTCGCGGCGATTCGTGACGGCTTTCGGAAGGCCAAAGCGGCTGGCGAACGCTTCGTGATTGTCGATGCGATCCGCGATGACCATCTGCGCGCGATCGGCGCCGCCTGCGCTGGCATGGCCCTCGTGACGGGTGGGTCGGGTGTGGCCATGGGATTGCCGGATAATTTTCGAGCGGCGAATAAACTGGCGACCCGTTCGCAGCCAAGCACGCTCGAAGCGCCACCTGGCAAATCCGTGATCCTCGCTGGGTCCTGCTCCTCGGCGACACGGGGGCAAATTCAAACCGCGATTGATGCTGGCGTACCCGCGCTTCGCCTTGATGCTCTGGAAATCGCATCGGGTGAGACAACGGCGCGGCGCGTCGCGGATTGGGTCGTAGAGGCTGGCAGTCCACATCATCCCCTTGTCTATTCCAGCGCTGACCCGTCTGCCGTGCGCGCGGTTCAAGAGAAGTTGGGCGTCGCGCGTGCCGGCGAACTCGTGGAGGGTGTATTGGCCGATGTCGGTCGCCTCCTCCTGGCGAGGGACTACACCCGGTTTTTGGTTGCGGGCGGAGAAACCTCCGGCGCTGTTGTCGCGGCCCTTGGCGTCAACGCCTTGCGAATTGGTCCCGAGATCGACCCAGGCGTTCCATGGACGCGCAGTATTGGAACGCCCGACGTGGCGTTGGCTTTAAAGTCTGGCAACTTCGGCGCGCCCGATTTCTTTCTGAAAGCTTGGAAGAGCTTAAGCTGACCGCTGCTCGATTTGGGGACAATCATGAGCGAAGATATCAAGGCTCGCGACGAAATTTGTCGTGTCGGCGCGTCGATTTTCCAACGTGGCCTCACCTTCGGCTCAACTGGAAATATCAGCGTGCGCCTCTCCGACGGCGACTATCTCATGACGCCGACCAACGCCTCGTTGGGCGCGCTCGATCCGGCGAAGCTATCGCGCTTTGACGGTAGTGGACGGTTCATCAGCGGCGATCCCGCGACAAAAGAGGCGTTTCTCCACTTTTGCATGTATGGGCAGCGCCGCGACGCGGGCGCCGTCGTGCATTTGCATTCCACGCATTCGGTGGCGGTGAGCATTCTCGCCGACGTCGATCCCTCTGACGTTCTGCCGCCACTCACGGCCTATTTCGTAATGCGGGTCGGTCGACTGCCATTGGTCCCCTATTTTCCCCCCGGCGACGAGGCCCTTGCTAAAGCTGTCGAAAAGCTCGCTGGTCGTCACCACGCGGTTCTGCTCGCCAACCATGGGCCCGTGGTCGCGGGTTCGTCGCTCGCTAACGCGCAATTCGCGACCGAGGAACTCGAGGAAACCGCGAAGCTCTTTCTGATGCTACGTTCTCAGCCGATTCGGCCCCTGTCGCCCGAGCAAGTGGACGAATTGCGGCGACGTTACAATCTCTATTGAAAGCAGGACAATGTGTGGCGACGAAGCCAAGCAACAAGGCCGCGCACAGCGCATTGACAGCGCTGTCATTCAGACGCAAAAGAACCCTGTGCCCAGCCAAATCGATGGCGCCCTTTTCGTTGAGGGCGGGTTTCCCAGCACAATACGAAGCGAAGAGGAGACGATCATGACGACTTCGACGACGCCCACTGAAACCATCGGGTTTATCGGTCTTGGGTTCATGGGCCATGGCATGGCGAAGAATATCGTCGACAAGGGCTATCCGCTCACCGTCATGGGGCGCGCCAAGCGCGAGGCGATCACCGATTTGATCGGACGCGGAGCCACGGAAGTGAAGACCGCCGCGGAGGTCGCGGCGCGGTCGTCCGTGGTTTTTCTCTGCGTTACGGGATCGAAGGACGTCGAGGCGATTGTTCGCGGCGAGCATGGCCTGGCGGTCGGTTTGAAACCGGGCGGGATCATCGTCGATTGTTCGACCGCGGATCCCAATTCCACGCTGGCGCTCGCGGCGGAACTTGCGGCCCGCGGCATCCATTTCGTCGATGCTCCGCTCGGGCGAACGCCGAAAGAGGCTTGGGAGGGCACTCTCGACACGATGGTCGGCGCCAGCGACGCGATCTTTGCGCGCTTGAGGCCGGTACTGGAAACCTGGGCTGGCCGCGTAGTTCATATTGGCGACGTCGGTGACGGGCATCGCATGAAACTGCTGAACAATTTTCTATCGTTGGGCTATGCCGCGCTCTATTCCGAAGCCTTGGCCCTTTCACAGAAGGTGGGCATTGCGCCAGATCGTTTCGACAGCGTCATTCGCGGGGGGCGAATGGATTGCGGCTTCTATCAAACGTTCATGCGATGGACGCTGGAAGGCGATCGTAACGCGCATAAGTTCACCATCGCCAACGCGTTTAAGGATTTGAGATATCTGGAGGCGATGGCTGACGCAGCGGGCATTCCAAACCCAATGGGCAACGCGGCCAAGAATTCGTTCGCTATCGCGCATGCGGCCGGGGGAGATGAAGACTACGTGCCAATGCTGCCGACGCATGTCGGCCGAGCGAGCGGCGTCGATCTTACACCGAAAAAAGCGTAACGCTGTTCATAAGGGCGTTGTTGCATGGATGCAGCGATGTCTGGCGTTTGGGTGGGGGGAGGCGGTGGAAGGCTGGTCCGTGGATTTTACCGACTGGGCTTAAATATCGACCCCATCACCGCCGTCGCGCCGCCCGCAAGTTAACTTGACATCGCCCGCCCGAGAGGCGATGCGGGCCGCCCCGCAATCAAATCCGCAAACATTCTGCGGCCAGCAGCAACTCCACGAGATCGTGGTGGCACTGGCCGTCGAGGTTGGTCAGATCCAGGAGGACGAACGGACCGGCCAGGCGCCTGTTTCAGGCTCCCGTTCCGATACCGTCACGATGGTGCGAAGTGTGCTCATACGAAACATCAAAGAACAAAAAGGGAACCGAGTCAATCGCTTTTTTCGGTCGAATCGATTCGTTTGCGCGATGGTTATCCCACCATGCACGCGTCATGGTGGTCGGTAATAGCGACAGCTTTCAATTTACGCTGCAAGCAGGCCGCCACAAACTCAGCAGCCCAAAGCTCGCGCGCCGCCTCAAGCTCTGGGGAGCCGCCCGGCAATCTAGGACCGCCATCCCAACCCGCATCGCGGGGACTGTGGCACTGTAGGTCCGCCTTGTGCCACTCGGCGCCAGGGTGGTGTCCCGATTCAACATTCATAGTCGAGGCCAGACGTGCAAGGAGACGCGCTTTGAACACACCTCGGAAGCTAAATCAAATCTAAGACACCCGCGATCAGAAATCAGAATGCGCCGTTCAAATCGATGTCGATTCCCGCCCCTTTGATCTCGCGGCGTGGGGCGGATCGCCGTGCTCACCGCCGCCACGCTCGCTTACAGGCAGCTTGGCGGCCGGAGTGACGGCGATCAAGGCTTAAGCGAATCAACTCGCCGACCTTCGGCGAGAAAGTGCGACGCTTTGCTGCCTTGGCCGGGCGCGAAACGCCGCAAGGATACCGCGCCGCATTTCGAGACCGCGCAGGACCTCGCCGCGCGCATCCAGACCGCCGAGACGGTGTTGCGCGCGATGTCCCTGACTGAAGGTTTCGCGCGGCTCGTGCTCATCGCGGGGCATGGTGCGAATGTCGTCAACAATCCACAGGCCAGCGCTCTGCAGTGCGGCGCCTGCGGCGGTTATTCGGGCGAGGTCAACGCCAGGCTATTGGCGGCGCTGTTGAACGATCGCGAAGTCCGGAACGGTCTTCTTCCCAGGGGCATCGCCATTCCCGGCGACACTTTGTTTCTTGCCGCCCTGCACGACACCACGAACGACGAGGTTACGCTTTACACGAAGGATCACGACACGACGTTACACAAGCGCGAAATCGCGCGTGCGACGACCTCGCTCATGGCGGCGGGCATCCCTGGCAGTCGGTGCATGACGGCGAGCGATATGTTCACGAACCGCTCCGACTGTCAGTTGGCGTCGAGGCGCCGCGCGAAGCGATCGCCGAAATCCTGGCGCGGCATGAAGGCGTGCGGGCGCTATTCGAAAATTGCTGGATGCATCTATTTGCCCTCGACGATCGGGGCCGGTTGGCCTGGCGGTATGCAGGTGCGCTTCAATGGTCGGCCATGCCGGATGCCGAACACTCGCCTGGACCGGCAAGACGAATCCTGTAGGCGGCGCGGCTCGCACGCGCTGGCGGCCATCGACAACCGCGACGGTGACGCGCCACCGGCAAAGGCGAGTGTCGGTTTCAGTCGGGGACGCAGCGTCGATCGAAAAAAGAATCCTGGCGTGCCTCCCTCATCATCTCGATTTATTATTGACCGGCCGGTCGGTTTATGCAAGATATTTCCCACGCGGTTGTGCATCGCGATTGAAGGGAGTGATCAGTGACCAAATCCAGCACTATTCTTGTGGAATTGGCCGACGGCGTCCTGCGATTGACCCTGAACCGACCTGAAAAGCTGAACTCCTTCAATGACGAAATGCTCATCGCGCTGCGAGCTGGAATTCAGCGCGCGCATGACGAGGACGGCGTCAGGGCGGTACTGATCACGGGGGCGGGCCGAGCATTCTGCGCGGGGCAGGATCTCGGAGATCGCAATCCGAGCCCGGACGCACCCGCCCCCGACCTCGGTTACACCATCGAGACGTTCTACAATCCGACGCTCCGGCTAATACGCGCGCTCGAAAAACCGGTGATCGCGGCTGTGAATGGCGTGGCGGCGGGCGCGGGCGCCAATATCGCCCTTGCATGCGACATTGTCATCGCGGCGCGGTCGGCCAAGTTCATTCAAGCCTTCGCGAAGATCGGCCTCATCCCGGATTGCGGCGGCAGTTGGAGCCTCGCGCGCATTCTCGGCGAGCCGCGCGCGAAGGCGTTGGCCCTGACCGCCGAGCCTCTTCCCGCCGAAAAGGCCGCCGACTGGGGGCTGATCTGGAAGGCCGTAGATGACGCGCAGCTTCAGACTGAAGCTCAGGCGCTCGCCGCGTCAATGGCGATCGGGCCGACCCTGGGGCTAGGACTGACGAAGCGACTGATCCAGGCTTCCGCGGTGAACAGCCTCGACGAGCAATTGAACATGGAGCGCGACCTTCAGCGCGAGGCCGGACGGTCAGCCGATTACCGCGAGGGGGTCGCGGCGTTCATCGGCAAACGCAAACCTGCTTTCACAGGACGTTGAGCATGACGCCGCAGCGAATCGCCGAGGCTTCGGCGGAAAGGGCGTGGCGCGTCGACCACACGGCCCGTTGCCTCGGCATGTCGCCGGATCATCTCGCTCCCGGCGAATTGATGTTGTCGATAACGGGTGCCGAGGCGATGTCGACTGAAGTTGCGCGGGAGGGCCGCTCCGGCCTCCACGACATTCGGATCAGTAACCCGCGCCGCGAACAAGTCGCCGAATTCCGCAGCCAATCACGTATTGTCAGAACAGCGCGTCCGGCGGATCCGGCCTAGAGCCAAGCAACCAACAAACGCGAACTCCAAGGGAGGAACACATGGAAGACCTATCGCCACGTCGCGGCGATCTCGACCCGATCGAGACCGCGTCCCGCGACGAAATCGCCGCGCTACAATTTCATCGCATGAAGCGGTCGCTGAGGCACGCCTACGAGAACTCGCCCTTTTATCGCAAGCGGTTCATCGAGCACGACGTTCATCCCGAAGATCTCAAGACTCTCGCCGATCTCGCGAAGTTCCCCTTCACGACAAAGACCGATCTGCGCGACACCTACCCCTTCGGCATGTTCGCCGTGCCGCGCCAGAAGCTCGTGCGCATCCACGGATCCTCTGGCACCACCGGCAAACCGATCGTCGTGGGTTACACAGCGGCGGACATCGATCACTGGGCGAACTTGGTCGCGCGCTCGATCCGCGCCGCCGGCGGCCGCCAGGGCGACATGCTTCACAACGCTTACGGGTACGGCCTGTTCACCGGCGGCCTTGGCGCACATTACGGCGCCGAACGGCTGGGCTGCACCGTGGTTCCGATCTCGGGCGGAATGACGGAACGGCAGGTGACCCTGATCAACGACTTCCAGCCCCGCATCATCATGGTGACGCCGTCCTACATGCTCGCGATCCTGGACGAGTTCCGCCGACAGGGCCTCGATCCGCGCGAGAGTTCGCTCGCCATCGGCATATTCGGGGCCGAGCCCTGGACTAACGCCATGCGCGAAGAGATCGAGCAGGCCTTCGACATGCACGCGGTCGACATCTACGGCTTATCGGAGGTCATGGGACCCGGCGTCGCGCAGGAATGCGTCGAGACCAAGGACGGCCTGCATGTCTGGGAAGACCATTTCTATCCGGAAATCATCGACCCCGTGACCTGTGAAGTGTTGCCGGACGGCCAGATGGGAGAACTCGTGTTCACCACCCTGACCAAGGAAGGCCTGCCGATGGTGCGCTATCGCACGCGTGACCTGACTCGGCTGTTGCCGGGGACCGCGCGCGCCATGCGTCGGATCGAGAAAATCACCGGCCGCAGCGACGACATGATCATATTGCGCGGCGTGAACGTATTCCCGACTCAGATCGAGGAGCAGATCCTCAAATGCAGGGGCCTAACCGCGCATTTCCAGATCGAACTGAGCCGCGCCGGCCGCATGGACAACATGACCGTGGTCGTCGAATGCACGTCGGAGGCGTCGGACGCGAATGCCCGCGTCCAATCGGCCAAGGAGTTGGCGCATCACATCAAGAGCGTCATCGGTATAACGACCTGGGTCGACGTCCGCGATCCCCGCGCTGTCGCCCGTTCGGAAGGCAAGGCGAAGCGCGTCGTCGATCTTCGTCCAAAAGGTTGATATTCACGGCGCGACTCCCGTAAAACGCGGCGGGATATCGAGAAAGGCGGCAGCCTGTTTCGCTCCACCTTGCAAACAGGAAAGCGGCGACGCATGGCTCGCACCCGAGCATTCGATTTCGAGGAAAAGCGGCGCGGCATACTCGCCAGCGCCGCCGCGGTCTTCGGGGAAAACGGGATGGAGAAGGCCTCCATGTCGCAGATCGCCCAACATTCGAATGTTTCGAAGGCTCTGCTCTATCATTACTATCCAAGCAAAGACGACCTGATTCTCGCTATCATCATGGGGCATCTGACATCGCTGGAAGCCGCCATCGACGAAGCCAACGACGCGACCCTGCCGCCTGAACTCCGGCTCAGGCGCTTGGTGGGCGCGGTGCTCGAAAATTATCGGGGCGCCGACAACGAGCACAAGGTGCAGCTCAACGCGGCCTCCGCCCTGAGGGACGAACAGAAGGCCGAAATCGTCGCGGTCGAACGGCGCATCGTCGGAAGATTTTCGACCATCCTGCGCGAGATCAACCCCGCGCTCGAGACTCCCGAGCGCTCTTTGTTGACGCCGATCACCATGTCGCTCTTCGGCATGATGAATTGGGTCTACATGTGGTTCAAGGAAGGCGGACGCATCACGCGCGAGGATTACGCGGATGTCGCGACGACCCTCGTGCTGGAAGGCCTCAAGGCCTTTCGCTGAACCTGGATTCGCGAGGAAGCGACCGCACCGGGAAACCGCCCGGCGCGGGTGATTGGGCTTAAGCCGCCGGCCACGTCTTGGCCACCATCGTCAGCACATCGTATTGCGCCACGACCGCGCCGTTCTGGTTGGTGACCTGGCAATCCCAACGCACTTCGCCGTGGTCGACGTTGAGACGCGGATTGATCTCCTTGCACGTCAGACGGACCTGAAGCGTGTCGCCGAAATAGACCGGCGTCAGGAAGCGCATGTTGTCGACGCCGTAGTTGGCGAGCACCGGACCCGGCGCCGGATCGACAAAGAGCCCGGCCGCGAACGAGGCGATGAGATAGCCGTGCGCCACGCGATCGTCGAAGAACGGATTCGCCTTCGCCGCCGCGCTGTCCATGTGGGCATAGAAGGTGTCGCCGGTGAAATGGGCGAAATGCTCGACGTCCTCCTGAGTGATCGTCCGCTTGGCGGTGATCAGTTGATCCCCGATCCTCAAGTCGGCGAGCGACTTGCGGAACGGATGCGCGTCGTGTTGGACGTCGGCGCCTTCCATCCAGCGGCCGGTCACGAACGACAACAGACGCGGCGCGCCCTGAACGGCGGTACGCTGCATGTAATGCTTCACGCCGCGCATGCCGCCCATCTCTTCGCCGCCGCCGGCGCGGCCCGGACCTCCATGCACCAGCCCCGCCAGCGGCGTACCATGTCCGGTCGAGCTTTTGGCGGAGAGACGGTTACCAATAAGAATGCGGCCGTGGAACGGCGCAGCGCCGATCACGACCTCCTCGGCCACTTTCGGATCGTTGGTGAAAACCGACGACACCAGCGAGCCCTTGCCCTTTTGCGTCAGCGCTATGGCTTCTTCGAGCGTGTCGTAGGGCATGACGGTCGAAACCGGTCCGAACGCCTCGACATCGTGCACAGCCTTGGCCGCGAACGGCTTGGCGCAATAGAGCAGCACCGGATTCAGGAAGGCGCCGCGCGCCGCGTCACCGGAGACGATTCGGGCTTCGTCGGGGTTGCCCGCCACGATCTCGGCGTCGGCCTGAAGATCCCGAATGCGGGCTCGAACCTCCTCCCGCTGTTCGCGGCTAGCCAACGGGCCCATGCGCGCGGCTTCGTCGGCTGGGGCGCCGAGCGCGGTCTTGCCCAGACGGTCTCCCACGGCCGCGACCAGCGCATCCACATGGGCGCGCGGTGCGATGACACGGCGGATAGCGGTGCATTTCTGCCCCGCCTTCACCGTCATCTCGCGCGCGACTTCCTTGACGAACAGATCGAATTCGGGCGTGCCCGGCGCCGCGTCGGGACCGAGAACGGAGGCGTTGAGGCTGTCCGCCTCCATCGTGAATCGCACCGAATTCGCGATTACCGCGGGATGCGCCTTCAATTTGCGCCCCGTCCAGGCCGATCCGGTGAAGGTCACGGCGTCCTGCCCGGTGACATGGTCCAGAAGATCGCCGACGGAGCCCGAGATCAATTGCAGCGCGCCTTCGGGAAGGATGTTCAATTCGGCGATTCGGCGCACCATCAACTCGGTGAGATAGGCGGTCTGGCTCGCCGGTTTCACGATGCAGGGCACGCCGGCGAGCAGCGTCGGCGCGATCTTTTCCAGCATCCCCCAGATCGGAAAATTGAAGGCGTTGATATGAACGGCGACGCCCTGAAGCGGCGTCAGGATGTGCTGAGCCGAGAAGGTATTGTCCTTCGATAGGCCTTCCCCTTCGCCGTCGACCAAAACCCGCGTGTTTGGCAATTCGCGACGCGCCTTGGAGGCGAAGGAAAGCATTGTGCCGATGCCGCCCTCGATATCGACCCATCCGTCGGAACGAGTGGCCCCGGTGTGCAGACTTTCCGCGTAGAATTGTTCCTTCATGCCCATCAGCGCGACGCCCAGCGACTTGAGCATGTCGGCGCGCCCATGAAACGACATCGCGCGCAGCTTCGGCCCCGCGACCTCGCGGCCGTACGCGAGAGTCGCGGCGAAATCGACGCCGCTCGAGTCGATCAGCGCGACGGTCTCGCCGGTGGCGGCGTCATGAAGCGGGACTCCCTCCTTCGCGCCGCGGGTCCAGATTCCGCGGACGTAGCTTTCAAGACGGCGAGGCGCTAAGGGCGAAGCAGTCACGGTGGTTTTCCTTCGGGTAAACGGCAGGACAGAGTCGAGGCGAAGGCGCGAACCAGAGCGCGCGCCGCCGCGTTTAGTTCAATTTCAGCGCGGCGAGCTTGTCGGCGACCAGCGACTCCCACTGAGCCAACAACGTTTCGTTCGGCGTGCGCCGCAGGCCGAAGCGGGCTAGCGTCTCGTAACGGGCCGAGCCCGCGACGCCGAACGTCGCCGCGACGCGAGGCCGCCAATAGGCGACGGCGGCGCGCGCATCAGCTTGGCCGTCGGCGGAGGCCGCGATCCGCTCCAAGCCCTCGA
>Ga0302320_10009304_pt1 | contig 21161 bp, 24 predicted proteins | sample Bog_T0_3_FD_202130 | JGI IMG/M metagenome (GOLD analysis project Ga0302320, IMG submission 202130) | Peat permafrost microbial communities from Stordalen Mire near Abisko, Sweden - Bog_T0_3 | ecosystem: Environmental > Terrestrial > Soil > Wetlands > Peat | place: Sweden: Abisko, Stordalen Mire...
TCTCGCAGCGGCCCGAAGGGCGGCCGCGCGCCCACACTGCTCGCAGAAGTGATTCCGACGAGGATCCGGAGCGCGCTTCGGCTCATATGCTTCATGGCATCCTGAGCACATGGCTATTCCACGTGAGTTGGCAATAGCCTGCATGACTTGGCACCCTAGCGCCCCGAACGTACCCGGAAACTCTGGATGTAAATAGACCAGCCAATGACCCTTCTGCCACGTTATGCGTGGTCGAACTCCACCCTCATAGATCCACATCTCCACGATGTTGGACAGCCACCGTCTCGCCCCCATCGGGCCTTGGAATTCGGGCTGCAGGTCCGCGTAACCAGATTGTACAAGGACCTCAAGGGTTTCTTCCGCGGTTAAGTCCTTGCCTGTATTTAGTTTCGCTGCGGCGTTTACGACGGCCGCCGCAGTTCGCGAACAGCGCCTCCACGATTTGAGGGGCTCGGAGTACCACCGCACATCCCCCTTCATGAAGAATTTTGGTATGCATGCGGGATTATGCCCGCTGGGCCGACCATGTTGACAAAGGCTAAGGACGCCCCAGCGGCGTGCATAATCGCAGATCTCTTCGGGCGAAGTGTCGACTCTTGAGAGTCGTACGAATTGATCCAGCATGCCCCGCTCAGGACGCACAATTTTGACAATCCTTTCGGGAATTGTTTCGCTTGGCCATCCGTACGACCAAAGTAGAGTGTCGTCCTCCCCGAGTTCAATCCTGCACGGCACGACTATGCGGCTGGTCCCCCATGGGCGGCCCAAAAATCCGTCCTTGGTTGTGATCTCAGCCAAATCCCAGGCTGCGGTGTCAAGAGCTTTCGTCATACTTAAGTCATATTGTACTTCTTGGGATTTCGTCCAGCAAGGCCTATCGTAAGGTCATAGAACGCCAATGGACAGGAGGGACTATTAATGGAAAGGCTGCTACTAAAGGCCGAGGAAGCCGCAGAGTTGCTGGGTCTCGGGCGCGCCAAAGTTTACATGATGATGGCCTCTGGAGAACTGCCGACGGTGCGAATTGGGCGGTCCGTGCGAATTCCGCTGGATAAGCTCCGGGAATGGGTCGCCAACCGAGTTGGCAATTCGCCCGTGCTAAGTGACGCTCGCCATGTGAGAGCATTCGGGAGCCACCCTGTACCTGGCGGCCTATCAGACTGCCACTAGAAGGCCAGCCAGGCGTTAGCGGCAGGCAAGGGACCGAAATCGATGGGGACTGAAGGTGGAGGCGCAACCGGCGAGAAGGTTCGCGAACACGGGGACTATCGGGATCGTCAGTCCGGTCACAGGACGGGAGCTGCGGCAGTGACACCAGAGCGCGTAGCTCCGCCATGGGGCGGACCCTTGAGTGAAGCGGATTTCGTTACTCTCGCGGAATCATGGATCACGAGAGAACTCGCCGACCAAGCCAAGCTTCGCCGGGTTGACGCCTATCAGGGCCGCGAAGTTGTCGGCCAAAAGGGGAGCCGCGATTGCGCGGGTATTCTCTTTCCGTACTACTGGCCGGATGATCCGAGACCCTTTAACTACCGGATCCGACGTGACAATCCAGAGTACACTGCGGGGAAAGACGGCAAGCCCAAGCCAGACCGCAAGTACTTGGGGCCTCCTAAAGGCAGCAACCGCCTTTACGTCCCGCCTGGGGTCACGCTCGAACACCTTCAGGACTTGACGATTGCACTCGCCTTCGTCGAGGGTGAGAAAAAAGCCTTGGCAATGTGGCGACTCGCCTGCCACGAAACCATCCGGCCGCGATTTATTCCTGTGGCTATTGCCGGTGTTTGGAACTGGCGCGGCACAATTGGTAAAACCAACGGCCCTATTGGCGAACGAATCGACGTGAAGGGTCCGATTGCCGATCTTAGCCGAATTCCATGGCAGGGGCGACCGGTGCTCGTCGTTTTTGATACCAACGTTAGCACCAATGAGAGCGTGGAATGGGCGCGTCGCGGGATCGCCCGAGAACTTGCCACGCGCGGCGCCGAAGTGAAGTTCGTCACCTTGCCGGAAGACTGCGGCGTAAACGGCGTCGACGACTTGCTGGCCGTTTGGGGCCCCGCAAGGGTCCTCGAATTGTTCGGCCGCCCGGTTAACGGGATGCGACGTGAAGTCGTGAATCCCGTTCAGTTCCAATCGCGACCCGAAGGGATGTTTCGCATCCTCACGAGGGGTGAACATCTTTCGGAAACGCAGTTATCGAACTACAGCGCCACGATTAGGACCAGTCTGACGCTGGATGATGGCATCGAGACAAAGCGCGAATTCGAGATTGAGTCCGAGCTAATGGGGCGCAACTTCCGATTTGCGATTCCGGCTTCGCAGTTCAGCGGAATGGACTGGCCGATCGAGCAGATGGGGCCCGGCGCAATAACATTCCCGAATCAGAAGGAGTACGCGAGGACGGCAATCCAATGGTACTCAATGACAGCGGAAGATCGGCGTATTTACACCCACACGGGATGGCGCAAAGTAGGTGGCCTCTGGCTCTATCTCCATGCTGGCGGCGCCATCGGCGCGGCCGGCGCGATCGGCGGCGTAAACGTGCGTTTGCCCAGTGGTTTGAGCCGTTATGAATTGCGGCTTCCCATCGGCCCCGAACCGATGGCGCTTGCGGTTCGAGCCAGTATTCGACTAGTACGATTGGGCCCAGCAACAATTGCCTTCCCCCTGCGAGCTGCTACCTGCCGTGCGGCATTCGGGGATTCAGATTTCTCCGTACACGTTGTCGGAGAGACCGGAGCGATCAAGAGCGAGGTGGCGGCTCTCGAACAACAGCACTTTGGCGCCGGTATGAATCGGCGAAACCTGCCGGGTAACTGGTCTTCCACGGCCAATGCGCTTGAGATTCTTTCCTTTCACTCTAAGGACGCTCTTTTTGTAATTGACGACTTCGCTCCCCAGGGCAGCACAACGGATGTTAGCCGATACCACGCCGCTGCGGACCGGATTTTCCGCGCTGTGGGAAACCATGCAGGTCGTATTAGGTGTGATTCCACCGCCGGACTGCGCGAGCCGAAGCCACCGCGAGGGCTAGTCGTTTCGACCGGTGAAGACATTCCGCGCGGTCATTCAGTGCGCGCGCGGCTGTTGATTCTCGAGTTGTCAAAGGGCGCTATCACTGCGAGCAAACTGACCGAATGCCAAAGAGATGCGGAAACTGGTCTGTACGCAGAAGCCATGGGCGCGTTCGTCCAATGGATTGCTGGACGTTTCGGCGAGGTCAAGGCCGCGTTTGGCCGGAGAGTCGCCGAATTGCGCACTAGGACGGCAAGCGAAGCAGCGCACGCCCGGACGCCGGAGATTATCGCGGAGCTACAAGCTGCGTTCGAATTCTACCTGGAGTTCGCCGAACAATACCACGCCATTCAAGCAGCGGAACGAGAACAGTTGGCAGATCAGTGTTGGACCGCGCTCCGCGATGCGGCGGCCATGCAAGGGAAGCATCAGTCGGCAAGCGAACCAACCGCTCGCTTTCTCAGCCTCTTGCGTGGGTGCCTGGCCTCTGGAGAGGCGCATCTCGCAGCCCGGTCTGGAATCCAACCAGAGCGGTCGCCGGAGTCCTGCGGCTGGCGCCTTGATAGCTATCAAAACTGGTTGCCGCTCGGACACTGCGTCGGGTGGGTTGACGATAAGTACATCTATCTGGAACCTTCTGTGGCCTACCGCGTGGCTCAGGGGCGCGCCTGGCGCGGAGGCGTATAAGCCGTGGCCGCGCGTGGCGCTCGCCCCACCGGTGCCAGTGCCCGCTTCGGCGATCCACCACCGGCCGTCCCGCCGCTCGACGCGGCCCGTCGCGGGCGGCGCGGCGTCGCAGGGTGGGGCGGGGAGAAACCGTTGTATGATGGCAGCGGGGAGAGCTTGCCTGTGAGCGCATCTTTTTGGAAGAGCGAGGAAGGCCATCTCGTATGCCAGTGGTCTCAAGCCGTAAAACCCGGACCTTACCACCCGTCTTGGATGCGGGAAGCCGGTCAAGTCAAGCCGACAGGTGCCGTACCTGCGTTTCTGGACTTCACCCGGCTCAGTCCATTGGGTGGGCTGCGGAGATCGTACGATCCTGGGACAGGCGGCTTTTTGAGACAGTTCGGGAACCGTGAGAATTCGGGGTGAATTTATATAATGTCGCCCAGCGCGGCGACGACCGGTTCATCGACGACCTCGCAGCCCGTTGTATCCGCGTCACGGATATCAGCCGGTTACTTTAGCCGCTAAGCGCGCCAAACATTTCCTCGCTTCTTGCGGCGCGGCTCTGTTATCCTGTCTCGATCAGGGCGTGCCCGGAGATTTTATGGCTCACCTCATCCGGAGAACAGATCAGCGGGCTGCCGGAGGTCACATGTTCAGATTGCTGATAGCGGTTGCCGCCAGTCTTTTCGCCGTTGCGGCCGCGTTTTATTCCGTCAGCCGCCGCACGCAAGAACGTCGCGAGTATAGATCCACGGCAGATACAATTTAAGCGGCCCCAACGCCGGCTCGTAGCTCACGAACCGAACCGCCGCCGGCGTTTGCAATAGCATCGACCACCAGCCCCGCGCGGACAAAGGATCGGCGGCGGCTGATCGTACTCGGCTGAGGTTTCCGCCCCCCTTGTTTCGTGTGCAGTTTTTCCGCGCGGGGCTGGTGGTCCAGGTGGAAAGAGCCAACGACGCAATAATTGAAGCGGCGAAGGGAGTTCTCATATCAGCTAATGATAGGATGCGGCCTAGATGCGAAAGCCGAGATCGAAGCGGCGTTCGGCGGGATCAGGGGATAGCCGGACGAATAGGGCAACTTGTAGGCGCCGACGCCCCGGATTCCACCTTGTACACACTTCCGTTTGGGGCGTAGGTAATCACTGTGCCCTCCCACACCCCGAAATCAATCGGCGCCCATCGCGGTACGGCTGCGTTATAAAACTGAGTAGCGGTGGACGCCCGCACATAGGTGCCGGTGATCTGGGCCAGGCGGTGACACAGAAGGTTGCCGTCCCCATCCGTTCCTTCAAAGCCCGGAGTAATGTAAGCAGCCCCGCAACCCATCAAGTCGATGCCATTGAGCTTCCCGCGCAGCAGCGCAAACCGGCCCAGCGTGTCGAGCCGGATGTTTTCCCTGCCAAACTGAATGCCCGCTCCGCCTTGGCTGAAGGTGGGTGCTTGGGTGACGATTCCGCTCCTGTAGGTCTTGGTCGCAACCACGGGCAGTATTTGCTCAAAGCCGTGCGCCAGAATTTTCAAACGAGCGTCGCCGCCGTATGCATCCGCCCTCTGCCGCGCCCAGGCAATCGGCCAGTCGATCGGCGTCTTGTCGTCCACTTCCAGGACTTCCCTACCTGCGGGCTTGCCACCCAGCAGCCGTACATCTCTGACAATCAGATCCTGCATACAGTTGCCTCCCCAAGGCCTTCGCTAGAGATCCATCGCAGCCCGCGAAGGAACCCCGCGCGCGACGAGACCGTAGTGCCGTGCCGTTGTAACATAATCATGCCTCCAACCAAACATGCGGAGAACGAACGGAAGATGTACACTTCCTGGGGAAAAAATCAGCGGCGGTTTTTGAGGACTTGAACGGCGCGAAGATCCGCACGCTCGATTGCCGCCAGGGCTTCGGCAAAAGCGGGATTAGCAGGAGCCAGTTTTTCGGCGACTTCACGGCCTAAAGCATAAGTGCTTAGTGCACCGATCCAGTCTCCCTGTTTGGCGAGGAGATCGCCGAACCTCAAGTGATTCCAGGTCTGCGAGAGCCGGATTCTGGATTCCGACGGGTCCGCGGCAGCCAAGTCCCTATAAATATCCGCCGCTATCTGCCGGTGGCGAGCGGCATCGCCGAGGTTCCCGTCGTCCTCCAGGAAACCTGCTATGTGGTCGTGGGCGCTTCCCATTATCAATCGGTCTTCCTCGCTGCCCGGATCGCGTTGGACCAGATCGCCGGCGGCCTGAACGGCACGTCCTAGTACTCGGTAGCGCTCCTTCCGAGTGCGGCGTCCGTCGAGGGATCCCCCCAGCCGCACACAGATGGCGAACAGGTTGCCGACGCCTTCTGCATCGGCCGGATCGGCCCGTACCCTGCGATCGGCTATGGTGTAGGCCCGCCGCATATTGGCTATCGCTCCCTCTTTGGAGCTTCCCGGACCCAGAGCGATAAAGCCGAGTTCCGAGAGCACCTTCATGAGACCCCTTTCGGAGTCACCGTCGGACGGGTCTTCACGCGAAAGTCGCTCAAATATTTTTTGTGCCTTCACGTAATAGGCAATGGCTTCGTCATGACCCGTACCCGTCTGTTCGATCAATTTTCCTATCGTCCGGTCGGCGTCCGCCAGGGCGAGTTGGGCGGAGCGATCCCGCTGAGGGGCGGCGGCCACGCGCTCCCGTAAGGCCAGACTGCGATGCGCTTCGTCAAGAGACGCTCTGACATCGTTCCTCTTCAACGATAGGAGTGACATGACTGAGTAAGCTTGTGCCAGCATTGCGACTGCCGGGCGCAAGCCGGAGTGGGCATTCAGCGTTTCCTCGGTCAGAAACTGTGCGCGCCGGCAGTTCGAAACCGCGGCTTCCAACTTACTTGTCCTGGCCTGTACGCTGGCGAGCTTCACAAGTCCGGCCGCGATTGCTATGCGGATTGCCGGATCGTTGGACTCCTCATCGTGGAGCGACTGCCGTAACGAGATGGCTCGCCGGTAGCTTTCGACCGCGCCCTCCGTGTTGCCAACATTGCCCGCACTCGGCTGGCCCTGAATGTCTCCAACTTTTTCGTAGGCGGCCGCCAATTCGCGGGTCAGAGCCGGGTCTCCGGAGGCTTCCTTGGAGAGGCTCGCCAAGTACTCAAGGGCTGTCTTTACCAGGAGTTCCCGGGCCTTCGTGGCGCCGGGCACATTGTGAATGGACTGCTCGAAATCGAAGAGAAAGACGTTGGCAAGGTTTCGGACATCGGTGAACCTGCGCTCGGCGCGCCGCGCCTGCCATGTGGCCACGGCCGCGCCGCTTACCAGCGCCAACAGCACGATGGCGACCGCGGCAGCGCCGAGCCAATGACGCCTGACGAATTTGCCGGAACGGTACCAGACGGTGTCGGGACTGGCAAGGACCGGTTTGCCGGCGAGCCAGCGCCGCAAGTCGGCGGCGAACCCATCCACCGATGAGTAGCGGCGCTGCGGTTCCTTACGCAGGGCCATCTGTAAGATGTGATCGAGGTCCCCGGCCAGTTCGGGGCGCAGGCTGCTGGGCCGGCGCGGGTCTTCTTCGCAGATGGCGCGCAGGGTGTCCGCGGGACTCTTGCCTTCGATTTGGTGCGGCGTGGCGCCGGTGAGCACTTTGTAGAGAACTCCTCCGAGCGCGTAAACGTCCGTAGTGGTGCCGGCCATTTCTCCGCGGACCTGCTCGGGGCTGCCGTATTCGGGCGTGAGAACGCGGGTGACCGTCTCGGTCGCGGCGGCGGGAGTATCGCTCAGCACTTTGGCGATTCCGAAATCGAGCAGCTTGGCAACGCCCGCGGTGGTGACCAGGATGTTATCCGGTTTGAGGTCCCGATGTACTACCAGGTTCTGGTGCGCGAATTGAACGGCTTCGCAGACCGGCAGCATCAACTGGACGCGTTCGCGGAGGGTGAGTTTGCGTTCGTCGCAGAACCGGTCGATGGGCTGGCCGGCTACGAATTCCATAACGAAGTAAGGCTGGCCCTCGTCAGTCGCGCCCGCGTCCAGCAATCGGGCGATGTTGGGATGCTCCAGACTCGCCAGGATGCGGCACTCCTGTTGCAGGCGGCCGGCGAGAAGCACGCCCAGTCCGGCCTGGACCACCTTAATGGCTACGCGCTGATCGAACTTGCCGTCGGCGCGCTCAGCCAGATAGACCAATCCCATGCCGCCGCGTCCGAGGACGGCAAGGATACTGTACGGGCCGAGGCGGCGGCCGCGCGAAAAAGAGAGGCCTTGCACCACGGATGCTGCCTCGCCCGCGACGGCGCGCGCCAGGAGGGTTTCGGCGCCTCGATCATGCTCCAAAAGCAGTTCCACTTCGCGGCGGATTTCGGCATCGGTACAGCGTTGTGAAAGAAATTCCGCGCGCTGCTCTGGCGGAATGTCCAGCGCCGCCTCGAACAGCCGCTCGACCTCCGCGTTCATGGGGTGAGCTCCTTGTGGAGCCAGGCTTGCGCCAAGCGGAGCTCGCGGCGAACCGTGTAAGGCGGAATGCCCGAGCATTCCGAGATCTCTTCTGCGGTCATGCCGCCGAAGAAGCGCATTTCGACAAGGCGCGCTTTGCGCTCGTCGACAACCTTCAGGCGGTCCAAAGCTTCATCCAGCGCGACGACTACGACGGGGCGCTCGGGGAATTCAAGTGCATCGTTGAGCGGCACATTGGCTTCGTCGCCGCCGCGTTTGAGAGCGTGGCGGGTGCGCGCGTGATCCACCAGGATCTGCCGCATGACCCGCGCGGCAACGCCATAGAAGTGCGCGCGGCTGGTGTAATCCGGATGAGACTGTTCGACCAGACGCAGGTACGCTTCGTGGATCAGGGATGTGGGCTGCACCGTGTGGGCGGGTGGCTCGCGCCGGAGGTAACCCAGTGCGATCTGGTGCAGTTCGTGGTACACCAGCGGAACCAGCTTGTCCAGCACGCTACGGTCGCCCTTGCCCAACTGCTTTAGCAGTACGGTCACGGACTCGGCCACGGAGCTATCATAGCGCGCGCCGCGTCTGCTCACTAACTCCTTGAGTTCGCCGATGGTAGCTGCGGTGCCGCCCTCCGATGGCGGCGCCTGGGCGAGCCGTGGCCGCGCGCGTTCCGCTGCCCGCGCCGGCGACCGTGCCCCTTCCTCGCTGCCTCGCCTCCTGTCCCGCCGCTCGCCGTGGCCCGTCGCGACCGCCGCACTGTTGGCGCGAATCGCGCAGCTTGATGCCCGGCGGCCGGTTCCGGCACCAACCGCCCGTCGTCCGCCGCCGCGACCGCTCGCGTGCGGATGGGCGACGCGATCGGCGACGACGTGCTATTCCTCCGCGTGGCGCTCGCCCCACCGGCGGCCGTGCCCGCTTCGGCGATCCACCCCCGGCCGTCCGCCGCTCGACGCGGCCCATCGCGAGCGCCGCGGCGACGGACCGGCGACGGCGCTAAGATTTCCACAAACTATGCTCTAAGAGGCTGTATAGCGGCAAAACGGACGGCGCGGGGTACCATGAGTACGGCGTGACAGGCCGGGGCCTTAGCAGCCGTGTTTGGCTCTGTGGTCCGCGAGAACGCATCTCGCTTCTGCGCACGCGTGGCGCGCATCCTTAGATGCCGCACGAGCCGCAATTAGGTCTACGCCGGTCTTATCCGTCGCTGCGATGGTTGCCAAAAACAGATTTGATGCGGCGGTTTTAAGTGCGTCGGTAAGGCGTATCCTTTCAAGACACACTGGAGGGGGGATGCCATGAGTCGGCATTCGGTTATGTCAACCTCGTCGGTTGTGTTTTGGCTAAGAGGGAGAGAGAGAATCTCAGACCGCCTGACTTAGGTCAGATGATCTGATGAGTGCAGCAGAATTGCTCAGTCGGCGACTAGTGTGAGCCGATGCGACATGCTTGTCAAGGAGAAACGCACAATTATTTCCGACAACTTGCCGCGTTCGCTGATTCTAAACCACTTCTATTTTTCGCAACTGGTAGCGATCAGGATGCCCTCGCGCGATCAGGATCAGGGGCACTCAGGCGCATCGTGTACTAGCCTTCGGCGTCAGGTCGCGGGCGGTTGGCTGGTTGATTTGCCGCGAAGGGAATATCTTCCAGAGCACGTTCTACGGCGGCAGCAGCGTTATCTGCTTGGAGGCGCGATGCCCACGCCCGAGCGCCTGGCGGCCGTGCGTTTCCGACCCACTGCCGCCGTCCCGCCGCTCGGCGCGGCCCATCGCGGGCTCCGTTCCGGCGGGCGAACGCGATCGGCGATGGGACGCTGACCAAGAGCATGGCGTTCACTCACGTTAAGGCGTTAGACCGACCAAGGTGCGCGTCATCGGTCTGGGCGCCGGCGGCATTAGGCTGCGCGACCGCTCCGGCTGCCAGTCGCCCGTTGTAGCTTGGCGTCGGAGTTGTAGTGATAGACCTCGCAGGAGCCGCGCGGGTTCGATACCCTCCGATTCGCTCAATACGGCTCAGCGTCCGATCTGTCAGCACTTTTCTTATTCAAATCCTCGACCCGTCGAGTGGCGTAGGTTCCTAGCAGGTTGTGGACGCAGGTGACCGCCAGAGCCCCGTCACCGATGGCAAAAGCCACTCGCTTGGTAGTGCCGCTGCGGCAATCGCCACTGGAAAAAACTCCCGGCATGCTCGTTTCGAGTGCCTCAGGTAGCCGCTGCTCCTTCCAAACCGCTAACTTTGCGACGGCAGGACCCGTCAACGCAAAACCCCTGTCGTCGCGCGCCAACTCGGGCGGCAGGAAATCCGTTCTCGGCTTGGCTCCGATGAAGATGAACAGGCCCGTAGTGTCCTCGGTGACAACGTTCCCATCGTCGTCGCGCAAATGAACGGCTCCGATGTGTTCGGCGCCCTCGATGGCGGTTACTTGCGTGTGGTAGCGAACCTCGACCTGTGGGTTTGCCGCCACCCGATCGCAGAGATACGAGGACATGCTCTTGCGCAGGTCACCCCCACGCACTACGAGCGTAACTTTTCGCGCGTACTGCGTGAGGAACATCGCCGCTTGTCCGGCGGAGTTGCCCGCGCCGATGACATGCACCGGCCAGTTCCTGCACATCCGCGCCTCGACCGCCGTGGCGTTGTAGTAAATGCCGGAAGCGAGCAAGTAGTTTGATCCCGCCACGTCGAGCAAGCGGTAGGCAACACCCGTGGCGATGATCACCGTCTTACCAATGGCCACGTCGCCCTCGCTAGTACGCACTTGGTATAGACCGTCGCCGTCACGCTTCAATTCCGTCACGTGGCAGGGTGCGACGAACTCCGCGCCGAACTTTAGCGCCTGCAAGTAGGACAGTTGAGCCAGTTCGCGTCCCGTTACGCCGTTGGGAAAGCCGGCGTAGTTTTCGATCCGAGAGCTGGAGCCGGCCTGTCCGCCCGGCCCGATTCCGTCGAGCACCAGAGTCGAGAGGCCTTCGGAGGCCGCGCAGATGGCCGCGCCGAGTCCCGACGGCCCTGACCCGAGAACGACGACGTCATAGGTCTTCTCAGGAAGATGGTGGCGCAGCCCGATGTGCTCCGCCAATTGCGACAGGCTGGGAGCCTGGAAGAGCAACTTCTTGCCCCAGACGATTACGGGATAGCGGGGTTCCCGACCCGCGATTTCCCGGATTCGGATGGTGTTTTCTTCTTCGGCGATGTTCATCCAGTGATGCGGCACGCCGTTGCGAAAGAGTAACTCGACCGTTTCCAGCGTCTGCTTGTCGTCCTTGGGGCCGTACACACGCATGCCCTGGAAATCCGTCGACGTCAGCAACTCGCGCCGACGCTGAAAGGCGCGCCAAATACGCGCGCCTAACGCTGGCCGGCGCACCAACATCTCACGGACTTTATCGGGATCGATGCGGATAGCTTCCACTTTGGCGTCGGCTTGACAGGAACCGACCGCCCGGCGGCCAGTGAACAAATCGATGTCACCCGTGAACTGCCCAGCTCCATAGCGGGCCAGGCAGGTAGGCTCATCAGTCGAGACATCCATTATGCAAACATGGCCCGTGACGATCACGTAGCAATCAAAGGATTGGTCGCCCGCACGGAAGAGTTCCTCGCCCGGGGCGAACGAGCAACGTGTGCCGAACTGCTTACATTCCTCCAACTCGGCTGTGGAGAGAGCCGGAAAGGCCACCTTGTCCGCCATCATATCGGCGTGGAACTGATCTGGGGTATCGTTCATGTTTTGATTATTTACCGGCTATGGAAGCTCAAGCAAGCGATGACCGCACCCGAGAGCGCCTAGCGCCGGAGGTGTGCGAACCGTAGCCGCGCGCGACACGCCGTCCCGCGCCGCCCGTGCGTGATACGCCGCCCGTGCCCCTTCCACGACGCACCGCCGGCCGTCCCGCCGCCCGCCGTGGCCATCGCGCGCGCCCGCTTCGCTTCGCCGGCCGGTGCCCGCGCCAGCAACCCGTCGTCGCGACCGGCTCGCGTGCGGGTGGGGATGCGCGCTGTGCGGAAGGTGCCGCATGTTCTCACCATGGTTTTGGCGCGCCCGCCGCGCGACGCGATGACCACGCCCGAGCGCTTGGCGCTGGAGGCATGCAAACGGTTGCAGCGCGCGATGCGCCGTCCGCGCCGGGCGGACGTGCCCCTCTTCCGCGACGCACTACCGGGCGCAATTTTGTTTACCCGGCCGGAAATTTTCACAGTCCGGACGCGTCACAGTGTGTAGAGCTTATGGTCTCGCAGTCGAACACCGCGGCGAGCGCACCGCGCCACGCCAGTCCGAACCTGGGGATAGTCGCAATTGTCTACGTCGTTCTGAAAGTCGCTAGCGTGTTTCCGGTCAGCGCGTTTGGCGGCAACCCGCCATACTTTCCCGAACTGAATGCGCCGGCGGCCAGCGTCGTATCGTATTTCAGCACACATTCCTTTCCAGTGCTGATCTGCGCGTTTCTTCAGTTTGGCGCCGCGATCCCGCTGGGCATCTTCGTCGCATCGATCGTGAGCCGGTTGCGTTTTCTCGGCGTGAACGCCGCCGGCACCTCGATCGCCCTCTTCGGCGGGCTCATGGCGGCGATTGACGAACTCATTTCGGGGGCGGTGATCTCGGTGATGGCCCAGCCCCTTGTCGCGCAGAGCCCCGCGCTGTTGCAGGCGCTCCATTACCTGGCCGTAGCGCTCGGCGGTCCAGGTTTTACGATGCCATTCGGTCTTCTCATGGCCGGCGTGTCGATAACCGCGGGTTTCATGAAAGTCCTGCCGAAATGGCTCGTGGGATTTGGACTTCTGCTCGCGTTCATCGGCGAATTGAGCTGGCTCAGCTTAGTGATTCCGAGGGCTGGCATCCTTATTCCGCTAGCAAGGTGGCCTGGTTTCGTCTGGCTTATAGCCGCCGGATTCAGGCTGCCGAAGATACGAAAATAACAAATCAAACTCGTGTTAAGCCGCTGGACGTAGTTTAACGGTCGCGGGATCTTCCCTTCACCACAGAATGCGACGGGACTGCGAAACTCCGGCAAGCTAGAAAACAGGCCGGATAGTCCCCTTTGCCAAAAAACAGCTCGACCGGGAAACAGCATCGCGGCCGTCAAGGCCGCCCATCGTGCGCGCCTCGGCCTCGAACGGCGACGCCCCCAGTTCCGATGCACGGCTGGGCGAGGCGGCGACGCACGCCGCTCGACGCGATGACCACGCCCGAGCGCTTGGCGCTGGAGGCATGCAAACGGTTGCAGCGCGCGATGCGCCGTCCGCGCCGGGCGGACGTGCCCCTCTTCCGCGACGCACTACCGGGAACCCGCCAACCCGGCGCGGCCCATCGCGGGCGCCGCGGCGACGGTGGACTGGCGCGGGGTTGCCGTGCCCCCTGTAAAACGCACTACCGGCATCCCGCCAACCCGCCGTGCCCCACCGCGTGGGCCGCCGCCCGCCGCCCGTCGTCCGTTCCTGCGACCGCTAGCGGGCGGATGGGCGACGCGATCGGCGACGAGAGGTTGACTGAAACCAGGGCCTGGCCGCAGTGAGGGTTCAACCTCACCTCCGCGCGGCGTCGGCTCAAGCTATTCTGAAGAAGGTGGGAGGGAGATTTGCAGCATGGCAAAACTTGTCTACGGATTGAACCAGTCCCTCGATGGCTACGTCGACCACATGGCGCTTGGGCCGCCTGTGCCCGCGGCCTTCCGTCACTTCATCGAGCTGGTGCGTGGCCTGACGGGCATCATCTACGGTAGCCGCACGTACGAGATCATGCGTTATTGGGACGAAGATCTTCCTGATTGGGACGCGGAGGACCGCGACTTCGCGGTGGCGTGGCGGAGCCAGCCGAAGTGGGTCGTGTCGCGTTCCCTCAAGTCAGTTGGTCCTAACGCCACGCTTGTCGCGGATGATTTCGAGACGGTGATACGCAGGCTGAAGGCTGAGTTGGCTGGCGAGCTTCAAGTTGCTGGACCAGTCCTGGCGCAAAGCCTGACCGAGGCCGGTCTTATCGATGAATATCGACTCTACCTCCGCCCCATCGTGCTTGGTGGTGGCCAGCCATTCTTCGCCGGCCCCCGGCCGCCGCTCCACCTGGTGGCCAGCGATTTAATCGCCGATGACTTGATTCGGTTGACGTACGTTCCTGCTTAATCGCGCGGCTCGCCCGAGGGACTGCGCTCAGAACTGAGACACTACCCGATTGTCCGTCGCCACGACCGCTAGCGGGCGGATGGGCGGCGCGATCGGCGACGGGGCGTGACCACGCCCAGGCGACTGGCCTGGGAGACGTGCAAGCCGTGGCCGCGCCTGGCGCTCGCCCCGCCGGCTGACAGTCCCTCCACGACGCACTACCCGCCGTCCCGCCGCTCGACGCGACCCATCGCAAGCGCGCGTTTTCCGTCGCCGCGACCGCCGGCGTGCGGATGGGCGAGGCGATGGGCGACGAAAGGCGGTGCAAGGCCGGGGCGTTGACGCAGCCGCTGGGCGACGCGATGACCACGCCGGCGCGCCTAGCACCGGACCTGGACGAGCCGTTCGGGGCGCGCGCGAATGCCGCCTACGACGCCAGCGGTCCGTGCACCGCCGCCGTCCCGGCGCTCGACGCGGCCATCGCGGGCGGCGCGACGTCCGTCGCCGCGACCGCCGGCGGGCGGATGGGCGACGCTAGCGGCGACGAGGCGTGACCACGCCCGAGCGACTGGCGCTGAGAGGCGTGCAAGCCGTGGCCGCGCGTGGCGCTCGCCCCAGCGGCGGTCGTGCCCCTTCCACGATGCGCCACCGGCTGTCTCGCCGCTCGATGCGGGCCATCGCGCGCGGCGGCTGGGCGCGTCGCGCGGTTTGATGGCAGCCTGCCGGTTCTGCCCCCCCCCGGGGTGGCGGGCCATCATTTTGCGACCGGGGCGGAGTCACGGCCTCAGCGCGAACACCGTGCCGGCTCCGTGGGCGCCGCCCTGGGTAGCACTACAGTACAACACTTCATTCACGGGCGGAGTCACGCAATTGGGGTAACCTCCGTCTACGCCGCCAGTGAAATCGTGGAGCACATTCTCGGTCCACGTGCCCCCTGGCGACGAAGGCGGAGTCAGAGAAAACAACGTGCCTGCGCCGGAGGTGAAGCCGGGTCCGTTGGTTCCATAGATTTTGTCCTCGTGGCCGATCACCAAACTCGTGGTGGGATTGCCGCCATCGGCGAACCCGGTGAAACTGTAGAGTACGAACTGGAGCCAGGGGCTCACGGTGGATGCGGGCGGCTCCAGGGCGAACACCGTCCCGCACCCCGCGTCGCTTTCACAGCTCCCGATCCCACCATAGATGGTTGTGCCGAACAGCGCGCCGCCGCTGGCGACCGCCACGCCCGCATTGGGATATGCACCGTTCGCTCCGCCAGTGAAAGTGTAGAGTGAATTCTGGCGCCACTCGCCGCCGGGCAACACTGGCGGCGTCAGCGAGTACACTGTGCCGTAACCCGATGTACCGGCGAAAGAGATGGTGCCGTACAACACGCCGCCGCCGCCAATCGCGACTCCTCCGCTGGGATTGCTGCTGTCGGGGCCGCCAAAACTGTACAACGTTTCTTCCTTCCATGACCCGGCGGCCGCGGAGGGTGGCGTCATCGAGAATATCGTGCCGGCATTATTCGCGCCGCCAAACAAGGTGGTGCCGAAGAGCCTGCCACCGGCGCCAACGGCGACGCCGAAATCAGGTGTGGCGCCATCGGGCGTTCCGGCGAAAGTGTGCAGTGTGGTGTACCGCCATATGCCTTCGGGCGAGGCCGGGGGCGCAACCGAGAAGACGGTGCCGAAGCCAGGGCCTCCCACGCTATTGGTGGTGCCGTAGAGTACGCCGCCGGGACCGATCACTACTCCCGACGGGCTGTATCCATCACTACCGCACGTGAAGCTATATAGGACAGCTTCCGTCCACGCGCCGGCCGACGCGCGCGGCGGCGTCAGCGAGAAGACAGCGCCGCAGTTCGAGGTGCCGCCCGTTATGGTCGTGCCGTAAAGAACTCCACCGCTGCCGATCACTACCGGCTCGGGGTAACTTCCGTCCCCGAGACCGGTGAAGTTATACAGAGTTGTAAGTTGAGCGCGCGGCGATTGAGCCGTAAGATGGATGGCGAGCATCGGAAGCATTGTGACAATCACAACGCCCGGTTTTGAGATCTTGTATCGCATTTTGAAATTTCCTTAACTTAATTGCCGATGGCCGCATTCTATCAGGATGCCCTCGCGCAGGCGGTACCGCGAGTCCCGCGCAGCCTACGAGCGTGCCTGCCCACTTTGGGAACTAGCGCCCGTGCCCTCCCCGACGCGCCCCCGCCGTCCCGCCGCTCGACGCGGGCCATCGCGAGCGCGGCGGAGTCGGACTGGCAAGGGGCCGCAGCGCAGGGGACAGTCCGCCGGTGTGAGCATGCGTGAGCAGGATTGTCACCACGGAATTGTTGCATTTTCCCAGCGCGTAAACGTGCCTGTCGGGCCGTCCGGGCCGAGCAGCGCAACGCGCACGACCTCGCGGGAGCCTTCCTCGACGGACTGCGTCCCTGCATATCCGTTGAGGTTTGTCTTGGTGAAGCCTGGGGAAACTAAGTTAACCTTGATTCCGGTTGACTCCAATTCGACCATCATGGCCAGCGTGATTGCGTTCAGAGCCGCCTTGGACGCAGGGTAGACGGGGCCGAACATCGGGTGATAGGGGTAGGCAGGGTCCGCGTTCGCCGTCAGCGAGCCGACGGCACTCGACACATTGACGATGCGGGCGTCTGACGATTTACGGAGGAGCGGCAGCATCGCCTGGTAAACGGCGAGGACGCCGAATACGTTGGTCTCCCACACAGTGCGCACTTCATCGAGCGATGCGTTGCTCGCGCGGCTTATCTCGGCATACTCCTGAAGGGACAAGCTGCCCTTTCTGGTATTCGAGATAGCCGCGTTCTGAACCAATAGATCGAGGCGGCCAAATTCCGAGCGGATGCGTTCCGCAGCTGCGGCGATCGAAGCCGTATCGGTAACGTCGAGCTGGAGCGTGATGGCGCCCGCGCCGATCTCCTTGGTCGCCGCCTCGCCGCGCTCGAAATTGCGCGACCCGGCCAGTACAGTGAGACCGTTTGCAACGAGTTCCTTCGCGACCCGAAGCCCGACTCCTTGATTGGCCCCGGTTACCAGGGCGATGCGTCTGTCCTGCATGGCAATCTCCTTTTTCGCTGCAAGCAATGGCGACCGGAAAGGACGGTTACGACTGTTTGCGGCGGCCCGCCCAATACCGCTTCATTCTGTCGGAAATGAGCTGGCGTTCCTGCGCGCTCATCACTTTCCGGCCTCGTGGCACGGTCGCATGCCGTAGCACAGTCGCTCGACCGGATGCGAGGATACAGTGAGGACACGTCGCCTTCGACGGTTCGCCACACAGCACTTCGGGGACGCGAATACCGCAGAGTGTGTCCACGATGAAATCCGAGCGTCCCGACGTGTGGTACGCACCCTCGACCCGAATATGGATGATATGGAATGGCACCATCCTCGCCGTCCGTGGCCTGTCTTAATTGCGATTTTTCCGAGCGCCGCGATTGCGCCTGGGGCCGATTGTAGCGAATCCGGCGATCCGGGTGGGCCGCGGCACGAAAGTGCCCGCTCGATTTTGGCGTTCGGGAAAATCCGCGCTTTCGCGTTGACCGCGCCCGCGCGTCCGGCGCTGAAGGCTGGAAGACGGTTGTGCCTGCCTCCGGTGCTTCGAATGTTGCGACCGTGCCATGTCCCCTCACCGTCTGCGCATTATGTTGCAAACCTGGCTTCCGGGGCTTCGAAAGCGTGCCAAGCGGGCTTCAAAACAGGATGGAGGGCACGCTCATACTGCTCACCACACTGCAACCGCTCGGAGGGAGTGCAAACTTGGCCGGCTTGGAATAAGCTCGAAAAACGGCAGACGCTATTACGCAGTCCAGGTCGATGTTCCCATTTTCAGCTTTGCGATTGCGCTGCTGATCGCCGCGTGGAGCATCTTGTCGATCGGTTTTCTGATCGCGAGCCTCGTGCCTACGGCGCGCTTCGCGCAACCGGTCGGCGCTGCCATCCTGTATCCCATGCTGGCCCTGTCCGGGTTGTTCGTGCCGCTGCAGTCCCTGCCTCCCGCGCTCCGGGTCGTGGCGCGAGTGCTGCCCCTGACCTACGCGGTATCGCTACTCCAGGGAATCTGGAAGGGTGAGGCGTGGTCGGCGCACATTGGCGATGTCGCGGCTCTCCTGGTCGTATTTGCGGTTTGCACGGCGCTCTCCGCGAAAGTGTTTCGCTGGGAGTAGCGCGGGCGGCGGCGCCCCGTAGGCCGCGCATGGCGCTCGCCCCACCGCTGACGTGACCGCTTCCGCGATGCACCATCGGCCGCCCCGCCGCTTGGCGCGGCCCATCGCGAGGGGCGCGATCAGGTGCCGGTGCGCCATGCCGACGTCAGCCCGACGTTCGTCGCCGCGACCGGCAGCGGGCGGATGGGCGGACGCGAATCGGCGACGAGATGTGACCATGCTGGCAACCAGCGACGAAGCGGGACACCCAAGTTCACTGGAACAAGTTCACTGGCATTTGACCCTGAAGCGGGAGTCTTGGTACGTTATGAGCCTCCGCATGCCACGTGAAAAACAGTTACTTGACGAGAATTGGCGGTATGCCCAGAGTTTGCGGGTCAACCAACCATCCGAATACATCGCTTTTCTGAAGACCGAGGCACGCTTTAAGGGTTGCGGCCTCGACGATCTGCCCAAGCATGCAATACTGTTGCATGACGCCGAGGCACAGGAACAAATCGTCAGGCTCGGATATGCCGTTGAAGACTATCGCTTCGTCGAAACGGGGACAACAGACCCCAATGTTTTCTGGGTCATCCACGGCAAGAACGGCGATCCGGACTTTGTCCTGAACCGTGGACTACCCGGTGCCGGGGGCGTGGCGACGCAGGCTGCCGAGTTGTGCGCGCTCGGCATCGACAGCATGGTCCACATCGGCACCTGCGGACTGGTCGGCGACACCGTTAAGACTGGCAGCGTGGTGGTATCACACGGATCCTTCAAGGATGCAGGAGCCACGATGCTCTCTCCAACCGCTGCTAATTGCTCTGACCCGGTCGCTCGCCCGGATTCCGGTTTGACTGCCGGCATTGAGGCGAAATGTTCAGCCGCAGGTATTCCGCACGATGTGGCGACAGGTTACACGATTCCGATTTATTACTTTCAGCCTGCCGACCTGATTTACGATTTGATTACTGGGGAAGCGTTCCCTGCCGGACCGCCAGTCGGCTACTTCGAGATGGAGCAGGCTTCTTTCTTTCAGACTTGCGTGCTTATGGGCAAGCGGGCCGCCAGTATGGTCATCGGATCTGATCGCTACCGGTTGGTTGACGGCCGGCTCACGCACGTCTTCGAAGATGGCGTGGATCAGGATGCTGCGAAGCTGGCCATGATTCGTGCCGCCCTAGCCGCTTTCAAGGAATCATGAGTTGACCTAGCGGATCAGAGGCGATTACCCCGGCCATCCTGGCGCTGGAAGGTGTGCGCGGTAAGCCGCGCTGCTGGGGCGCATCTTCTTTCTCCGTGGTTTCTCCGCGCTTCATTTCCACCAGCGTATCCACGGCGGCTTGCCGATCCCGGAGGACCCCACGTAATTCCCGTCGTCGCCGATTTCGGGAGCGAAGAATTTCACGGAGCGGAACGGTCGCGCCGGCGAGTTCAGCGCGGCAGAGGAATTTGTCTTCGTGGAAGACACGGATTTCTGCCATGTCCCTCGGGTCGAACCGCAGGGTGACCGTTTCCCCAACGTATGGCGCGAGCGTTGTCGAGATGTAGCGGAGGCTCTGGAAGTGAATTCCGTCGGGCCGGACCTGGCGCGTCTCGCCAGAAGCCCAGGAAATCCGCCAATGGCAGACTTATTGCAAAACCGTTCGTTTGCGCAAAGGCCATCAGGGGCGCGTTGCCAATCGACTTTTCCGATAAACCCAATTGCCGGGAGCTTCGCCAGTCGTTCGGCTTTACTGCCCGGCCGGCGTGACGGCAAATCGATATGACGATGGCGGCTGGGAGTTATACTGACAGTGCTGGAGAGTCCAAAATGGAAATCTCGGTATAATCCAAGCGGAGCCTCTGTGCATGAAAGCCTGGTGACGGTGACGAGGTTTTACTGGCTGATGTCGGCGGATCTTGCCAGGTGCCGTTTGGCGTCAGCCGGCATCGAGGTCTTCCTGCCGGACGAGTTTTCGATCAGTCTGCGCTGGCACTATGCCAACGCTCTGGGAGGCATCCGGCTCCAAGTCAGCTCCGCCGACCTCGAAGATGCTCGCGCGATCCTTGAGGAGCCCCCGCAGGAGATCGCCGAGCCGACACTCACGGGTGCCGAAAAGAAGGCCGAGCGCGCTCTGCTGGTGGCCGTATGCGGTTTTTTTCTGGCGCCCCTGGTGATATATGCATTGTGGCTGCTCGGCGATCTATTTGCTTCAAGCGAAAGGCTCAGTCCGAAAGCGCACCGGGACGTGGTGGCGGCAGCGGTTCTAACTTTTCTGCTGTCGGCGCTGATTGTGATTTATGCCGTGTTCCGCTTCTTGGACATTAAGTAAGCGTCCGATGAACCCCTCTTCCCAAAGGCCGGTTGTGGCTGCATAGTGGTTTCATGACATGACGCGTCCCACCCCGCCCAAATGCGACGCTTGTCGTCGTTTATCAACGACTCCGGCACCCAATTCCGGCGCTAGCAGTCCGTCGCCCGTCGCCGTGACCGCCGGCGGGCGGATGGGCGAAATGTCACACAATGTCACCCCCTTTTGCCCCTCCCCAGGACTTCGCGTTTTCGGCGCGCGCAAGTTTATGCGTATTGTTTTGTTGGATCTACGGCCATTTGACACGCAATATAAAAGATTTTCCTTGAACGTGGTTAAATTCAACAGCGTATGACGTTTTCGCACTCGAACAGCGTATGACCTTTTCGCGCCCGATTTCCCGTCCGCGCCAGCGACCGTGCCCCACTGCACAATGCACTACCGCCAACCCGCCGTGGCCCATCGCGAGGGGCGCGATCAGGTGCCGGTGCGCCATGCCGACGTCAGCCCGTCGTCCGTCGCTGCGACCGCCAGCGGG
>Ga0302320_10009305_pt1 | contig 21157 bp, 21 predicted proteins | sample Bog_T0_3_FD_202130 | JGI IMG/M metagenome (GOLD analysis project Ga0302320, IMG submission 202130) | Peat permafrost microbial communities from Stordalen Mire near Abisko, Sweden - Bog_T0_3 | ecosystem: Environmental > Terrestrial > Soil > Wetlands > Peat | place: Sweden: Abisko, Stordalen Mire...
GCGCGTCTACGGATACTCCGACACCCGCCGAGCCACCCAGATCGTGACGTTAAGAGTAAGAGCGATCGTGCGAGTAGAGAAGCCGTTGCTCAAAATCTCCCGCGCCGCATCGAAGCAAACCTCAGAGAAACGCAAAGTCTGGGTAAGCGGAAGATGGAGGCAAATCGTTTCCGCCTCGCGCGAAAGTCTGGGCACAAAACCACTCCCGGGCCCGGCCCTGATCAAAGATTACGGCGCCACCACCCTGGTCCCCCCAGGCTGGTCGATCAAGCGAGACTCCACCGGAAGCCTGATCCTGATGTGCGACAGGCGCTTCCGCCTGTCGACGTTCCCCGTCAAGCCACCCAAACCGTCTTAGCATTCACGAATTCATGAATCCCGTGAATCCCCAGCTCCCGCCCATATCCCGAATTCTTCACCCCACCGAACGGAACCCGCGGATCCGAAACCACCATCGCATTCACAAACACCTGCCCCGCCTCAATCTCATCGGCAAACCGCGCCTGCTCGCCCGCATCGGTAGTCCACACGCTCGCCCCCAATCCATAGTTCGAGTCGTTCGCCAGCCGAATCGCGTCATCAATCCCATCCACGCGAAACACCGAAGCCACCGGCCCGAATAACTCCTCGCACGCCGCCACCGAATCCAGCGGAACATCCACCAGCACCGTCGGTGGATAAAAATTCCCAGGCCCCGCCAGACGCTTGCCACCAGTGACCACGCGAGCCCCCGCCGCCACCGTAGCCTGCACCTGCGCATCCAGTCCATCCACCAAATCCGGCCGAGCCATCGGACCCAGGTCGGTTGCAGGATCGGTCGGATCGCCCACCTTCAGCGCCTCCATCGCAGACACAAAACGCGATACAAATTCATTCGCAATCTGGTCCGCCACAATAATCCTCTTGGCCGCTATACACGATTGCCCCGTATTACCCGTGCGCGACTTAACCGCGCTACTCACCGCCGCATCCAGGTTCGCCGATGGCATCACAATAAACGGATCGCTGCCGCCCAATTCCAGCACGGTCTTTTTGAGCGCAGCCCCCGCCTTGGCCGCCACATCGCGACCGGCGCGTTCACTACCCGTCAGCGTCACCGCGCGGATACGAGGGTCGCCGATGACCCCCGCCACACGCTCCGTCTCTAAAAACAAATTCTGAAACACGCCTGCCGGAAAGCCCGCGCGTGTGAAGATCCCCTCGATAAACAGAGCGCACTGTGGAACATTGGGCGCATGTTTCACCAGCGCCACATTACCGCCCATCAGCGCCGGCCCGGCGAACCTGAAAACCTGCCAGAACGGAAAATTCCACGGCATGATCGCCAGCACCGGCCCCAGCGGCTCATACCGGATGTAACTCCGCTTAGCCTCCGTTGCGACTTCCTCATCGCGCAGAAAGCTCTCCGCATGCTCCGCATAATACCGGCATCCCCGCGCCGATTTCAGCGCCTCGCCGCGCGCATCCCGCAACGGCTTTCCCATCTCCAGAGTCATGATGCGGGCGATCTCATCGGCGTCCCGCTCAAGCAAATCCGCCGCCAAAGCCATCAAAGCCGAGCGCTCTGGAAACGAAGTCTTCTTCCAATCGGCGAAAGCGGAGACGGCAAGATTCAGCCGCGCCTCCAAAGCCCCCTCATCGAGAGCGTCGAAGGTCGCCATAACCGTACCCGTAGCCGGATTAATACTCCGCATCATATAGGTCCCACGTGGGGCAGGTTGGTTACCTGCGGCCGATTGGCAATCGGCCTCCACGAGTGCATACTATTCTCCAATGTTGCCGACAAGGTGTCTTCCGCGTGGGCTTGCCCCGAAGAGCACCAGCACTGCTGAAAACACATCTTCGTCGGTCCGTAGATTGCTACCCGCCCTGCGGAGGCCGATTACCAATCGGCCGCAGGTTACCAACCTGCCCCACGCACGATCACGCCGGCTGTACAACGTCATAAAAATCGCGCACACGCGTCTCCAGCATCGGCACAACCTTCCCCAGAATATTCTCCTTGAAAGGCTCTGTCGCCATATGCGCGTCATACCCGGCCCGATCGTGATACTGCTCATACAGCAAAAACTTACGCGGATCGTCGAACGACCGATTCACCGTATAGAGCGCGCATCCCGGCTCCGCGCTCGAAATCGGAATCATCTTCTGCAGGATGGCCGCGATCTCGTCGTCCTTGCCTTCCTTCGCGTAGTACTGCGCTGCCACAACGAACATGTGTTCTGTATATCCTCTCTTGTATTTAACGAACCACCCGGTTGGAAAGCAGTCCGATTCCTTCAATCTCGAGTTCCACCAGATCGCCCGGCTGCAGCCAGCGGTTGAGTTCCAGCCCCGAGCCGCCGGTCACCGTGCCCGATCCCCATAATTCGCCCGCATGGATGGTCTCGCTTTGCGAAACATGCACAATCAGGTCCTCAAAGGAAAACTGCCGGCCCGCGCTCGATGAATCCGTCCACACCTCGCCATTGATGCGAGCGACCATGCGCGCATTCGAAACATCCACCTCGTCGGCCGTCACCAGATACGGACCCACGCCGTTGCCGGTATCGAAATCCTTGCCTTTGCTCGGACCCATCCCCACCGGCGCCTCGCGCATCTGCTGATCGCGGGCGCTCCAGTCGTTCCAGATGGTGTATCCGGCAATATACCGGTGCGCGTCCGCCTTCGAAATATTTTTCCCACGTCGACCCGTGACCATCCCCAGTTCGAGCTCGAAATCGAACTTCTCACAATAGGCCGGCCACACCACATTCACCCCAGTGCCGATTACCGTATCGCAGTCGCCTTTATAATAAGCCGGCACTTCATACCACGCCTGCGGAATCACTTCACTGCGGCCCAGCGCGCGGCTCGCCTGCTTCATGTGACCTTCGAACGTCAGGAAGTCGCGAATCACACGAGGCCGAGCCACCGGCGCCAGCAAGCGGACCTCATCCATCGCGTAACTGGTGCGCGCTCCAAACGCTTCATCCACCTGTGCGGCCGCTTCCAGGGCGTCAAGAGCGGCGGTCCGCCCCAGTTCACCCAGTTCCAGAAACGAAACCATATCCGGCGCAAAAAGCAGCGCGGCGATTTTCTGCTCTTCACATCCCGCTGCGCTGCGCTCCAGATGCGCCGCATAGGCAGCCCGAAAGTCGATCAGCCTGCCATCCACTGCCGCGCCAATGCGACGCAAGGGCCCGGCGGGCGTGGGTATCTCAAATGTGGCCAGCTTCAAAGCCAAGCCCTCAATGTATAGGTCAAAAAGCATCTTATCATCGCTTTAATTCGCGTTTCCCCAGCACCGCCGTCGGGGGTATCGATGAACACCATTGGCTGTACGGATCCCTCAGATTCCCGCGCTTAGGTACTAAACGTGCCTCTAAGTCCGTCGAGGTTCTAATTACATGAAATCTGCCGGACTTATTTTGCTGATCGCCGGTGCTGTCTGGGCGCAGGCCCCCAATCCCGTTCAAACCAACGTGACCCCGATGCCCAACGGCTCGGAGCCCATCTTTCGCGTGGACGTAACTTCAAGATCGATCACCGCGGTGAATTATCATCACCGCCAGGGAACAACGCATATCGATTTTCGTGGTACCGCTCTCATGCCCGACGCACGCGGCGAAGCCACTGTAACCCCCAATACAGGCGCCACCAGGATTTCACTGCACTTCGACCATCTCTCGAATCCCGCTCAGTTCGGGCCTGAGTATCTGACTTATGTGCTGTGGGCCATCACTCCCGAAGGGCGTGCCGAACGTCTCGGAGAAGTGGAGCTGAAGAGTGCCGACGATAAAAATGCCGGCGTGTATGTAACTTCCGACCTGCAGTCGTTCGGCATGATCGTAACCGCGGAGCCATACTTCTCCGTCAGCCAGCCTTCCGACGTCGTCGTGATGGAGAACTTCTTACGCAACGACACCACCGGCACCATGGAGACTGTGGACGCCAAGTACGAGTTGCTGAAGCGCGGACAATATACCCTCAACATCGGTGGCGACAAGCTGGCGCCGTTGACTGCAGATCTCCGCGTCCCGCTGCAATTGCGCGAAGCGCGTGAAGCCATCGCCATTGCCAGAGCGCAGGGTGCCGACCACTACGCCGCGGACACCATGCAAAAGGCAGCCGTCGACATGCAGAACGCCGATGGTTACTACATTTCGAAGAACATCAAGCAGCTCGACACCGAAGCGCGTGAAGCTACCCAAATGGCCGAAGACGCTCGCCGCATCTCCATCGTAAAAGAAAAGGAAGAAGCCACCCAGGCCGAGAAGGATGCCTCCGCTGCCCGTGAAGCTGAAGCGCAGCGCCAGGCATCTCTCGAAGCCCAACGGGCGACAACTGAAGCCCAGCGCGCCGCCGATGAAGCGAAGCGCCGTGCCGAGGCCGAAGCCGAAGCCTCCAGCGCTCAGCAACAGAAACAGGAAGCCTTGCTGGCTATGGCGCAGGCTCGTACGGCCCAGCAGGAAGCCGACGCCGCCCGTGCCGCCGCCGAAGCGGAACAGGCCAAACTCGCTCAGGAAAAAGCCGCTGCCATTTCAGACCGCGAACAAGCCGAGAAAGACGCCCAGGCCCTTCGGGAACGTCTCAAAGAACAGCTGAACGCCATTCTGCAGACGCGCGATACCGCCCGCGGTTTGATCGTCAACATGTCGGACGTCCTCTTCGATTTCAACCAGGCCTCGCTGAAGCCCGGCGCCAGGGATAAACTAGCCAAAATGTCCGGCATTCTGCTCGCCTACCCCACACTGCGGCTTTCGGTCGAAGGACACACCGACAGTATCGGCACCGACGAATACAACATGACGCTCTCGCAGCGCCGCGCCGATGCGGTCCGCGATTACCTGTCGACCAACGGTATCGATGCCGCGAATATTCAGGCAGTCGGCATGGGTAAGGCCGACCCCGTCGCCTCTAATGACACTGCCGAGGGGCGGCAACAGAATCGGCGCGTGGAAATGGTCGTGAGCGGCGACGTGATCGGACAGCCCATCACATCCCCCGGAGCCAGCCTCCAGATCCAACAACAACCTTCAAACGGCTTCGCAGCGCAACCGGCTCCTTACCGGGCGCCCGCGGTCGGACAACTGGCGAATCAACCCCAATAGACTACAAAACTATAAAAAATACGGAGGAACTACCTATGGGCAGGCGCCTTACTCGGCGTCTGCCCTTCTTTTATCGTCTTATCGAGATCTTCCCGCAGAGTCTTCTCCTGGGTGTCGTTCCTCAGCCGCGTATCGTCCGGATCGTATTGAACGCGGAGAACCCCTTTAGCATCGACCATGACGATCGAGGGGAACAACATCGGAGCCGTCGGCGGCAGACCCAGAAACTTCGCTACGTAGCTTTCCTCGTTGTAGCCCACCGGGAAAATCGTTCCCATCTTCTTGACAAAATCCGGGATGTGCAGTGACGACATCGGTTCCACCGCCGACTCGATCACCTGAACCCCGCGGTCCGCATAGTCCTTTTGTATACGGTTCAGAATGCCGTTGCCAAAAGCGGCTCTCTGATTACGGGCTTTGAGAGTTAAAGTCGCCAAAATGGAACAGAGGGACACTTCGCAGGCGTGGGGAAGAAAAGGTGATCGGATCGATCAGTTCTTCGCCTGTCCGAGGAACTGGCCCTTATATCCCTTCTCGGCAGTGCCGAGTGTTTGTTCAAAAATTAACTGGCAGACCTTCATGCCAGGGACTATTTTTACTCTTAGCGTCCCATGATTACAGAATTCAAGTTGGATCGGCCCTCTGAAGCCGGCTTGTATTGTGGGGGCGGTCACGTGAACGCCGATTCCCAACCTCGCCAAGGAGCTTTTCCCCTCCACCCTTGCCGCAAGACGGGCGAATGTGGGCAGTTCGATACTCTCCGCAGTCCAGCCTAGGACGAAACTTCTCGGTTCCAGAACGTAACCATCGGCTCCTATCTCATGCGGGTCTGAATACTGTTTAACGAACTCGTTATAGCTATATCCTGGCGCAGCGGGACATACGGACTGATCGACGCCGATGACCTTGACTTCCCTCCAGACACGAATATTGTTGTCTAATGTCAGGTCCAGATTTGTGGGGCCATATGCGTCCTCGGTGGGCGCTGGCTCTACGACTATCTGTCCGCTCTGAATGACGGCTTGAATTTCGCGGTCTGTAAGGACCATCTTCGCTCTACGCTCCTGCGGTGACCGCCTTTTCGTTGACCCAAACTCTCCATCGGCCGGATGCGCTTTCGCGGGGAAGCTCGACCAGCACCTTCCCTTCACGCCGTCCAATCTCTGATGCTATCAGCTTATCGTCCGCGATATCCTTGACCGAGACTGAAACCTCTTCTATCTGGCCATCTGCCAATTGAACGCGGGCAATCTTCTCCGCCGGTATGAGGCCCTCTGAAACCGTGTTGGTGGATACCTTTATCATACTCGCTTTCCTTTTATAAGGCGAACACAAGGCGAATCTGATCGCCTCTGGAAGCCGTTATTATCACGTGGTAGCCCATGCAACTGCAATACTTTTCTTTGCGCGCCTGATACGAGATATGGTGCGCGATCTGACAGCGTTACCATATGTTTGATGCTAGTGGGAGAATTGGGTGAAGTCAAGCGTATGTTTGGACAAATCATTGAAAAACATGGAGAATAAGGATTGGATGTTATGGGGAAACTGGGTGAAAGAATCGGAGCGAAAACGTGCGCAGGAGACCAGATCCAGTTTACAAGCCCGTCAACGACCACCAGCGCATAGGCATTCCGAGCGGGTTCCGGGAAGGAGCACTGGAGCCACAGACCAAACCGGTAACTGTATCGCTGTGGATGGTCAAGTCTGGGCGCTATCGGCTGCTGATCGGCGAGCACGCTGAACATCCAGACATTCAGGCACTCCGCACACGGATATCCGAGAGGGAAGGGGCCGCCGCAGCAACTGAGTTCGATGACGACGGCTCTACCGTTATAGGCGTTCGCCTGGTGGACGCGGAATTATCCCCAGGAAAAGAATGGCGACTAAGCTTGCCAGACATAATTATGGACGCACTGAGAATCAGAAAGGAAAGGCAGGCAGTGGTCGTCTTGGACGGCAAGTTCATCGAGATCTGGGGCGTTGAAACGTTCGAAGCTGCCCTCAAGGTTCCAACTTCGGATCTGCTCCGTTAAGCCGCGCAATCACATCAATGATGAATTGGGCGGAAGGCATTCAGCCGTCCCGCGGAGCGCAAAGCTATCGGGATTGGCTTCTTGTGACCTTTGGCGCTTCATGGGTCATCCCGGTGGTGACGCTGGCGAATCAACCCCAAAAGACTACAAACCTATAAAAAAAATACGGAGGAACTACCTGTGGGCAGGCGCCTTACTCGGCGTCTGCCCTTCTTTTATGGTCTTGTCGAGATCTTCCCGCAAAGTCTTCTCCTGGGTGTCGTTCCTCAGCCGCGTATCGTCCGGATCGTATTGAACGCGGAGAACCCCTTTAGCATCGACCATCGCAATCGACGGGAATAGCATCGGCGCCGTCGGTGGCAGACCCAGAAACTTCGCCACATAGCTCTCCTCGTTGTATCCCACTGGGAAAATCGTTCCCATCTTTTTTACAAAATCCGGGATGTGCAGCGACGACATCGGTTCCACCGCCGATTCGATCACCTGAACCCCGCGGTCCGCATAGTCCTTTTGGATACGGTTCAGAATGCCCGTCGTGAACTGGCAGTGCGGACAGGTAGTCAGGATGAACGCCAGGATGCAGGTCTTCCCCTCATACTGGCTAAGCCAGATGTATTGCCCCGGCCCCGTCTGAATGCCGATATCGCCCGCCGGACGCGGCACCTTCGGCTCCTGCGCCAACGCGCCCCTCTGGTTAAGGGCTCCAAGAGCGAAAATCATCAGAAAACAATACACCAATTTCATCAGTCCCATTATTTCACGATTTTGTTTTGGTTGTTTTCAATCACTTGCAGCTAAGCGCCGCGAAAACGAATTTCCCGTCCAGTTACTGTCAGGTCGTAACCAGGGCACGGCCCCTGGAAGCAAGAAAGTGAGACTGACATGGGTAACGATCCTATTCTGGGAGTCGGTAATTTCCTGTTTCTCCTGGACATCTAGTCCAGCGCTTTTTTGATGTGCTCACCTGAGCGCATTTGCCGTATTCCTATACCGGTTTTTTACCGGTAGTCGCCGCGAGCGACCTCTACTCTGGTATATTAACTGGTGATAGACCATACAGTTTTTTGGTCTACCACCAGTTATTCCAGAGGCCTCGGTTGCCCAGTCTGGTGACGGCTGGCGCAATCATTGGTTCGACTCTGTTTGCGCTCTTGCTGACCGGTTCCTCCCGAACGGTCGCCTCTTCTCCTCAAACCGCGCTTCTGAACGCCCAGGGCGTAAGTCTCTACTCCGCCGCCAGCTTCCAGCAAGCTCGCGATTTATTTCACTCCGCGGCGGCGCTCGCCCAATCCCTCGGCGACGAACGCTCGGCCGCCATGAACTGGAATGACGCTGGCGCATGTTCCGTGGCAACCATGCAATTTCGCCAGGCCCTCGACGATTTTTCCCTGGCCAGGCGGACCGCCGAAGCCGCCGGGAAAATGCGCCCTCTGATTTTCACCCTCAACAACATCGCCAGCCTTTATCTGCGCATGGGAGAGCCCGCCGAGGCCGTGCGCATCGCCCGCCAGGCTCTCGACGGACCTGCCGGACACGCCGACCCCGTCATGCGCGCCAAACTGCTCTGCCAGCTTGCCATGGCCCTCGCCGACCTCGGCCGCTTCGACGAATCCCGGCCCGTTTATCGCCAGGCCATCGCCAGCCTGCTCGCACAAAAGGATTTCGACGGGGCGATCCGCGCCTGGGGAGCGTATGGTAACGATAGCCTCCGGGCGGGTCATCTGGACGAGGCGGAATCGGCCCTCAATGAAGGGCTCTGTCTGATTGAGACCCGGCATTTGACCGCTTCCGCGAATATCCTCGGCGGTTTGGCCAACGTCAAAGCGCGGCGCGGCGATTCGATCGGTGCTGCAACCCTGTATCGAGCCGCCCTCGCCGCACCCCTGGGATTTAATCCTCGATGGATGATTTACGCCGATCGCGGCCGGTTTCGCCTCGCCGCAGGAGACATCCATGGCGCGCTCGCCGATTTCCGCGAGTCCAGCCGCATCGCCCTCCGCATGCGCGCCGACGTGGTTCCGGCCGATCGGGATCGCATAGCCCTTCAAACCGGCCTGAACCTCGTGATGGAAGGCCTGGTCGACGCCGGAAACCGCGTTGCCCTCCAGTCCGGCGATCCGACAACTCTCAAGGAAACCTTCGACGCCGCCGAGCGCGACCGGCAATGGAGCCTGCAGGCCCTCGTTCCCGGCGACGGCGACTGGCGTACGCGCCTGCCCGAACGTTATTGGAATATCCTCGCGCAGTATCAGGCGCTTGAGGGTCTGGACACTCAAACCTCGGCCCTGCGCATGGAACTGCAACAAATCGAAGCCGCCGCCGCGGGTCCCGCTGAATCCCCTGCCCGGCCGGCTGAATCGCCCCTTGACCATGTCAGGAAGGCGTTGGATGAAAACAGTGTCCTGCTCAGCTTCCACGTCACCAACACCAACTCCTGGGTTTGGGCCGTCGACCGCCAGAGCGTCAACGCGTTCCCCTTGCCGCCGTTGAAGAAGATCCAGGCCGAGGCGACCCTGTTTTCCCAGGCGATCCGCATAGGCGCCTCCACCGCCGAGCTGGGCTACAGGATTTATCAGGACCTTTTCAGCGCCATCCCGCGCCATTACCTGCGCCATAAACGCTGGCTGCTCGAACTCGATGGCCCCCTGCACGATCTGCCCTTCGGCGCTCTGGTAGTCGAGAACACTCCTGCTGGCCCCGTTTATCTGATCGAACGCGCGGCCCTCCAGGTCATTCCAGGCGCCCTGCTGCTGCAACCTGGCGTGATCCCCACCAACGGAGAATTCCTCGGTATCGGCGACCCGATCTACAACGCTGCCGACCCGCGGTTTCACGGCCAACGAGCCTCCTCCGGATCGGTGCTGCCCCGCCTGCCGAATACCAACGCCGAATTGCGGGCCTGCGCGCGGGCGTGGAACTCCGCCGCCCCGCGCTTACTCATCGGCGCCGATGCCCGCATTGCCTCCGTAGAGACGGCCCTCGCGACCGATCCCGCCATCGTTCATTTCTCCACCCACATCGTGACGGGGCCGGGCGAGTTCCGCTCCGGCGTGATCGCCCTCAGCCTCGATCCCGCCGGTGCCATGGGGTTCCTCGGACCGAAGGAAATCGTTGCCCGCCGTGTTACCGCCAGCCTCGTCGTGATGGATGGCTGCCACTCTTCCCAGGGCGACGCTCTGCCCAGCGCGGGCCTCATGGGATTGACCCGCGCCTGGATCGGCGCCGGCGCTCAAGCCGTCCTCGCCACCGCATGGGACGTTCCCGACGACGCCGCGCAATCCCTGATGACCAACTTCTACACCTCCCTTCGGGCAGCCCGCCTGCGCGGCGCCGCATTTGCCCTGCGCGACGCTCAGCTCGCCGTCCTGCATGGCGGCCGGGGACAACAGCCTGTTGCCCGCTGGGCCGGTTATTTCTTGCTAAGCAGAATCGAATGACAGCACAACTAACGGAACCGCGGTCCACACGGCCACACGGCGCAATGACCGCGGAGATGGACCGCACGGATGCCTTTCAGATACCCGATTGGACGCAACTGGTGTCCCGGATTCATGACGGCGACCCCGCCGCCATGGAAGAGCTCTACGGCATCTTCGGTAAGGGAATCCGCTATTTCCTCCTCCGCAACCTGGGCGCCGACGAACTCGACGACAAAGTTCACGATTGCTTCGTCATCGTCGCCCAAGCCATCCAGAACGGCGAATTGCGCGATCCGGCCCGCCTGATGGGCTTTGTCCGGACCGTCGTCAAACGCCAGATCGCCGCCACCATTGAGGCCGCTGTTACCCGACGGCGCACTCAGGTCGATTATCAGGACACCCTCTTCACCCTCACCGACTGGAAGGACGACCCCGAACGAACCCTCCTCAACCGGCAGCGCGCCGAGATCGCCCGCCGCGTCATGCAAGGTATCTCCCGCCGCGATCGGGAAATACTCCGCCGCTTCTACGTCGAGGAGCAGCCCCAGGAAAAGATCTGCGAGGAGATGGGCCTCAGCTATAACCAGTTCCGACTGCTGAAATCGCGCGCCAAAGCCCGTTTTGGCGAGCTCGGGAAGCGGGTCGCCTCCGGTTTGGGGCTGACTTTCAAAAAAACTTTATAGAAAAAGTGAGAATTTTTCCCCTACCCCGCACTTTTCCTATAGGTAGAGGAGATTCGTGGATACTAAATCCGGATTACATCAGTCGGAGGATCGCCTGGAGCTTTACGCCCTTGGACGGTTGTCTGGCCCTGAAGTGGAGCAAATTGAGGAGCATCTGTTGATGTGCCATTCCTGCGTCGACAGATTGGAGGGGATCGGCGCCTTTGCGACCGCCGTGCGCGAAGACCTCAAAGCTCATGTGGACCCACCCCGCCGCGGTTGGGCCGCCTGGCGGCTGCCCAGTTTTGCACTTCCGGCCGTTTTCGCCACGGCTCTGCTCACGCTGGGCGTCTTCTGGACGGGCACCGCTACCCGGCTCCCACCGTCCGCGTCCCTGCAACTCACGGCCATGCGCGGCGACATGCAGCAGGTGGCGCCGGCTCGTGAGACGGATCTGACGCTCACCGATCCTCCCTCCACCGGCGCGCCATTCCGTCTCGAAGTAGTGGATGCCAGCGGAGCCGGCGTCTGGAGCGGAGTGGGCCTCGCAGCAAAAATCCACCAGCGTCTATCGCCGGGAGACTACTTTGTCAGGCTGTTCAGCTCCCAAGGCCAACTCCTCCACGAATACGGCTTCCACGTCAACTAATGTGGGACAGGCGTGACCGGTGGGGCAGATTTCCGATCTGCCCGCTCTCATCTGGGCAAATGCCGGCCCAGAAACGCCAGCGTAAGCGCCCAGGCCTCCCCAGCAGCCTCGGCGTTATAACTGGCCCGGGCATCGCAAAAGAAACCGTGGTCGGCGAACGAAAATTCCACATTGACGAACGCCTTCTTCGCCTCCCGCAAAGCCGCATTCACCACCTGCACCTTATCGGGCCCGATGTGCTGGTCGAGTCCACCCCAGAAAAACAACATTGGCGCCTGCAGATCCTTAACCCGGTCCACCAGTGCCGGAAAAGATGGGCTGGGAGCAATCCCCCCGCCGTAATAGGAAATTCCGCAACCGAGCGGCAGAATAATCGACGCCAGGCAGGCGCAGCGTCCGCCCATACAGTAGCCGATAGCCGAAATCGGCAGCCCCGGAAAATCGCTGCCATTCTTCAGCCAATCCCACACGGCGCGTATATCCGCTTCCAGACCCGCGTCGGTGAGCGCCTGTATATGCCCCCGCACCACGCTGAAATCGGTGTAACCCGCCTCGAGTCCGGGAGCCGTCCGATGGAACAGCTCGGGGGCAATCGCCAGATAGCCTTCGCGCGCAAAGCGCTCGGTCACGTCGCGGATATGTGCATTCACCCCAAAGGCTTCCTGAAACACCATCAATCCCGCCCGGGGAGTGCCCGCCGGCCGAGCCACATAAGCCCGCATTGAGGTGCCATCGGCAATGGCAAGATCGACATATTGAGTGGAAGGATTCATAGCAAACACAGTTTAACCAAACTGCTTTTGCAGCCCTATTGCCCCGGCACAAAAGTCGCCGTGCTCTTCACATCCACTTTCCCGAACTGCATCGGGAAACTTTGCCCCGCATAGTAAGCGTCCCACTGATCCCAGTAATGCCACGACGCTATATGCCCGGACTCGCCAATCGTGAGATCGAGCAACGATGCGTCCCAGTCCCCCACCGACACGTCCATGCGCTCGGAAGGCCCCAACCGCTGGTTCAATTGCTTGACAGTCGTCGGGGCGCCGCTCATTGCCACGGGTCCGATGTTGAAATATTTTCCCACCCACGGCACCCGCGTCACAATCGGATTTTCTATCTCGACGTATGCGTACTTACCCCATCTCCAGCGCTTCGGATCGGTACCCTGTATGCGCTGGCCCTCCTCCATCCCATCGGCGAAACAGCGCAGCAGCAATTCGTTGTAATCGTCGAACCATCCCGGTGGCCGCTCTTTCAGGATGCGCTCCACCACCGCCGACGAGACCTGCGTATCGTACAAATTCCCACTCCCCGGAGCCGCCCGTTCCGCCACCGCCTTGCGGATGTACTGGTAAACCAGGGTCACAATGAAAGGTTCGGCGCGGTCCTTATCCATCTGGCCATCCCACGACCGCAGCATTGCAACCGCATCGTTGAACACCGGATTCGCCGCGCCCCGCTTGTCGTATGCGGCTGCCAATTGCCGCGCCAGATACTTGCCCAAACCGCTGTAGACGTCTTTCTGGATTTTCAGATTATCTTCGGGCCTGAGCTTCTTGCCGCCCGCCACCAGCATGTCGAGGATCTGCCGCGACCGGTACTGCGCCGCAAAAATTCCCCCCACGCGATAAGGAAAATCCGCCGGGAACGGATTCTGGTTGGCCGTTACAATGAAGCCGTTTTTCGGATTGAACGCCTGCGGTAGTTCTTCGAACGGAATGTAGCCGTCCCATTCGTTCTCTCCCGACGCGCCGTCCACCGGAACACCGCCGTCGTAATTGCGGCGAATCGGCAGCTTGCCCGCCGCGTGATACCCGATATTCCCATCCACATCCGCGTAGACGAAATTCTGGCTGGGGCCGCCATAGCGCGAGAGCGCGCGTTTGAAATCGTCCCAGTTCCGCGCGCGATCGATATCCATGAACACGTACGTGAAAATCGCCGGGTCCGCCGCCGTCCAGCGCAGCGTCATGGCTCTGCCTCCGGACTGTTGAAAAACCGGCCCATGGCGCGTAACCCAGTTCACCATCTCCTCCGGCTGCCGGCCTTTGATAACGATCAGGTCCCGCTCCTCGCGCGCCTGCTCCACTTCGTTGCGGAACACGTACTTGCCGGTGCGCAGGTCCATCTTCTCGATGTAGAGGTCCTGCACATCGAATCCCAGATTGGTGATCCCCCACGCGATGCGGTCGTTGTGTCCCACGATAATGCCCGGAACTCCCGGCAATTCCACCCCCGAAACATTGAGGTTCGGCGCTTCCAGATGCGTCATATGCCAGATCCCCGGCAGGGTGAACTCGAGGTGCATATCGTTCGAGAGCACCGGTTTCCCACTGGCCGAATGCGCCCCCGACACCGCCCACGCGTTCGACCCCGGATGCATATCCCCGCCCGGCATAATCTCCGCCCCACTGCGCAGCGGGAACAGAAAGTTCACCTTATCCGGCTCGCCCGTGCGCAGCATCTGGTCCTTGACCAGCTTGTTCCTCCAGCTGGAGGTCAGCGTCCGGTACATATGCAGGCCCACCAGAATGCTGTCCACCACGCTCCACGGGCGCGGATCGTACTGCAGCAGAGTAAACTCCACCCCATAGCGCCCCCGGTGCGATTCGATGAACGCATTCACGCCCCGCGCATAAGCCGCAAAAATCTTCTTGTCCGGCTCGGCGAGATTCACATAGATCTGCTCGGCGATGCGCCGCAACCGCAGCCGGCGCGATTCGCGGTCGGATTCGAGCCCGGCCACACCCACGATCTCGGATAGTTCGCCCGCCGAAAGACGGCGCAGAGAATCCATCTGCCACATGCGATCTTCCGCCACCGTGTAACCCTGCACGAAAATCGCGTCTTCCAGAGTCTGCGCTTTGATGTGAGGAACGCCCAGATTATCGCGTCGCACCTCCACAGGCTGGCTGACCTGGGTGTGGATCGTGCCCGAAGTCTGCGGCAGAGCCCGATAGAACACCCAATAAAAAATCACCCCCGCCGCAATCAGGGCAATCGCGATCAGTATGTTGACTGCCTGCAGAATGCGGCGCACAGTTGCGATTGTACCGGACCCCCCAGATCAGCTCTAAACCCAACCATCCATTCCGAGCCGCGACCGTGAGGGAGTGGTACCGATCTTTCCTGCCACGTATAGTGAGCCGTGTAAGTCAACGTTCTCTCCTCGTCCGGCGCCGGACATTGCCTAAGTGTTGCCCAGGTATTTCACCACCGGCTCCCACCCCACCAGCGCCACCGAAGCCGCAAATCCCGCCGGAGCCCCGATATCCACCGCCCGCACATCACCACCCGGAATCTCCATCAACGGCAGACCCAACGCCTTCGTCTTCGCCTCCCGCCGCGTCCACGCCTGAAACAGTTCCCGCGTCGATCCCACCAACCCCGGCTCGCCGATTCGCGCCAGCAGCTTCGCAATATCCACATCCTCCCGAATCGCCTCGATATCGACGCCCACCGGAATCGCACCAGCCACGGCAATCATCGCCCACTCGCGCGAATGCGAAATATTGAATTCCACGCCCACCACCGCCGGTTTGCCATGTGGGCCGAAGGTGAACTGCACATCCAACGGAGCCACGCCCAACTCCCCGCCCAGCACCGCGCGCAACGCCGATCGCGCATTCCCCCACCGCAACCTGTCGCGCTCGAATCGGAACCGCGCAGCCCGGCTGCTCTCCTCCTCCGTGAGCCACAAAGGTCGGGCCAAATCAAGCGCTACCGTCCACACATCCACCAGTGCTAGTTTGGAAGTTCCCATGAAATTCTGGACCATTTTGGCTATAGCCGCGCCCTTACTTTGTGCACAGCAAACTCCACCTCCGCCGCCTCAACATGAAAGTATAGTCGTCACCGGCGCCGCCCAACCTATCCCGCTCGAAGAGGCCGACCGCGACGTCACGGTTCTCCCCCTCCCCGAGAATCAGCGCCCGCTGTACGACTCCTGGTTCGATCTCCTCGACCTCGATCCCTCGCTCGACGTGCAGGAGCGCGCTCCCGGCGGCTTCATGGCCGATCTCTCCATCCGCGGCGGCACCTTCGGCCAGACCCTCGTGCTCCTCAACGGCATTCGCATCAACGACGCCCAGACCGGCCATTTCAATCTGGACCTGCCCATCCCCTTCGAAATGATTTCCAGTGTCGAAGCGCTCAAAGGCGCGGGCTCCACTCTCTACGGTTCCGATGCCATCGGCGGCGTCGTCAACGTGCGCACCCAGCCGCTCGAAACGCCCGATCTCCGGATCATAGGCGGCCTCGGAAATTTCGGCACCAACCAAGAACACGGCATCGCCTCCCTCGGCACACACAACGTTTCCGAAGAGCTCGGCGTGGCCCGCGACTTCTCCGATGGCTTCATGCCGGATCGCGATTACCGCAATCTTGCGCTCACTTCCATGACGGGCCTCAAGTGGAAGCCCGGCGCCACCAGCCTGATCTTCGCCTATAGCGACCGGCCCTACGGAGCCGATCAATTCTATGGTCCGTACCCTGCCTGGGAGCGCATCAAAACCTGGTTCGCCTCCGTGCATCAGGATCTCGGCGACAACACCGAAGCCAGTTTCGATTACCGCCGCCACACCGATCTCTTCGTTTTATTCCGCGACGATCCGCAGGTTTACACCAACCGGCACCTGCTCGATACCTGGCAGGGCGATCTGCGCCGCCACGATAATCTGCCCTGGCACGCGGTCCTGAGCTACGGCGTTGAAGGGCTGAACGAATCGATTAACAGCACCAATCTCGGCCTCCACAGCCGCACGCGCGGCAGCGGTTATGTGCTCTACGACATTCGTTCCCTGCGGCGCTATTCTCTGTCCGTCGGGATTCGCGAAGAAGTTTACGGATCGGGTCAGGTGGCCACCAGCCCGTCGCTCAGCGGAGCCGCCTGGCTCTCGTCGCGCTTCAAGCTGCGCGCTTCCGCCAGCCGCGCCTTCCGCCTGCCCAGCTTCACCGATCTCTATTATTCCGATCCATCCGACCTGGGAAATCCCAACCTCAAGCCCGAGAGCGCCACCAGTTATGAGGCGGGTGTCGATGGTTACATCCGACCCAATCTGCATGCCTCAGTGACTGTGTACGAGCGCCGCGTCACCAACGGGATCGATTACGTGCGCGCCAACATGAACGACATCTGGCAGGCAACTAATTTCGATAAGCTGCACTTCACCGGCGTCGAGTCTTCACTCATTTACGAGCCCCGCGCCGGGCAGCACATCGCGCTCAGCTTCTCCGGCATTCGCGGATTGGACGCCAACAGCCAGGTGCTCATGAGCAAGTACACCTTCAACTATCCGATCCAGAGCGGAGTCGTCGAATGGAGAGGAACGGTCGCGAAGGGCATCGTCGCCCGCACACGCATCGGAATCGCCAATCGCCAGGGACAGAACCCCTACGCGGTATGGGACGCCTCGGCCGGCTACACGCAAGGTCACGTCAGGCCATTCCTGCAACTCACCAACATCACCAGCACCATCTACCAGGAGATCCAGGGAGTAGCCCTCCCCACCCGAGGCGTTCTGGGAGGCATAGAACTAGTCAAATAAATCAACTTCTAATCAAACAAACCACAGCCTGAGCTTCCGCCGAAAGCCCCTCGCCCACCGGCCCCAACCGCTCCGCAGTCTTAAATTTCACCGAGACTTGTTCAAGCGCCATCCCCATCGTCCGAGCCAAAGACTCCCGAATCGCCATCCGGAAATCCTTCAGCTTAGGTCGCTCCAGAATCACGGTGGAATCCACATTGACCACGGCATAACCCGCCGCCCCAGCCAAATCGCAAGCGTGCCGGAGAAACTGCAAACTACCCGCGCCCTTCCACCGCACATCCGTATCGGGAAAATGCATGCCGATATCGCCCGCCGCAATCGCCCCCAGAATCGCATCCGTAATCGCATGCGACAAGACATCGGCATCCGAATGCCCTTCAAGACCAAACTCGCAGGGAATCGTAATGCCGCCAAGGATCAAAGGACGGCCCACCACAATCCGGTGCACGTCCCACCCCTGCCCAATACGGAAACTCAACGGCGCACGGCCTCATGCTCGAAGAACAACCGCGCCAGATCCATATCGCTCGGCCGCGTAATCTTGATATTGCGGTCGCTCCCCAGCACCACGCTGATCTCCACCTGATCCAGCCGCTCCACCAGGCTCGATTCGTCCGTGCTTGCGAAGTTATCCTGCCGCGCCGCCGCGAACGCCCGCTGCAATATATCGAAGCGAAACACCTGCGGAGTCTGCGCCAGAATCAGCCGTTCGCGCGAAATGGTCGACCGCACCTTGGCCCCACCCGCCTGCGCGCCGCTCACCTGCTTCACCGTGTCCACCGGAACGATTCCCACAATCGCCGCGCCCGTAGTCTGCGCCTCTTCCACCACGCGCCGAATCGTATCCAGATCGATGAACGGCCGCACCGCGTCGTGAACCGCGACCAGATCCGTATCGCCATCGAGCGCCGCCATCGCATTCTCCACCGACTGCTGCCGCGTGTCGCCGCCCGCCACCACCCTCAGGTCTCCCAGCAGGCTGCGGCATTCCGGATGCAGCATATCGGTAACCCACTCGATATCGTCCTCGCGCACCGCCACCACAATGTCGTGCACCAGCGGCGACGCTACGAATTTGCGCACCGTATGCACCAGGATCGGCGCACCCTCGAGCAACATGAACTGCTTGCGGCTCGTGCCCGTGGTCTCGGCGGACGTTGGGGGATTTCCCTTTTGCATCCGGGTGCCCAGCCCGGCTGCGGGAAGAATCACAGCGACTTTCACGTTCTTAGCCTTCTCCGACTGCCTGTTCCCGACGCGGCGGACGGTCCGCGCGTTCCACCGGCTGGTTTACCTGCTGTGACACCTGCTGTACGGGACGTTCCACCGCCGCGGCCGCCTGTGCGCGCTCGTCGAACTTGCCGAAGATCATCTTTCCTGCCGTAGTCTGCAATACGCTGGTCACGGAAATATCGATGGTCTTCGAAATCATGCGCCGCGCGTTGTCCACCACCACCATGGTCCCGTCATCCAGATAAGCTACGCCCTGGTTGTATTCTTTGCCTTCTTTCAGAATGAACACGCGCATCAGCTCGCCCGGCAGCACGATCGGCTTCAGCGAATTCGCCAGTTCGTTGATGTTCAGCACTTCCACCCCGCGCACGTGCGCAACCTTATTCAGATTGAAATCGTTGGTGATGATCTTGCAGTCATAAACCTTGGCGAGTTCAATCAGCTTCATATCCACTTCGCGCACTTCCGGAAAATCTTCCGGCACGATCTGGACTTTTATATTGCCCATCTTCTGGATGCGCTGCAGCACATCGAGCCCGCGCCGCCCCCGGTTGCGCTTCATCGAATCCGCCGAATCCGCCACCATCTGCAGTTCGTGCAGAACGAACTGCGGTATGACCAGCACGCCATCGAGAAATCCGGTATCGGCAATATCGGCGATGCGGCCGTCGATGATCACGCTGGTGTCCAGAATTTTATGGCTGCGCCGGATGTCGGTTTCCGTCCCAAACAACCCCCCGAACGCATTCAGATTCAGCAACTCGCCTTTAGCCGCGCCCGTCACACCGCCGATGTAGACCAGCAGCAGCAGGCAGACCACCTGCGCGAAATGCAGCACGTGCGAAGATTCCGCGCCCAGCCGCCCCAGTACCAGACTGACGAGTGCGGAACACACCAGGCCGGCGAGCATTCCAATAGCCGCGCCGATCAACCGCTTCAGGCTGACGCGAGCGATGCGGGTCTCAAGAAAAATGGCAATTCCCGCAATCGCCACCCCCTCGCCCGCGCCTACCCACACAGGTGTATCCGCCGGACGGAAATAGGCGGCAGTGACGCCGAAGATCAGAACGAATATAGCGCGAACAAGAATAAAATCCAGCACGGCTTACCAGCTAGTCATTTAAGTATAGATGCCAGCAAATTGTACCACCCGCAGTTACCCATATTTCCCCATCAGCCTCCTGTAATGAAAACCGCCGGCTCTGCGTGGGGCAGGTTGGTAGGGGTACCCTCTGGGTCCGGCCGATTGGCAATCGGCCCTCTGACGCACAACTTGACATCCTCATCCGTAAGTAGTAACTTACCGTAAGTGAATCTTTACCAAGAGGTGAAGCTCGACGCCCTGGGCGATTCGACCAGACGAGCCATCCTGGCCCGACTTCTCGACGGCCCCGTATCGGTGGGCAACCTCGCCCGCGATTTTCCGGTTTCCCGCCCTGCCATTTCGCAGCATTTGCGCATCCTCAAAGAGGCCAACCTCGTGGTGGATAGCGCCAGCGGAACCCGGCGCCTGTACCAACTGAATCCGCAAGGATTCGAATCCCTGCGCGACTACTTCGATCGGTTCTGGAGCGTCGCGCTCAACGCATTTAAAAAGAAAGCAGAGGAAAAAAAAGCATGACGAGCACTATCAACCCCGTTACAGACACGCCCGTGCACAAGAGCGTCACGGTGAAGACCGATGCCGCGCACGCGTTTCAGGTCTTCACCGAAGGCTTCGATACATGGTGGCCGCGCGAACATCACATCGGCAAGGCCCCAATGAAGAAGGCCATCATAGAGGGGCGCGTGGGCGGCCGCCTGTATACGGAACAGACCGACGACACCGAATGCGATTGGGGCCAGATCCTGGTCTGGGAACCGCCTGTCCGTCTGGTCATAGCGTGGCGCATCAGTCCGCAATGGCAGTTTGAGCCGGACCTCGCGAGGACAAGCGAGGTGGAGGTCCGCTTCATCCCTCAGCCTGACGGTTCCACGCGCGTCGATCTCGAACACCGCCACTTCGAGCGCCACGGAGCAGGCTGGGAAGCCATGCGCACGGCCGTCGATGGCGCCATGGGCTGGGGCGAGCTCCTCAAGGCATTTGCCGATCGCGCCGCTTAACTGTCAATGTGGGACAGGCGCTTCCGCCTGTCCATGTTCTTAATAAAATGGAGTCGGGTGCGGACCGCTAGCCGTGCCCGCACCCTGTCCGCCGTTGTCTGAACTTAAGTTATGCGCGCACCCCGAACGATGGTTCCGGTTCCCCAAAGAATCGCCGCCGCTATCGATAAAATCGCTGGCCAGAAGCATCGTGCGCTTCGTCGTGGAAGTTCTCGATGTCGTCGATCATCTGAAATCGTCGTTTTCTGAACTTTTGCCGGTGTAGGGAAGCCCAGCGACATCATCGGCGCCGCAGGCGCAAGTCATCTGTCAATCGTCAACACTGCCACTGATAAAGTTCTTCGTCGAAGGCGGGAACGCATCGGTGCCCGGACCGTTAGAGCGGTCCGGGCGCTCAGTCTGGCAACCTTTCA
>Ga0302320_10009306_pt1 | contig 21156 bp, 19 predicted proteins | sample Bog_T0_3_FD_202130 | JGI IMG/M metagenome (GOLD analysis project Ga0302320, IMG submission 202130) | Peat permafrost microbial communities from Stordalen Mire near Abisko, Sweden - Bog_T0_3 | ecosystem: Environmental > Terrestrial > Soil > Wetlands > Peat | place: Sweden: Abisko, Stordalen Mire...
CAAAGACGGCAACATGGCCAAAGAGATGGATTGCTGCAAGAAGGGCAAGTGCGCCCGCGATAAAAAGGACACAGAAAAGAAGAGCTAGGAGCAATTCCGGGATTGGTGTGTCCTGCTCTCCCACCTTAGCCGCGCAAAAGGCGCGCGTCGAAGGTGGGGCACCCGCAGTTACAGCTTCTCCGAACCCGGTCCAGGAGCGCAGCAACGATTGACTTGATGGTTAATCGTTGGAAGGCTGAGGGTGACCTATCAGGCAATGGTTGAGGAGGGTAGCCAACCATTGTAGTGGCGCGCATGGATTTTGCCTGTGTCTATTGTCTAGATAGTTAATAGGCTGGATAGCCGTGCGAGGGCTGCGGCTGCGCCACCCGCCGCCTGGGAGTGGATGGGATGGTTTGATTTGGTTATAAATCGACACATGTAAATATATAGAAGGTGAAGAAAGACGGACAGCTTCAAGCTGTCCGTCTTTCTTTGTGGCAATCGCTCAGTTACGAACGTTGAGAATTTCGAGGACGCGGTCGAAATCTTCGAGGGATTTGTATTCGAAGACGATCTTGCCTTTGCCGTGGTTGTCCTGGATCTGGACGCGGATGCCGAGTGAGCGCTGGAGAAGTTGTTCGGCATCGCGGACGTTGGGGTCGAGGACGCGCTCAGGCTTGGGAGCCGGTGGCTCAGGGTGCATGAGGTTGTAGACGGAGCCTTCGACCTGGCGGACGGACATGGAGAGCTGAACGGCGCGCTGGGCAAGCTTGAGCATGGACTCCGGGGAGTCCAGCCCCATGAGGGCTTTCGCGTGCCCGAAGGTGAGTTTATTGGACTCGACGAGCTGGAGGAGTTGAGGCGGAAGCTTGAGGAGGCGGAGGAAGTTGGCGACCGAAGAGCGGTCTTTTCCGGTGCGCTGCGCCATCTGTTCCTGGGTAAGACCGAATTCGCGGGAGAGGCGCTCATAGGCGCGCGCCTGCTCGACGGAATTGAGATCCTCGCGCTGGAGGTTCTCGATGATGGTGATCTCCATCGCCTGCTCGTTGGAGACCTGGCGGACGATCGCGGGGACGGTGGCTTTCCCGGCGCGCTGGGAGGCGAGCCATCGGCGTTCGCCGGTGATGAGCTGGAAGCGTCCTGAATGTTGGCGGACGGTGATGGGCTGGACGACTCCGGAGACCTTGATGGAGTCCGCCAGCTCATTGAGGGCGGTTTCGTCGAACTGAGTGCGGGTCTGGTAGGGGTTGCGGTTGATGAGTTCGACGGGAATCTCGCGCACCGTGTCAGCAGCAGGCTGCTGGGGAGGCGCTGGGACGGCGGACTGGATGCCTCGCGCGGCGGGGAGAAGAGTGTCGAGGCCGCGTCCGAGGGCTTTACGTTTGTCGTGGGTCGGGTTCAATGCTTTACCTCGTTATGCGGTTGGTTGAACGGTGACAGTGTTTCGGTTCTTGATGCGCGCCAGGACTTCTTCGGCGAGTTTGACGTAGCTTTCGGCTCCGCGGGACTTGGGATCGTAGAGGATCGCAGGTTTTCCGTGGCTGGGGGCCTCGGCGAGGCGGATGTTGCGGGGAATCGCGGTTTCGTAGAGAAGATCGCCGAAGAAGGTCTTGAGTTCGCTGGAGACTCCCTGGGCGAGGTTGGTGCGGTCATCATACATGGTGAGGGCGACGCCTTCGACGAAGAGACTGGGATTGAGGGTTTGGCGAATGCGCTCGATGGTATCGAGGAGTTCGCTGACGCCTTCGAGGGCGAAATACTCGGCTTGCATGGGGACGAGGACGGAATCGGCGGCGACGAGGGCGTTGAGGGTCAGGAGGTCGAGGGCGGGAGGGCAATCGAGAATGATGACCTCGAACCTGTCGCGGATCGACTGGAGGGCGTGGCGGAGGCGGTATTCGCGATATTCGGCGTTGACGAGCTCGACGTTGGCTCCGATGAGGTTCTTGGAGGAGGGAATCACTTTGAGGAGCTCGATCTCGGTAGGTTGGAGGAGGTCGGGGGCCTCGGCATCGCCCATGAGGAGATCGTAGGTTCCGGGGCGGTTGGCGTCTTTCTGGAGGCCAAGGCCGGAGGAGGAATTGGATTGCGGGTCGCAATCGACGAGGAGGGTTGGGGTTCCGCTGGCGGCGAAGCTGGCGGCGAGGTTGATGCTGGTAGTTGTCTTCCCTACTCCGCCTTTTTGATTGGCGATAGCGATGACCCGAGACATATTGGCTCCGGGCAGCCGTAAGTGGAAGGGCGGCGGCTGCGAATGTGGACCAGTTGAGGGTAATGGGTTGTGGGCGGCGGGGGCAATGGGAAATGGGCTGTGCATGGTTGTGGATTCGGTGGATAAGTGCGGAAAGCTGTGCAGAACGGTGGGAATGTTCCACGTGGAACGCTGGGGGGACTCTCTGGGCGCAGGCGCTCGGTGGGTATCGCACTGCTGCCAGCCGCTGGCGCTGGGTGGGTATCGCGCTGCTGCCAGCCGCTGGGGCTGGGTGTTCCACGTGGAACTATTGGGATGGGGTCCAGGTGAGGAGGATGCGCTGTTCGGAGGAGGGAAGGTCAAGAGAGGAGACGTGGCCGGGAGGCAGGAGGCTGAGGGCGCGGTCACGCTGGGTCTCGCCGATGAGGATCGCGAGTCGGCCTCCGGGGGCGAGAAGTTTGGAGGCGGCAATGAGTGACTGATCGAACTTCTCAACGGCGCGCATGGTGACGAGGCTGGTGCGCTGGGAGATGGACTCAGCGCGGGCGCTAAGCACGGTGAAATCAGAGAGATGGAGGGCGCGTCCGACTTCTCGGAGGAAGGTTGCCTTCTTTCCGTGGCCCTCGATGAGCGTGAGCTGGAGCTTGGGGGCCCAGTACTTCATGGGAAGGCCGGGGAATCCGGCACCGCTGCCGATGTCGAAGACGTCCTCGGAGGAATCGCGCGAAAAAAGGTGGCGGGCGGCGAAGAGGGACTCGCCGAAGTGGCGGACGACCATTTCTTCAGGAGAGCGCAGGGCGGTGAGGTTCATGTGCTGATTCCAAAGGAAGAGGAGGTCGAGATGGATCTGGATGGAGACGAGCAGAGGGTCGTCGAGTTCGGGGGCGAAGGGCGAGAGTAGTTCGCGGAGGGTTGCGGCTTCCATGGATTAGAGGATAAATCAAAGCGGGGTGAGGCGGGGAGAGCTGATCATTATATTCACATATATAGATATATTATTATATTTACATATGTCGATATATCAGAATCGTATGCAGGTTGAAGTGCCTCTGAAATTACATGAGAGATTTGAGCGGTGCAGGGATTCCTCGCGTTGCTCGGAATGACACCCTAGAACAAGAACAAACGCAAAGACCCACATCTGCTAACTGCGGCAGATGTGGGGCACTAGGGCTACAACTTCTGCGAAATTGCGCTAGAAGCCGGGGTGGGAGTCGTCGTCTACGTGGGGAATGAGTTCACGGTAGGCGTCGTCAGAAATGTTGGTTTGCCAGTGATGAGTTGCGCGGGCGAGGCCTACGCCTCCGAAGAAGAGCGCGGCGAGGATGAGGGTTGCGGCGATGGGCGAAAGGGCGCGGCCCGTCCAGCGCTGGGCGATGGAGGTTGCGGCGCGCGGCGGAAGGGCGAACTGCAGGGCGTTCTGCGTTCCGCAACTGGCGACACACTCCATGCAGGCGGTGCATTCGGCGGTGCGGATTTGCAGAAGTCGGTCAACGGGAAGGTTCTGTGGGCAGGCCTTGGCGCACTTGCCGCAGGCGATGCAGCTCTCTTCATCGCGGCGAATTTTGATGGGGCTGGCGAGCGATGCGATCGACATAACCGCGCCGTAAGGGCAGGCGTAGCGGCACCAGAAATTCTTGATGAAGACGGAGAGCAGGGCGAGCACGGCAACGACGATGAGGGCAGTGGCGCTCATGTGCAGAAAGAAGTGCAGCATTTTAACGTCGGCGAGAATGCCGTAGGGCTGCACCATGAAATTCTCAAGCGCGGCGGCGGACATGCTTCCGATGATGACCATGAAGAAGGCCATGAGCAGATACTTGATGGAACGGAGCGGAATGTCGAGCCAGCGGGGCAAGACAAGGTTTCGGCCGAAGAGCTTGCGGCCCGCTTTCCATAGGTATTCGGAGAGGGTTCCGACGGGGCAGAGCCAACTGCAGAAGGCGCGCTTGAGAAGCAGGCTCATGACGATGAAGACGAGAAACAGAACCATGGCGGCGGGATGAATGGCGGGGATGCGGCCAGTAGCGATCCAGTAGCGCGTGTTCATGAGTCCGGCGATGGGAAGCCAGCCATCGACTCCGGCGGGGCGGGAGACATGCGAGCCGGTCGCGTTGGACTCGAAATAGCGGACGAAGAAATAGAACTGCACGCAGAGAAAAATGTTGAGCGCGATGAAGAGGCTCTGCACGACGAGACGGATTCGCTGCGAACGATCTACGGCGATGCGGCGGACCTGGTGCTTTTTGGGTGAGTTGACGGGAACTTCGGTGGAAGAGGATTGCGGTGTTTCGTTATCAGCAGTATTAGACATGAATATTCGACAGAGGATGATTCCAGCTTTCTGTTCTTAAGACTAAAGCGTGCGCGGGCGGGCGGCTATGACTTAGATCACAGAGGGGCGGCGATGGAGGTTCGGGGAACCCCATCAGCACTGCATTGCCCGGAATGACACACCGTAAAAGAAATGGATACAACAACACCAAAGCCGCGCTAGAAGCCCTCGAGGACGATTTTGCCGATGGACTTGTGGGACTCGATGCCGGCGTGGGCAAGGCGAAGATTCTCGGCGGTGATGCGTCCTTCGGTGGCGGCGAGCGTGGTGTGGATGAGTCCATCATCGACAAGTGCCGATATTTGCTCGAGGATGCGGTGCTGCTCGATCATGTCGGCGGTCTGGAAGGTGGAGCGGGTGAACATGGACTCCCAGTGCAGAGAGGCGGACTTGGTTTTGAGCTTGCGGACATCGATGGGCGTGGGATCGTCGATGAGGGCGAATGCGCCTTGCGGGGCGATGATCTCGACGATCTCGTCGAAGTGCTCGTCGGTATGGGTGAGTCCGATGACGTATTCGACATTCTGAATACCGAGCTTGCGAACCTCTTCGCTGAGTTTCTTGGAGTGATCGACGACATGGTGCGCGCCGTTGTCGTGGACCCAGTGTTGCGATTCAGGACGCGAGGCGGAGCCGATGACGGTGAGTCCGGTGAGCCGGCGGGCAAGCTGAACGAGGATGGAGCCGACGCCGCCGGAAGCTCCGACGACGAGAAGCGTACCGGCCTGCTGCGGCTTGCCGAGCGGGACGCGGAGACGGTCGAAGAGCAGCTCCCAGGCGGTGACAGAGGTGAGCGGCAGGGCGGCGGCTTCGGCGAAGGAGAGCTTGTGCGGCTTGTGTCCGGCGAGACGCCAATCGACGAGATGGAACTCGCTGTTGGTGCCGGGACGGGAGATGGAGCCAGCGTAAAAGACTTCGTCGCCGGGCTTGAAGAATTTGACCTCGGGGCCAACGGACTCGACGATGCCGGCACAATCGTAGCCGAGAATTTTGGGCTGCGCCTCGGTGCCCTGGGCGCGCATACGAATCTTGGTGTCCACGGGATTGACGGAGACGGCGCGGACGGCGACGAGGAGATCATTCTCTTTGCGCTCGGGCTTGGGGAGTTCGAAATCGAAGAGGGATTTGGGATCGGAGGGCGGTAAGGACTGAATGTAGCCGATGGCTTTCATGAATGCTCCTTACAACAATGATGTTTCCGGCGCGGCGGAGGTTGCGAAAGGAAAGTGTAACGCAAAAGGCAGGTTGCACAGGTCGCGCAGGTTGCAAAGTTTCACAAGTTGAAGACAAGAGCGCGGCACTGTTGTCGATTTAGACATTACTGGAGCGAAGACACAAGAAAGAAAATCGTCTGAGGCCGAAGAGCTTGGAGCAGCATGGGAGACTTGAACGGTGCTGGGGCCCTTCGCTAGCGCTCAGGGTGACCCTTCAATTCTAGCGGGGCCGTTAGGTGCCGAGGGCGCTGGCTTGTTTGCGCTGGCGGGATTGGATTTCGATGTAGACGTTGAGGAGGGCGACGGCGGCGGGGGTGACGCCGGGGAGGCGTGAGGCCTGTCCGATGGTTTGGGGACGGAGGCGGATGAGCTTCTCCTTCATCTCGCGCGAGAGGCCGCTGATGGAGGCGTAGTCGAACCAGTCGGGGATGGTCTTGGTTTCGGCTTTCTTGAGGCGCTCGATGGCCTTCTCCTGCTGCTGGAGGTAGCCCGCGTATTTGACTTCGGTTTCGACGGACTTGAGTTCGACCCAGATGGCGCGGGGGAGCTTCGCTTCACGGTTCGAGGTTGGGTCAGGAACAGAGTCAAGGTCAAATACCCCACTCAAGCCAACAGAGGGCTTGAATGGGCCACCTGATAATTCATTCTGGGTGAAGAATTCGGGGGCGAGCTGGCGGCAGATGGGGGTGAGGTCGTCGATGGTGACCTCGGGACGGCGGAGAAGCTGGGCGTAGGTTTGTCCGGCGACGGGGCCGAGTTTTTCGGCAAGAGCAGCAGGGAGGGTGGCAGCGAAGGTGGAGCCGGCGCGCTGGGTTTCAAGCTGAGTGCGGAGGTGCGCCATGCGCTGCTGTTTGGCTTCGAAGTTATGCCAGGCCTCGTCGCTGATGAGTCCGACGCGGCGGCCATGGGGGGTGAGGCGGCGGTCGGCGTTATCGATGCGGAGGTGCAGGCGGAACTCGGCGCGCGAGGTGAACATGCGGTAAGGCTCGCTGGTCCCCTTGCTGATGAGGTCGTCGATGAGGATGGCCGTGTAGGCTTCACTGCGATTGAGGGTGAGCGGCGGCTCGCCTTTGAGGGCGAGGGCGGCGTTGATTCCGGCCATGAGTCCCTGGCAGGCGGCTTCTTCGTATCCGCTGGTGCCGTTGATCTGTCCACCGAGGTAGAGGCCGCGGATTTTGCGGGTTTCAAGAGTGCGCTCAAGCTCGGTGGGATCGATGGAGTCGTACTCGATGGCGTAGCCGGGGCGGAGCATTTCCGCCTTCTCAAGGCCGGGGATGCTGGCGAGGATGGCCTGCTGAACCTCGACGGGGAGCGATGTGCTCATGCCGTTGAGATAGATTTCGTGGGTGTTGAGGCCCTCGGGTTCGAGATAGAGCTGGTGGGTCAGCTTATCAGGAAACTTTACGATCTTGTCTTCGATGGAGGGACAGTAGCGCGGTCCGGTGGAGTGAATCTGGCCGCTGTACATGGGCGAGCGGTGGACATTCTCGCGGATGATGCGGTGAGTTTCCTCGGTGGTGTTGGCGATGTAACACGAAATCTGCGGCTGCGTGATGGCGCGGGTGCGGAAGCTGAAGGGCGTGGGATCGGCGTCTCCGGGCTGAGGCTGGAAGCGCGAAAAATCGATGGTGCGGCCATCGAGACGCGGGGGCGTGCCGGTCTTGAGGCGGCAGTGGCGGAAGCCGAGAGCTTTGAGGCTCTCGCCGAGGAGGATGGCCGCCGGTTCGCCGCTGCGTCCGGCGGGATAGGTTTGCTCGCCACAGTGGATGAGTCCGTTGAGGAAGGTTCCGGTGGTGATGACGACGGCGCGGGCGGAGACCTGGCGGCCATCGCGGAGGCGGAGTCCGGTGACGCGGCGCGTGTCGCCCTCGCCGGAGACGATCAGCTCGGCGACCTCGGCTTGCTTGATCTGGAGGTTGGGCTGGGACTCGAGGACTTCGCGCATTTTGAGGCGGTAGGCCTGCTTGTCACACTGGGCGCGGGGCGACCAGACGGCGGGGCCGCGCGAGGTGTTGAGGAGACGGAATTGGATTCCGACGGCGTCGGTGACCTCGGCCATAATGCCGCCGAGCGCATCGATCTCGCGGACGATGTGTCCCTTGGCAATGCCTCCGACGGCGGGGTTGCAGGACATTTGCGCGATGAGGTCGGCGTTGAGGGTGAAGAGCGCCGTGCGGAGGCCCATGCGCGCCGAGGCCATGGCGGCTTCGCATCCGGCATGACCGGCTCCGACTACGGCAACGTCGAAATGTTCAGAAAAAGACATGGGCGGAGCGAGGGAAACCTCTGGTTACTATTTTAGCAAGGGCGGGGGAGTTTGGCGGTTGAAAGGCTTGGGACCGCGCAGCCGATTTGAGCGGCGCTGGGGTCCTTCGCTAGCGCTCAGGATGACCCATCAAGAACAAGAACAAGAACAAGAACAAGGGCAAGAACAAGGGCAAGAACAAGGGCAAGAACAAGGACAAGAACAAGGACAAGAACAAGGGCAAGAACAAGGACAAGAACAAGGGCAAGAACAAGGGCAGAGTCAACAACCCCACCTTATCGCCGCAAAAAGCGCGGCGCGAAGGTGGGGCACCCTGGAGTTTATCTTCCGTCCGTCTGGAGTATCTTCAGCCAGCAACTTTCACTTGGCGGCTTCGGCCTCGTGGAAGTTGTGGCGGACTTGGGCGATGAACTCGTGGGCGGCGGGCGGAGGGATGACCTGCCCGGTGAGGAGATCGCGGAAGTTGACGGGGCGGCCGTAGAACGACTTGATGGATTCCTCGTCGGCGCGGACGTTGGCTCCGTTGAGGGTGGCTCCGGCGAAGACTCCCTTGGCGCGGGAGTAGGTGAGAATGCCGGAGTTCATCTTCCAGTCGGTGTTGGCGCTGGCGTCTCGACCGAAGGGACCGGCGGCGATTCCAGCGTCAGCACCGATCTTCCATTCGGCTTTGAGGAGCTTTTCGGCTCCCTCGTTGTTCATGAAGAGCATGACGAGATCGACGCCCTCGACTCCGATCTGGGCTCCCCAACTGCCTCCGGTGATGACGAAGAAGGCAGGAGCGCTCCAGCCTTTCTGGGTGCGGCAGGTGGCGACGCCGCGGCCGTGCTGCCCGCCGACGATGAAGCCTCCCTTGACGAGCGAGGGGACGATGGCAACGCACTTGGCGTCGGCCAGGATGGAGAGCGGGATGTTGTTGTCTCCGGCGGCGGTAAGCATGTTGAGGTCTTCGGAAGCTTCGCGGAGACGCTTGGCGACATCGTTGTCTTTCTGCTCGGCGAATGCGGGCAGAGCGGCGATGAGCGCTGCTAACAGCAAAAATCGGAATGCGAATTTCATATGGAGTTTCCCTTCTGGGCGCGAAGCTTACGTGAGCTGGCGCGGACAGGTTTCCGAAGGCAAGGGCGGCGGCGCGGCACGCGAGAGCCCGGAAACGTTCAGGTGGTTAGAGGAGGGAAATCGGCGGGGGGTTTACAGGAAACGAGAGGTGGATGGGCTGGGCAGGCGGGGTCGGGCGGTTGAGAAGCTTGGGGCCGCACGGCATATTTCAGCGGCGTAGGGGTCCTTCGCTAGCGCTCAGGATGACCCTTCAAACAAAAACAAAAGCAAAAGCAAAAGCAAGAGCAAGAGCAAAAGCAAGAGCAAAAGCAAGAGCAAAAGCAAGAGCAGGGGCAAGGGCAAGAGCAAGAGCAAGGGCAAGAGCAAGAGCAAGAGCAAGAACAAGAGCAAAAAGCAAAGGCAAGAGCAAAAAGCAAAGGCAAGAGCAAAAAGCAAAGGCAAGAGCAAAAAGCAAAGGCAAAAGCAAAGGCAAAAGCGAGGGCAAAAGCAGGGCGAAGACGGCTGCGGCCTTACTTCTGCCAGGGGCGGGTGGGGCGCTTGTCCTCGGCTAGATCGCGGTCGGCGACGCGGTCGTACTGGTAGCTGCCGCTGACGGTGCCGAGGCCCTCGTTATAGAGACTGGTGTAGCCGAGCGCTTCCTTGAGTTCCTCACTGAAGCGATGCAGGGATTCGAGGCGGTCGGCGGTGGCGGCGATCTCCAACTTGCTGGTTTTGAAGAACTTCTGGTAGCCGCGGTCGAGCAGGACAGCGGGCTCTCCGGCGACGAGGCAGGCGGGGAAGGCGGCGACGCGGGAGTTGCCATCCTTGGCGACTTCGATCTCGGCGACGCACTGGTCCTTGACGATGCGGTAGATGTTGCCGCCGGGAGTGGGCTGGGTGGCTTCAAAGCCGTGGTCGGCGAGCCAGCGCAGCGCTTTCTCAAAAGTGCGGGTCGGGTTCTTGAGCGGCGAAAAATGAGACATGGCGTACCTCGCGGAGCAGGACTTAACAATGTCGCACAGAGGAGGCGGGTACGGCAACCGGGGCGCAAGCGGGTTTTAGACGGGTAACGCTCCGCTGCCGGTCGCAGACGCTGGCGGGTAACGCTCCGCTGCCGGCCGCAGGCGCTGGCGGGTGACGCTTCGCTGCCGGCCGCAGGCGCTAGGGTTTGCCGCCGGGCTTCCATGTGGGCTTCCAATCGGCGCTGGCGAGCCACTGGATGGAGGGGATCATGGATTCGATGGCGTGGGTGAGGTGGGGGAAGTCGATGTGGGCGAGGTCGTCGGTGGGCTTGTGGTAGTGAGCGCCCAGTCCGTAGCTGGAGACGGTTTGGGCGACGATGCCGCGCTGGGCAAGGGCAAAATTGTCAGAGCGCTGGAAGAAGTGTCCGGAGGGATGCGGGTCGGCGACGAGCGGAGCGCCGTGGGTGGCCAGGGTGGGGCCGAGGTCGGTGCGCTCCCATCCGGTGAGAAAGAGCTGGTCGGCGCGGAGAACGGGATCGGGATGGCCGATCATTTCGAACTCGAGGTTGGCGACGATGGAGGCGAGCGGAGTGGGGGGATGGGCGAGGAAATACTGGTTGCCCTGGCCTCCGGTTTCCTCACTGCCGAAGCAGACGAAGACGATGGTGCGGCGCGGGCGCTGGGGCAGTGAGGCGAGCGCGCGGGCGAGTTCGAGGACGGCGGTGGTGCCGCTGGCATCGTCGTCGGCTCCGTGATAGATCGCCTCGCCGCTCTTGAGGCTGGGACGGACGCCGAGATGATCGAGGTGAGCGCTGAGCAGGATGGTTTGAGAGGCGAGCTCGGGATCGGAGCCGGGGAGCAGGGCCAGGGCGTTGTAGGTTGAACCTCCATTGTCGAGCGGGACGCGCTGGAGCTGGGCATCATCAAGTCCGAAGGACTGGAACTGCGAGACGACGTATGTGGCGGCGACGAATTCGTCGTGGGTGGCGCTGCCTCGCCCGCGAAGAGCGTCTGAGGCGAGGAAGGACATCTCGCCGTGGATGTGGGCGACAAGGTCGGGGCTCTGCGCCGGGAGAAAATTGGAAGAGAACAGGAGCAGGGCGGCGAGGGCGTAGAGGCGGCAGAGCATAGCTATTGTAGAGGCGAGCGGCGGGATGGAAGCAAATGGGAGAGTAGCAGCCATGAAAAAGGGTGGCCGCGAGGGCCACCCTTTTGTTGAGCTTGGAACATTTATGCCGGGCTGGGGCGCTCGCCGGGGTTGAGGTTCGGCTGGCGAGTTGACTCCGGACGGAGCACCTGTTGAACGCTTCCGGAGTCGTCGGCCGGAGGCGGCAGAACGCGGGCAGGAAGCGCTTTGCCAGCGATGATCAACTGCAATTCGGTGGAGTCGAGGACTTCGCGTTCGAGAAGAGCAAGCGCGATGTGCTCGAGGACGTCGCGGTTGCCGTCGAGGACATCGAAGGCCGTTTTGTAGGCGGCATCGATGAAGCGGCGAACCTCGGCATCAATCTCGCGGGCGGTTTCCTCGGAGTAGTCACGGTGCTGAGAGAGCTCGCGGCCCAGGAAGATCTGCTCTTCCTTTTTGCCGAAGGTAAGCGGTCCAAGCTGGCTCATACCCCATTCGCAGACCATTTTGCGGGCGACTTCCGTGGCGCGCTCGATGTCGTTTCCGGCACCGGTGGTCATGGTCTTGAGGAAGATCTCCTCGGCGACGCGGCCACCCATCATGATTGCCAACTGGCTCTCAAGATAGACGCGGTCGTAGGTGTGCTTGTCGTCGATGGGCAACTGCATAGTTACGCCGAGTGCCATTCCACGGGGGATGATGGTGACCTTGTGGAGCGGGTCGGCGTGGGGAACCTTGGAGGCGACCAGAGCGTGTCCGCCCTCGTGATAGGCCGTGTTCTTCTTCTCCTCGTCGGTGAGGATCATGGAGCGGCGCTCGGCACCCATGAGCACCTTGTCCTTGGCGAGTTCGAAGTCGAGCATCAGCACGGTCTTGCGATTCTGACGGGCGGCGAGCAGGGCGGCTTCATTGACCATGTTGGCCAGGTCAGCACCGCTGAAGCCCGGTGTTCCGCGTGCGAGAACCGAGAGATCCACATCATCGTTGATGGGAATCTTACGGGTATGGACGCGGAGGATCTCTTCGCGGCCACGGACGTCAGGACGGGCGACTACGACGCGGCGGTCAAAGCGGCCGGGGCGGAGCAGCGCGGGGTCGAGCACGTCAGGACGGTTGGTGGCGGCGATGAGGATGACGCCTTCGTTGGATTCGAAGCCGTCCATCTCGACGAGCAACTGGTTGAGGGTCTGCTCGCGTTCATCGTGTCCACCGCCGAGGCCAGCGCCACGATGGCGGCCGACGGCGTCAATTTCATCGATGAAGATAATGCAGGGAGCGTTCTTCTTGCCCTGCTCGAAGAGGTCGCGGACGCGGCTTGCGCCAACGCCGACGAACATCTCGACAAAATCAGAGCCGGAGATGGAAAAGAAAGGAACGTTGGCTTCGCCGGCGACGGCGCGGGCGAGCAGGGTTTTTCCGGTTCCGGGCGCACCGACGAGGAGCACGCCCTTGGGGATGCGTCCGCCGAGCTTCTGGAACTTCTGTGCCTCGCGCAGGAACTCGATGATCTCGTGCAGCTCTTCCTTGGCTTCATCAACGCCGGCGACATCCTTGAACGTCACCTTCTTCTGCTGCATGGAGAGCAGACGGGCGCGGCTCTTGCCGAACGAGAGAGCTTTGTTTCCGCCGGACTGCATCTGGCGGATCATGAAGAACCAGAGGCCGAGAATGACCACGAGAGGGAGCATCTGGAGGAGCCAGCTTGGCCACCCGCCGCCGCTGACATCCTTGACCGTGATGTTTACGCCCTTATCGCGCAGGCTCTTGTACATGTCGGTGTAGTTTGCCGGCACGGTGGTGTGAAAGCCCGCTTTCTCATTGTTATAGTTGCCGCGGACCTCGGGACCGTAGACAGTGACGTCCTTGATTTTTCCCTGGTCGACTTCCGACAAGAATTGCGAGAAGTTGACTTCACGCTCTTTGACTCCCGTGCTATTGTTCCGTACAACGGACCAGAGCAATACGCCAGAGAGAATGATTACGAGCCAGAACACGATCTGCTTGACCGTCGAATTCACCGAAAAGCTCCTCTATAAAGCAGAAAAAAGTATCAGCCGAGACGACTCATCCAATTAGATGCCCGTCCGGGCTACTGGACCCAGCTTTTTCCGCCCCATCGGATTTTACCCGTTTTTTGACATTCCCGTATGCGAATGCGGCCCCACACCGCTCCCGGCACTGAAGAGCGCGAACGTACGAGGAACGTACAAACGCGGAAGATCCGTTAATCAAAGAGTATATAACTTCAGATTCGGGGACACCACAAACCACCCGTATCCTGGGCAGCGAAGATAAAAGGACGATTGCGCTCGAGATTCGGCGAGCCAAGGCCGAAGCCGGCGAGCCACTGAGGGCCGACCTGGAAGCCGTAGTAGTTCACCTCAAGATCGACGCGGCGCGCGGACTGGCGATCGAGGAGGGTGCAGACGGCAATGGATGCGGCGCCACGGGCCTTCAGGTTGCGAACCAGGAAGTCCGTGGTTTGACCCGAGGAGATGATGCCATCACAGAGCAGGACATGCTGGCCCTGGACATCGAGCTCGGGGGTATAGAAGATTTCGGTGGTCGAGATATTGTTGTCCAGGATTTCGCGGACGTTGGTCCTGACGAACTGGCAGCGGACGTCGCCGTGGATGGAGCGGAGAAGGTCGGCAAGAAAGATGAAGCCATTTTCGAGAACGCCGACGCAATAGATCGAGCGGCCCTGGAAATCGCGTGAAATGCGGCGACCGAGAGCGGCAATTCGAGTCTGCAACTGAACCTCGGAGACAACAACTTCATAACTCTCCAAGGGCATTTCAGTGATATTGGGATGCGACAACGCTGACCGCCCAGAATATAAAGTATTAAGAGTGTTGCGAGTAGAACCAGTTTCATTGCAGATATCGAGTGAAACGGCCTCACCGTCGCCGGGAGCCCAGGCCATGGCGCTGGCGACGGGCAATCCCGGAACCCAGACGATGCGGTCGCCGCTCAGAACCACGGGCCAGTTACCGCGAACCGTGCCCGGAACCGACAAATCCTGCAGCAGGCGATTTACTTTTCTTTCACCACTGGAGAAGAGCGGATGATAGCGGTCACCCGGCAATAGATTGCGAACCGTGAGACTGGACTCCAGCAGAATTGCGCGCAGAAGATCTGCGCGATTGTAAGCCTCTTTTGCTGAATCTTCGCCTAGCAAAGTAGCACGAATGCTTGTCTCTGGTCCCCCAAAAAACCTGCCGATAGGAATCATGCCCGGAACAGGAAGTCCCATGGCGTATGGGGCAGGCGGCGGATCGGGCTCAGGGGAGCGCAGGAAGAGATGGGGTGGACCTTGCGGATCGCGTACGACCTCAGCGATGAATCCGCGCGGCAGCTTGAGGCGTTCGGCGCGACCGGCGAGGGCGAATTCGCGCAGGGATTCGAGGTGGGCGAAGTCGAGAGCGAGGCCGAGAGGCTGGCAAAGGCTGCGCAAGATTCTCCGCTGGAGGGCGAGGGGCTGCGACTGGAGTATCTCCAAGGCCACGCCCTGCTCGGGATCAGCGTTTTTGCCGAGAGCGGAGGAGGTGAGGTCGTCGAAGAATGCGTTCTCAGCGGCGGCGATATCAGCGGTTTCGCAGAGCGCCTGGCGCAGACGCGGATTGTAATCGCGCTCAAGGGCAGGCAATAGACTGATGCGCACGCGGTTTCGCAGGAACTCCGGACTGAGATTGGAGGAGTCCTGACGAAAGGGCTGGCCAAGAGAATTCAGGTACTGCTCGACCTGCTGGCGGGTGGTAGAGAGCAGGGGCCGGATAAGACGCGGCGACGGAGACTCGGATGCGGCGGGGAGATTGCCCCCGAGAAGGGAAAGATCGAAGGTGCGATGGATTCCGGCGAGGCCGCTGGTTCCGGCGCCACGGAGGAGGCGCAGCAGAATGGTCTCGGCCTGGTCGTCGCGGGTGTGGGCGGTGGCGACGCAGTTGAGGCGGAGAGCGGTGGCGGCGCGCTGGAAGAATCCGTAACGGGCGCGGCGTCCGGCAGCCTCAAGAGAAAGATGGTAGAGGGTGGCAATAGAGGCGACATCTTCGGATTCGATGGCAGCTTCGAGGGAAAGCTGTGCGGCGAGTTCGCGCACGAACTGCTCGTCGGCATCGGCGTCCGGCCCGCGAAGGCGGTGGTTGAGATGAAGCACGAAGAGCACTACGCCCAAGTCAGGAGCGAGCTCGGTGAGCGAGCGCAGCAGCGCCACCGAGTCAGCGCCGCCGCTGACGGCCACACCGATGCGTTCACCGGGACGGACCAGGCGGTACTTGCGTAAGTAAACTTCGAGCAGTTTTAACACTGCAACATAATAGCGCGAGCGTGAGCAGAGAGGAGAGATACCCCGCCGGCAAATGAAATTATGAGAAACAAAAGTGAGGTGTACCTGAATTGGAGCATGTACCCCAATCTGGGAGTGACCTAAGCGGATTGGCAACGGAATGGTTGGCAGTTGGGCTGAATCACGGGATGATGTGGCAGGAGGAGGTTTTTCATGGATACAGACCCGCTGAGTTATGAGCACACTTTTCCGCCCATCCCTCCCAGCTATGAGCAGTGTGTTGCGCCAGCGACCGGCCCACGGGCTGATTATGTTGCATCGCCGCTGGCCATGGCCGCGCTGTTCGACTGGGATGAAGACGAGGAGTAATCACATAAACTCGGAGGTGTCGGAAGCTTGTTCGATTTTTAAGTTATTGATTGTAAAGACTATTGAAGTGATGTTATCGGAGATACGGTGACTCTCATCACATAACCGTCACATAAGAAAAGTCACATTGAAGAGAGTAATGGAAACCTCAAGCCCAGAACGGAATATAGCTGGCGTGTTTCTTTGAACTGCTCTCTGGATCTGAGAGCTTAATGTAGTTTGCTTCGATCGTATCCGCGATGATTCGAGATGCGATGGCGTAGTTTCTCTCCTCGATCGCCAGGCGCCGACGCAAAGTTGCATTTGTCATTTTCTGGCTAGACACGTAAAGCAGACATGCATGCTGGTAGCAAGCGCGGATGCGGTCTTTCCGGTCCATTGCGGAAAGCTTTCGGTGAGCGAACAACGTAACTCTTGTGTGGTGTTCGGTAACCTGAAAAATAGGCGCGGGAAGCTGATACGACTCCACATGGAAAATGACCTTGTCGATGCCACTGCCTCTTTCCTCGCAGACATTGATTCGCCTCATGAACGCCGCTAACCTTTCGTTGCGCGATTGTGGAGGTTCGTCAATAAAACGGTCTGGATTGATTAATGGCTGTCCGTAGTTGGTGATTTCAATTCGATCCGAAAAAATTTCCACCAATGGGCTATCGCCGGTGGCTGAAAAGTCCTGGTGGATGATGGCATTTGCGACGAGTTCCCTGATTGCGATCTCGGGAAACATCCGAACTTCTGAACGGAGCGCGGGGCCAATTACTTCGTTGATCGGCAACTGATCATTGATATAGCTAATGAGCCCTTCAAACGCAACCGCGTATCCTTTGGTTCCGTCCTGTTCCTTGACTGTCTCAACCCGATTCAGCCCCTGGTAGATGATGACGCGCACGGCTTTTCGAGCTAGACCCTCGAAATCAGACAATCTCTTGGCGAATAATATTGCACCGAGATTGGTGATGCTCCATTTGCTGTGATCGTTAGGAACAATCAGCTTTTCGACTTCTAGCCGCCGAATGATACCGTCCCGGTCCGAGGGTAGGCTGAGTTTCATCAGGTCGAAAAAGGCCGGGTAGTCGATCCTGCGCAATACGCCGTCATCATCGACATCGTCAAGGGCGATACCATTTTCGAACGGTATCCCCGAGAGTTGGCTCCAAAGTGCGCGCTCCTTTTCGGGAAAATCGCGCAGTTTCTTTTTGTAACTGCCCACTCGAATCCACGATGTATCACGAAACCGAACAGGTGTGTGAAGACATGGGACAACTTCAATCAATGATATGGCCAGGGAATGATATTCGAACTCATAAACCCTGAAATCAACCCGTGGACTTAGTAGGCGAACCAGTCAGCTCTCCAACTCCTCATTGCCAACCCGTTCGGCTTTTGGACGAAAAGAAGTGCCGACAATTCTGTGGGGCCCGTTCTCAACGCCCCAAACGATATAAGCGAGTTCCTTTCTATGCAGCGCGGCAGAATTGGCCAGCGCAGAGATATACTCTCCCGCCTCATCGGGATGTCCATTGTTGACCTTAAACTCTACCCACTCCGTCTCCCTTGGAAGCTGGACAAGAGCTTCAAGAAGACTAATGAGATCGCTCGTATCCATCATTTAGTCGAGCCTGGTGCTACGCGACTCGATGAGGCGCTGGACGCGGGCGGTGAAGGCTTCGATGGTGATGCTGCCTTCGGCTTTTTCCTGTCCGCGGACACGCACGTTGACCTCGCCGATTTCGGCTTCCTTGTCTCCGACGATGAGAATGAACGGAACCTTCTGCAAGGCGTGCTCGCGGATTTTGGCGTTCATCTTTTCGTTGCGGCCGTCCACATGGACGCGGACACCGACGGCCTTGAGGGCATCGGCAACCTTGTTTGCGTATTCGATGTGGCGCTCGGCGATGGGGACGATGGCGACCTGGGTGGGCGAGAGCCAGACCGGGAAGGCTCCGGCGTAATGCTCGATGAGGACTCCGAAGAAGCGCTCGACGGAGCCGTAGAGGGCGCGGTGGACCATGAGCGGCTGATGGCGCTGTCCGTCTTCGCCAACGTACTCAAGTTCGAAGCGCTGGGGAAGATTGAAGTCAAACTGCACGGTGGAGAGCTGCCAGAGACGGCCGATGGCGTCGACGAGTTTAACGTCGATCTTGGGACCATAGAAGGCTGCCTCGCCGGGAATGAACTTGTAGGGGATTCCCTTGCGCTCAAGCACGGTCTTGAGTGCGTTCTGCGAGGACTCCCATTGTTCAGGAGAGCCGACGTAGTGGGCGCGGTCTTCGGGATCCCAGCCGGATAGCTCGACCTGGAACTCCTCAAAGCCAAAGGTGTGCAGGACGCTGATAGCGAAATCGATGCAGCCCTCGACCTCGGATTCGATCTGGTCGGGAGTGCAGAAGATGTGGGCGTCGTCCTGGGTAAAGCCGCGGACGCGCATGAGTCCGTGCATGACGCCGGAACGCTCGTAGCGATAGACAGTGCCAAGTTCGCCGAGGCGGACGGGCAGATCACGGTAGGAGCGAAGCTGATCCTTGTAGATAAGGATGTGGAAGGGGCAGTTCATGGGCTTGAGGCGATACTCGGCGTCGTCGAGCTCCATGGTGTCAAACATGTTTTCGGCGTAGAAGCCTTCGTGTCCGGAGACCTGCCAGAGGGCGCGGCGGGCGACGTGCGGGGTGAAGACCAGCGAATAGCCGCGCTTGAGATACTCGGCGCGCAGCCAGTCTTCCATGATGGTGCGGATGAGTCCGCCCTTGGGATGCCAGAAGATGAGTCCGGGGCCGGCGAGCTCCTGAATGGAGTAGAGGTCGAGCTGCTGGCCGAGGGCGCGGTGGTCGCGGCGCTTGGCCTCCTCAAGCTGGCGCATGTACTCGTCCATTTCTTTCTTGGAGTAGAACGAGGTTCCGTAGATGCGCTGAAGCTGGGGATTGCCTTCCTTGCCGAGCCAGTAGGCTCCGGCGATGTTGAGCAGCTTGAAGGCCTTGATCTTCCCGGTAGAGGGGATGTGCGGGCCACGGCAGAAATCGACGAACTTGCCCGTCTTGTAGAGCGAGATCTTTTCATCGGACTTGGTGAACTGCTCGATGAAATGGCACTTCATGAAATCGCCTTCGGACTTGAAGCGTTCGAGTCCTTCGTCGCGGTCAAGGAAGTCGCGCGCGTAAGGCTCGTTGCGGTCAACGATCTCCTTCATCTTCTTTTCGATCTTTTCGAGGTCTTCGGGAGTGAAGGGAGTCTCGCGCAGAAAGTCGTAGAAGAATCCGGTGTCAGTGGCGGGGCCGTGGCCGAGCTTGGTTTCCGGGAAAAGCTCCAGCACGGCGGCGGCAAGCAGGTGCGCCGAAGAGTGGTGGAAGACCTGGAGCGACTCGGGATCTTTCTCAGTGAGCAGACGGAGCCGCGAATCCTGCTCGATGGGCCGGGTGAGATCGACGACCGTGAAAGAGTCATCGGCGAGGGCGACACCGGTAGCGTTCGCAGCCACGGCGGTATCGGCAACCAGGGGCGCGAGCTTGGCTGCCAAGGCAGCATCGGCGAGGCGCGGCGAAATCGACTTCGCAATGTCGAGGGCGGTGGTGCCCTGTGGAACTTCTCGGATGCTGCCGTCGGGGAGTTGAACTTTTATATCAGACATAGGGTAGGTCTCCGCTCGCGCGAACAAGGCGCAATGCAGAAGGATATTGGAGTCTTAAGTTTAGAGAATGCGGCGGGGAGAAGCAAACCGCGGGGAGGAACTGGATCGCTGGCGCTCGGTCACAGGCGCAGGATCATGACCTCGGTGGATTTGATGAGGGCGGCGGCGGTCTGGCCGGGCTTGAGCTGCATATCGCGAGCGGAGCTGGCGGTGATGATGGATGTGATCTGCTGGTCGCCGATCGAGAGCACGACTTCGGCCATCAATCCGCTGATGCGCAGGGAGAGGATGCGGCCGACGAGTTGATTGCGTCCGCTGACGCGATGCGTCTGCCCGCTGCGCACGGCTTCCGTTTTGCCGCGAGTCTTGAAGAGCAGGCGGTCGAGCTCGCTCTGCGGGATGCGGTGATGTCCGCCGGTGGTCTTGATGCTGCGAATCTTCTTCTTGTAAATCCACTGCTTGATGGTGGGAACGCTGATTCCCAACTGCGAAGCTGCGTCGGGGAGATGCAGTAACTCTTCGGTCACAGGCGCGGATTTGGCTTTGCTTGGCATCGGAACGAAATCCTACAGTCGGCGCACGCCACGGTCAACTAATTGCGTGTGCCAGCGTCATAACGGCGATAAATATTTGAAATAGCATAAAAACGATTATTTTTTGACTACTAAATCGTCTGTCTTGTACACTTCAATTTATTCTAAAACAGTAACTCAGGTTGGAGGGGAAATGAATAAAGTGAAGATTGCTGTTGCCGTGGCGGTTCTGTGTTTCTCGTCGACGTTGGCGTTCGCGCAGGATGGATATTTCGCGAACTGGTTTGCGCGGGTGGATAAATCCAAGGATGAACAGCCGCATTGGGTCACGCCGGTGGCGACGACCACGCCACGTCTGGAAGAAGAGTATCGCTACGATCAGCTCTGGCAGGTGAACACGAAGGGCGTTACCACGGACAGCTACGACGGCGGCAAAGGCGTCGAACTGATTCCATTTGACAAGGTGGAAGTGATCTTCAACATTCCGGCGTATCTCGATCACAACAATCCGGCGGTCAAGAATGGATCGGGAGACGTTGCGTTCCTCGTCAAGTACCGGCTGCTGTCGGCGAACGAAAAGAAAGGCAACTACATTCTGACGGCGTTTCTAGGTTGGAGCCTGCCGACGGGGTCTTACGCGAACGGAGCTTCCGATCCGGTGATTACGCCGACGATTGCGTATGGCAAGGGATTCCACGACGTTGACGTGCAGGGCACCTTCGGAGTGGGACTGCCGACGGGGAACACCAGCATCTCGGGGCGGAGCGTCGCGTGGAACAACGCCTTCCAATACCGCGCATTCAAGAAGCTGTGGCCGGAGGTAGAACTCAACTCCACGTTCATCGAGGGTGGCAAGAACGATGGGAAGAAGCAGACCTTCGTGACGCCGGGATTGATCCTGGGACGCTTTCCTTTCGCAGGCAGAGTCGGCTTCACGGTTGGCGGCGGATTCCAGATTGCGACCACGCACTATCACACGACGAATCACAATGGGATTCTGACCGTCCGCTTCCCCTTCTAAGGGTGGGAGTTCGGCAAAAAATCAGCCCGGCCAACAATGGCCGGGCTTTTGAAATGGAATTCACCCGCGGTCTAGAGCAATTCCGGGATTGGTGTGTCCTGCTCTCCTACCTTGTATGTTCCGAGATGAAGCGTGATGATGGGTTGCGTTTCGGCGGAGAGGCCGGTCCCACCTGAGGCCAGCGCGAGCTGAAGCCTGGAGCTAAGAACGGCCCC
>Ga0302320_10009307_pt1 | contig 21156 bp, 21 predicted proteins | sample Bog_T0_3_FD_202130 | JGI IMG/M metagenome (GOLD analysis project Ga0302320, IMG submission 202130) | Peat permafrost microbial communities from Stordalen Mire near Abisko, Sweden - Bog_T0_3 | ecosystem: Environmental > Terrestrial > Soil > Wetlands > Peat | place: Sweden: Abisko, Stordalen Mire...
CACCATGAAGGGCCAGTGGCATCAGCTGGGTGACAACGTCTCGCTCAAGTTCCTCATGTCGGGAACAATCTTCTATCTGCTCACCTGCTTCCAGGGGCCCATGCACAGCCTGCGCTCGGTGAACGCAATCGTCTCCAAAACCGACTGGATTCCCGGCCACGCGCACATGGCCGTGCTGGGCACCTTCTCGTTTATGGCCATGGCCGGTGTCTACTATGTCATTCCGCGCATCTTTAAAACTACGCTGCACTCTGAAGCGCTGGCCAACTGGAGCTTCTGGCTCTTCCTTATCGGCGGTCTCGGCATGTTTACCGCGCTCTGGCTGGGCGGCTTCTGGCAGGGTTGGCAGTGGAACAACCCATCCATTCCGTTCATCGATACGGTCGTCGCGTTGAAGCCCGTGTGGATGGTCCGCTTCCTCTCCGGCATCATCATCTTCACCGGCATCGTGCTGTTCATGTTCAACATCCTGTCCACCGCCATCAACGGGGGCAGGAATGCAGCCTCCGTGCCGGCGCGGTCGTAGGCGAAGGGAGACATCATGCTAGGCAAAACCGACAGCAACGCAATGGGGTTTGTACTCGCCGCCCTTGGCCTGTTTTTCATCGGCGGACTTTTGACCACGGTTGCCCCGCCCTTGCTCGACAAAAGCTGGAACAAGCCCTTCGAGAATCACGATCCCGCCAAGGGCCCGACCGGCAAGCTGGTTGGCTATACGGACCAGGAGATGCGCGGCTACCGCATTTACATTCGCGAGGGCTGCAAGTATTGCCACACGCAGCAGGTGCGCACACTGGCCGAGGATGTGGCGCGATCGGGCTGGAAGGGCGTGCCGGCGCCTGTTTCCACGCCGGATGAGTTCGTCAACGACTGGCGCCAGACTTTCGGCACCAAGCGCACCGGGCCCGATCTGGCGCGTGTCGGCGGCAAATACAACAAGCAGTGGCACAAGGCGCACTTCAACAATCCACGCGACCTGGTGCCCGGCTCCATTATGCCGCCCTTCCCGTGGATTGCCAACAACCCGCAGGAGCTTGACGACCTGGTGGCTTACCTGCAAACCCGCGGCCGCGCCAAGGATTGGCGCCCCGATAACGACTACGAGAAATAGAGAGCAAGCATGAGCGACTACACGTATCCGACAATCTACTTTTCGTACTTCCTGTTCGCGCTGCTGGTTGGCGGGGCTCTCTACTTCTTCATCCGCTCCCTCAAGGACGGCTACCTGGGCCCCAACAGCGAGGAGCCCAAGTACCGCATGCTGCGCGACGACGGCGACAACGACGTCAACCAATCTGCCGGCAGCCACCAGCCGGGGAGGCCATGATGAGCACCGAACCCACCAGGTCCGAACTGAAAGAATATGCCGGCGGCTGGATCACCGAACGCAAGGAGTCCGAGATTCCCGGCTTCCTCAAGCTCGCCTTTCCGGTCATCGTCATCGCAGTTCTCGTGTACCTTGTCCTCTTTATGAATGGCGAGGTCAAGCACTCCACGCGCGGCATGCTTGTGCAGCAGCTCAACGCCGTAACTGGAAACGCGAACACCTTCATGTACATTGTCGGGGCAATCATCGCAATCTATGCGGTCATATTGCTCGCCTTTGTTTTCGGCAAGCAAAAACACGAGGAATAACACCAGGCCATGGCGTCAGCAAACGGGCAATTCGACCTGATCGGCGGGGCAGGCTACTGGATGCAGATGGTCAAGTGCCAGGATGCGTGCCCGGTAAACACCGATGCGTGCGGCTATGTAAACGCCATCGCCGAAGGCCGCGACGAGGACGCCTATCGCATTGCGCGCGCCACCAATCCCTTCGCTTCCATCTGCGGGCGGGTTTGCGGTGCGCCGTGTGAGGCCAACTGCCGCCGTGGCAGCCTTGACGAGCCCGTTTCCATCCGCGCGCTCAAGCGGTTCGTCACCACGCGGTACGGCCCGGAGACGGGTGACTTCAGCCGCCATCGCGACGGCGCAAATCTTGAAATGCTCCCACCTAATCACGGTGCGTTTGAAAGAATTGCCGTCATCGGCGCAGGCGTGGCCGGTATGACCGTCGCTCACGATCTGGTGCGGCTCGGCTACAAGGTCACGGTGTTTGAAGCCTCCGCCAAGCCCGGCGGCATGTTGACAGCCGGCGTGCCCGTCTTCCGCCTGCCGCGCGAGCTGGCGATGGCAGAAATCGATGCCATTGTCTCGCTCGGCGTCGAGTTGAAGTGCAACCAGCGCCTCGGCCGCGACTTCACCATCCGGCAGTTGCGCGAGCAAGGGTTCAAGGCAATCTTTCTCGGCGTCGGCCTGCCCAAGGGACGCAAGCTCGACCTGCCTGGATCGAATCTCGTCGGTGTTTACGACGGCATGGATTTTCTGCGCGCCTTCAACGACGGCACGCCGCTGCCGGTTGGCCACAAGATCGTCGTCATCGGCGGCGGCAACGTGGCTTACGACGTGGCGCGCTCCGCAGTGCGGCCTCTCGATGCAATGGAGTCCGAAGAACAGTCCGCCGACATGGCCCGCGGCGAGTCCGTTGCTTATGACGTGGCCCGCTCTGCAATGCGCCTCGGCGGCAAGCGCGAGGTGCACGTTGTGTGCCTTGAAGGCCGCGAGGAGATGCCTGCCGACGAAGTGGAAGTGAGCGAAGGCGCTGAAGAAGGCCTGGTGCTGCACAACTCGCGCGGGCCGCGCGAGATTGTCGGCCAAAACGGCCGCGTTGCCGGCCTGCGCACCGTTGAGTGCACAGCTGTCTTTGATGCGAATCACCGTTTCAATCCGACATTCGACGAGTCCCACATTGACACCATTGAAGCCGATACCATTATCTTCTCCATCGGCCAGTCCTCCGATCTGTCTTTTCTGCAACCTGGCGATGGGGTTGAATCGGTTCGCGGCCTCATTCAAGTCGATCCCGAAACCTACCAGACAACGGCGCCCGATGTCTTTGCCTGCGGCGACATTGCCCACGGCCCGCGGCTTTTCATTCACGCCATTCGTTCAGCGCAGATTGCGGCGCGCTCCATGCATGACTTCCTGCGCGGCACCCACACCGAAATCGCGGTCGAGTCGTCATGGGAACCTGCGGCGTACACCATGCGCGAGGGCTGGGATCAGCTTCGCCGCCATCATCCGCCGGTCGTTGCCGCCAGCGAGCGAGCCGTTTCATTGCGTATTGTGGAGGAGAACTATCCCGATGCCGAAGCGCGTACGCAGGCTGCGCGCTGCCTGCGTTGCAACGTCAACACCGTCTTCGACACCGGCATGTGCGTTGCCTGCACCGGGTGCGTGGACGTGTGCCCGGAGAGCCTGATCAAGCTCACGCCCGTGGCTGAGCTTTGCAAGACGCCCGAAGGCCGCGACTGGATTGCCGGCCTGGCCGGTGTGCCGCCCGCCGAACTCGACACCTTCGACAAAGAGCAGCTCAATGCCATGGGCGGCGTCATGGTCAAGGACGAGTCCACCTGCATCCGCTGCGGACTCTGCGCGGCCCGCTGCCCCTCGCGCGCCATCACCATGCAGCGGTTTCAATTCAAGCGCCAGTGCGTGACGGTACCCGGTCTCAATCCAAAGCTGAAGCGCGAGCAGTCCGCGGCCGGGAGCGCATAGCCGACAAATGACCTTGGCCTTCACTCCCGCCGATTTTTGTCTCATCCTGGTCTTTGGATTTGTCAGCAGCCTGCACTGTGTGCAGATGTGCGGGCCGGTAGTGCTGACTTACAGCGTGGCCGCAAACACCTCGTCAGGACGGCGTTCGCTGCTGGGCCTGCACCTGGCTTACAACGCCGGCCGTACGCTGACTTACACGCTCCTTGGCGCTGCGGCGGGGTTGGCGGGCGGAGCCATGGGATGGGTAGGCAGGCTGGCGGGCATCGAGAATGTCGCTTCGATCGTTGCCGGCATCGCCATGATTGTTACGGCGCTTTTCATGCTCGGCCTGGGCCTCGGACTCAAGGGCTGGGGTGGGTTCGCCATGCCGGGCCGGTTGCTACGGCCTGTGGGCAAACTCATCTCCTCGCCATCGCCTCAATCCAAGTTCGCACTCGGCGTACTGATGGGATTCCTGCCCTGCGGACTCATCTATGCGGCGCTGATGAAGGCCATTGGCGTGGCGACACCGGGCGGCGGCGCGCTCACCATGTGCGCCTTCGGCGCGGGCACCAGCGCGGCGCTCGTTGTTGTCGGCCTTGGCTCGTCTGCTGCCACGCGCAAAATCGCCCGCTGGGGCACCACAATCTCTGCAATCACGGTCCTGGTCATGGGTGCAATCCTGATTGCGCGCGGTGCATGGGCCGGCCCGTTCATGATGCACTGCCATATGCCTCACATGGTGATCTGATTGGTGATTGATCCCATGTCGACTCGTTCCGCATCGCCGCAAGCAGCGCCGCCCAAAGTCACGATTCCGGGCTCGCGCTATCACCGCGTGCGCAAGACCGTGCAGACCATCTGCGTCCTCATCTTCGTCGTGCTTCCGCTCTTCGATATCATGCGCGTGGATATTCCGCGCCAGCGCTTTTACTTCTTCGGCGTGGAATTGTGGATCAGCGAGTTCGCCATCCTCTTCCTCACCATGATGTTTTTCTGGATACTGATCGCCGCCATGGCCATGATCTACGGCCGCTTCTGGTGCGGCTATCTCTGCCCGCAGATGATCTTCAGTGAGGCCGCCAACACGATCGAGAAAGGCATCACGCGCCGCGTCAGCCGGACCTTTCCCAATGCATCCGACAGAGCGCGCTGGTGGATTTCGAAGGCCGCCGTTTACATTCTCGGAGTTCCGCTTTCCACCTTCTTCGCATTCGTCTTCGTGTCGTACTTCGTCCCGCCCGCCGAGCTCTTCCATCGCTTGATGGCTTTTGACATCCGCACTGCGGGCGGAATCCTTGGAGCCTCGGTTACGGCCGTCACTTTCTTTGACTTCGCCTTTCTCCGCCAGCGCTTTTGCACTGCCATCTGCCCCTACGGCTACCTGCAAAGCATGCTCGCCGATAAACACACCCTGCTGGTTCACTTCCACGATCCCAACCACATGTGCATCAACTGCGCCAAGTGCGTCCGCGCCTGTCCCATGGGCATCGACATTCGCAAGTCGTCGCACCAGCTGGAGTGCACCCACTGCGCAGAATGCGTGGATGCGTGTTCCGGCATCCTGGGCAAGCTGAACCGGAAGACGGTCATCCAATATGGCTGGGGAGACGACACCAACAGCTTTGTCGAAGAGCATAAGTGGTATCGCCGCATCGGCCTGCGCGATGGCAAGCGCATCGTCATCCTCATGCTTCTGCTGATTTACGCGACCGGCCTGGCCATCGCCATTGGCCTGCGCAAGCCGGTCCTGGTGCGCATCTTTCCCAATCGCAGCGAGCTGTACACGGTCGGTTCTGACGCCCAGATTCACAACCACTTTCGTCTGCTTGCCTCCAATCGCGGCCGCGTAAACGCTACAGTCACTCTCTCGGTTTCCGGCTTGCCTTCGGCCTCGCTGATCGGCCTCGACCAAACCATCGCACTCGCCCCAGGCGACAACATCGAGCGGCAGTTTGACATTGCATCACCCGCCTCGGCCGCTGGACTTGGCATCAATCCCATCACGCTTCATGCGCAGGTCACGCCAACGCAGACCCCGCTGAGCTTCGACGAAAACTTCATCGCGCCTTTCGAGCCTGCGTCAACGCCGGCGGCCAGGCCGTGACCATCGTGAGGATTCCATCATGCACAACGGAGTAACCATGCCAACATTTTCCACCCCCGTAGAGCCGGTAGTAAAACGCAGTCCCGTCACGCCGCTCAGTATCGTCCTCGCCATCGTCTTTGTAACTTTCTGCGGCATTCTGGTCTTCGCGTACGTCGCCACCAAACGCATCAACCCGGTGATGCTCGATCAACAGGGCCATCCGCTCGACGCGCAGTCCCAGCCTGTCCAGCCCTCTGCTTCTCACTAGCCATGGCGACCGGCACTCCATGCGGGCTGTGTGAACTGCCGTGCCGGCGCGGTGCCGTCCTGCGTGCGTTCGAAAGCGGCTCGATTGAGTTCTGCTGCATGGGTTGCGCCAACGTCTACGCCATACTGATGGAAAGCGGGGTACTCGCCAACGGGCAAAATATTCGCGAGACCGAGATTTATCGCCGCAGCCTCGAACTCGGCCTTATCTCGAACGCCGATAGCGATCGACCGCAGGCATCCAGATCCCGGTCGGTGCCAATCAATCCGGAAGCTCCCACGCAGGAAGCGGTCTATCAGATTGGCGGCATGTGGTGCTCGGCCTGCAGCTGGCTCATCGAGCATGCCATAGACCAGCTGCCCGGGATCGTCAGCGTCGAAGTCTATTTTGCCTCCGATCTGGCCAAGGTCAAGTATTGCCCTCTCTTGTTGCCTCCAGATCGAATTCCAGCGCGCATCCGGGAGCTCGGTTACCGCGCCTCTGAGTTCGGCAAAGACACCTCCCCATCGAAATCCGACATCCGCGATTTAGTAACCCGACTCGGCGTCGCTGCATTTCTCTGGGCCAATATCATGGCCTTCAGCGTCGTCCTTTATGTCGGCTACTTCGAGAAGATTTCCCCCAGTGCCAGCCGTATTCTGCCCTTCATTCTGTGGGCGCTGGCCACGCCGCTTGTGTTCTATTCAGGGTGGCCCATTCTTCGCTCCGCCGCGATCGGCCTCCGCAATCTGCAGGCCCGCATGGAAGCGCTGCTCGCTCTGGGCATTCTCACCGCGTATGCTCTCTCCGCTGCGCAAACCGTACGGGGACAGACCCATGTTTACTTTGATACTGCCGCTGCGATCGTCACCCTGGTTCTGGCCGGCAAACTCATTGAGCGCGCCGCCAAAGATCGCGCCGCCGGGTCCATCTCCGCGCTCTATCGCCTGATGCCTAAAAAAGTCCGCGTGGAAGTCGGCTCCGGCGAGCGCTTTGTCGCGATCGATGCGCTCGAGCCAGGCTCCATCTTCATCGTCAAAGCTGGCGAACGCATTCCGGCCGACGGAGTGATCGTCACCGGCACAACGCACACCGACGAGTCCCTGCTCACCGGCGAATCCGTCCCGGGTGCAAAAAGTGAAGGCGACACCGTGGTCTCCGGCAGCCTCAACACGGACGGCGTCATTCGCGTTCGTGTCCTGCGCACCGGTGAAGACAGTACCCTCACCCAGATCATTCGCCTTGTTGAACGCGCACTCTCCAGCCGCGCACCCATCGAGCGCACCGTAGATCGGATCTCGCGCATCTTCGTTCCCGCCGTTGTGGTTCTTGCGCTTGTTGAGCTCATCTTCCTGGTCGCGACACATCACGCCGCTGGTCCCGCACTGTTGCGGGCTACGGCCATCCTGGTCATCGCCTGCCCCTGCGCGCTTGGTCTGGCCACTCCGCTCGCCATCACCGCCGCGGTCGGAGCCGCATCGCAGGCCGGGTTGCTCATCGCCGACAGCCGTGTGCTTGAGACCATGGGCAAAGTAGACACCGTCCTTCTCGACAAGACCGGCACCATCACGCAAGGCGACTTTCGCTTGCTGGACTTTGTGTCTTTCCCGATTGATGGCAAACCCCCAGCAACCTTTGAAGAGTACCTGCCGCTGCTTGCCGCAATCGAGGCCTACTCCGAACACCCACTCGGTCGTGCCGTAGTGCAATTCGCGCGCGCGCGCGGCATCCGGGCCGTCGCCGTCACCTCCGTCGACATTCAGAAGGGCCTGGGCATCCTCGCCGTTCACGCGGGCAGAACTGTATTCCTCGGCAATCGCAGGCTGGCGGAAGTTCAAGGCTGCGCCGTGAGTGTCGGCGCCGCTGAGAGCATTGAGCAGTGGCAAAAACAAGGCCGCACCGTTGCCTTGTTTGGCATCGGCAGCGAGCTGCGCGGCGCGCTCGCCTTTGGCGATCAGGTCAAGCCCGATGCGTCCGCAATGGTCCAGAGCCTCATGCGGCGCGGCATCCTGGTCAGCCTTGTTTCAGGCGATGCGTGGCCAACTACTGCGTGGACAGCCAGCCAGATCGGCATTGCCGATTTCACCGCCGAGGTCAGCCCCGAGGGAAAGGCAAAGATCGTTCAGCAACTGCAGGCCGCCGGCCACCGGGTCGCCATGATCGGCGACGGCATCAATGACGCGCCCGCGCTTGCCCAGGCGGATCTCGGAATCGCCCTGGGCACAGGCGCAGATATCGCCATGAGCGCTGCGCCAATGGTGCTCGTCTCCGGCGCACTGGCAAAGGTCGATGAAGCCTTCCGGCTCGCCGCCATGACCACGCGCATCGTGCGTCAAAATCTCTTCTGGGCGTTCTTTTATAACGTTGCCGGCATCTCGCTCGCCCTCGCAGGAGTCCTCACACCGATATTCGCCGCTGCTGCCATGCTTCTCTCCAGCGTGTCAGTGGTCGCCAACTCCATGCGGCTTAGCCGGCGAGGGGGCGGAAGCAGATGACCAAACATCCGCAAAGTCTCAAGCTGGTGAATTGCAGCGTCGACATGCGAGCCGGCGCGCATCTGGCGGCCCGGAACGCGGGGCGCAACTCCTCCATGCAACTGACGCGCGCCGCCGACTATGCTTTGCGCGCCATGATCCATCTGGCCTCGCTACCGGCCGCGGAGCGAGCGCTGTTGCCGCAGATGGCGCGGGCCATCGGCGCCCCGGAGAGCTTTCTCTCCAAGGTGCTTCAATCCCTGTGCCGGGCCGGCCTTGCGGCTTCGCATCGCGGACAGTCCGGCGGGTTTGAGATTCTGCCGGCAGGCCGCACCGCGACCGTCGCTGCGGTCATTCTATCCATTGAAGGGCCCATCGCGCTCAACGTCTGCATCGATCCGGAACTGTCCTGCAGCCGCAAGTCCTTTTGCCCGGCTCACCCGGTCTGGGTCGCCGCGCAGAGGGCGATGCTCGCCGTGCTCAATGCAAAAACGATAGCCGGACTTGCCGCGATTCCGCCCGCAAAGCGTTGCGGACTCTCCGGGCAATGAACGGGCTCACAAGCAGCGCAATATCTGGGCTTTCGGGTGTCATCGCACAACATCGACCAGGCCAATGAAACGCCGAGCTGCCTTCTGAGCAGAGTGCCGGAGCGGGTTACTTCATCGCTGGTCTACTGCTCAAATTCGTCTTCACGCCGCTTGCGGCCTGGCGTGCCTTGGTCCAGCCGAATGAGCCTGACGAGGTCTTCCGCCATTCTGCCGGGCATCTCGACCATGTTTATGTCGCGACGCAGCGCTTCGCCATTGCAGCCCCGGTAGTCGATTTCATGAGGCAGGTCTCGTCGATGGCGCGCGCAACGCCGGCGTACAGAAGCTCTGCCGCATCGATGCAGTCGAAATATCGGTCGACCTCGGCCGCATCCTTCAGGAGCGTACGGCACCCTCAAGACTGGACGACAACTCCAGCGCCGAGACGAAGATTGTTTTGCACGTTGGTGGTTGAGTTGGGCAACTGCGTGCGCAGCCAGTTGGCTTCAAATGCGCGCAGGGAGAGATGGGGTTGGAGCCGGAGGGTGAGGCCGCCTCCGGCCATGTAAGCCAAGCCGTTTGCGGTGTCGCTGGTGGCGCTGGGGACCGGGAAAGACGCTGTGGAGGCCATTGACCTCGCCGACCAGGAACTGGCCGAACCACGAAACGAAGGAGCCTTCAACCCGATTCAACTTGCACCTTCATGCTCGCCAGCCTCCGCGCTACACCCGTGCAGCCAGTCGCTTTGTCAATGTCCTTGCCTACTCGGAGGAAACCCTGTCGGGCTGGGGCCGAGGCGATGGCAACATCGGGAGTCACGAGCACGCCCGTGGTTGCTTGGGAGACCGGACTCATCTGCGGTAACGTCAGTGCGCAGCAACTCCTGGCGGGACGGAGGCGAGCGGTTGTCCGGAAATCTGGACGCAATGGCTCGTATCCATTTGCTTCGCGACAAGATTGATGACGAATGCTTACGATTGCTCCTTCATCTGAACCAACAACATGCGAAGCCCTGTCTTTGCGGAGATCCCGTGCGACAGCATTGGAGGCATGTACACGAAGGAGCCAGCCTGGGCTCTTATCTTGTCCGGTCCTAACTGCAGTTCGGCATCGCCCTCCAGAAAATAGAGAACGCCAGGCGTTGGGGCTGAGTGTGCCGAGAGTTCCTCACCCATCGCGAAGCCGAATAAGGTTACGTTGACCTTTTCGTCTTTGTGCAGAACACGGCTCAGGATGCCCTCTTGTGGAAGTACGAATTCCTGGTGCAGATTTGCAAAAAATGTATAGTCCATGTGTTGCTCCCTTGTCTCACTTGTTTCAAATATCAGTTCCCGCAGCGTCCTTGCTGGCGGCCGTGCCATCAAAGACGGCGCATGGAGATTGACCTATTGCTCAGCGACCCGCCAATGCAACGATACGGTCTTCATTCCTGTCGTGCAACAGAACGCCCGTCCGGCCCGGCACTTCGTTGCCGTACGAGTGCCCAGTGAGCAATCCGAGGATGAACCACGCGAACAGTGCCGCACCGATCGCGAACAGGATATCTCCGGGAACGCGCATCCAGCGCAGCGTTTGCATGGTGCCGGACTGCATGAACTGCGAGGAGCGCGCATACCAGGTGCCCCGTTCAATGGATGCCCAGGCCTGCAGGAGTCCGACCGGAAGCATGCTGAGAATGACCATGAAGATCAAGCCGAAGTTCAGAGACCAGAAGGAGAGTTTCAACGGAGCCTCCTTCCACTTGCGACCAGGGTTGAGCGCTCGCAGGCAAAACAGCGTGAGGCCAAGACCGAGCATTCCGTAGACGCCGAACAAAGCCGTATGCCCGTGGACGGGAGTGAGGTTGAGTCCCTGAACGTAATAGAGAGAGATCGGCGGGTTGATCAGGAAGCCGAATAATCCTGCTCCCACGAGGTTCCAGAATGCGACTGCGACGAAGAAGTAGATGGGCCACTTGTAGTTTGCAATCCACTGCGATTTCTTCGTCGGCTGCGCAAGGCGGATGTTCTCCCATGCTTCATAGCCAATCAGAGTCAGTGGCACAACTTCGAATGCGCTGAAGATAGCGCCCAGACCAATGACGGCAGGAGTAGCGCCGGCGAAGTAAAGGTGATGAAACGTGCCGATGATTCCGCCGGACAGGAAGATGATTGTCGAAAAAAGGGCAGCCTTGGTTGCCGTCCGAATCTCAATCAGCCTGAGACGTGTGAATAAGAAGCCAATCACCACAGTCGCGAATACTTCGAAGAAGCCTTCAACCCAGAGGTGAACGACCCACCAGCGCCAGTATTCAGCCGTAACAAGATGGCTGCGCTGACCATACATCAGTCCCGCGGAATAGAAGAGCGGTATGGCTATGCTCGAGATGAGGAACAAGATCAGAAGCGAGCGGTCTTCGCTCTTGCGAACCAGCGCCGGTTTCAACGCCGCGACCATCAGCACAAGCCACAGCACAAGGCCAACGAACAACAGAATCTGCCAGAATCTGCCGAGATCGACGTATTCATAACCCTGGCTTCCGAACCAGAACCACATATTGCCAAGGCGCTGCTGGATGCCCAGCCACTCGCCGGCAAGCGAACCTCCAACCACGAGAATCAAAGCACCGAAGAGTGCATTGACACCAAGCCGCTGATACTTCGGTTCGTGCCCACTCACAGCAGGGCCAACATAGAGACCGGTCGCGAGCCACGACGTGGCAATCCAGAAAATGGCTAGCTGCAGATGCCAGGTGCGGGTGACGGCGTAGGGCAGATACTTCGCGAGCGGGAAGCCAAAGAAGGACTGTCCCTCGACGCCGTAGTGAGCCGTCAGCACTCCCATCAAAATCTGGACACCCCAGAGGATGACCACCACATAGAAATATTTCAGTGTCGCGCGTTGCGAAGGCGTGGGCGTGAAGGCCAGAAATGGATCCTTGTCTGGGTAGGGTCCATGCACGAGTTCCTTCTCCTGGGACGCGTACCACCAGACAAGGCCACCGATTCCCCCTAGCAGACCGACGAAGCTGAGGACACTCCACAGCACAGTGCCAGAAGTTGGTTGGTTGCCGATCAGTGACTCATGCGGCCAGTTGTTTGTGTAGGTCGTCTCAGACTCAGGGCGGTCCGTGCTGCAAGCCCACGAGGTCCACCAGAAGAATGCTGCCAGCTGTTTCTGCTTTGCAGCGTTGGTCAATGCACCGCTCGGGATGGCATAAGCTGATCTGCCGGTCGCAAAGACGTCTGTGTAGTAGGCCCGAAGCTGCTCGAATGCCCCGGCGCGGTCGGCACTCAGTGTGACGCGATTGCGCGAAGCATCGAAAGTGTTCGTCCGCATCTCGCGAATCAGGCGAGCCTTGAGCACTGCCTGTTGATCGAAGCTCAAAGCCTCGAAGTTCGCCGCACCATCCCTGTGCGCCCAGGTATTGAGCAGAATCTCCGATTCACGGTGCAACCAGTCTGCACTCCAATCGGGTGCGACATAGGCTCCGTGACCCCAGACCGTTCCGATTTCCTGTCCGCCGATCGACTGCCATACTCCTTGCCCATCCGTGATGGAACTGCCAGTGAAGAGAAGCTGGCCGTCCGTGTTGTAGACATCTGGGATGGGCGGAGCTTCGCTGATCATCTTCCTGCCGACTCCCCCGAGAACGGCGAAAGATCCAATGATGACGATGGCGAGTGCCACCCAATACCGCTTGTAGGACATAATTTCTCCTCAATGAACCGCGCACTCTGTGCCGCGCTAGAACCACCGTAGAGAATCCTATTGACCAATGCAGGGACTTTGGTCACTGAAAGGGGATCAGTTTTCACCTATTTTTTTTGAGGATGTCTTGATCGCTGTTATCCCATTGATGCGAGTCGTCTGCCAAGCCTGATAAAGTTGCCCTTGTTCCGTCCTGCACGCAAATGTCAGCCTCCAAGGCGGTACTCAGAGCCACTTCCCCAAGGGGGTCAACTCCATGTCGTTTCGTTCGGTATTTCTCGCTGTCGTTATTGCATTTGCGCTCATTCTGTCCGCGTTCCTCGTCAACCGGCAGCGTCCCAGCGTCGAGACGGCTCAGCCCACGGCCGACTTCGTCCGGGCGTCTGGAAAGTGCGCAGAATGTCATGCCCGGCTTCAGTACTCAGTCGTCCACGAATATGAGATGTCCGCTCATGCGAAGAAGGGCGTTAATTGCCTGGACTGTCACCAGCCCGGCCCCGGCCAACAGAAGGTTGATCACCACGGGTTCACTATCAGCGCTCATCTCACCGCTGGCAATTGCCGCTCCTGCCACGAAGGCATTTATCAGGAATTCCTTCGCAGCCGTCATGCGGCACCGAGCTGGGCCGCCGTGCACGGGGAGAAAGGCCTGAGTCCGGAGCAAGTCTCCTTCAGCGAGCAGTTCCAGCCTGGTGGCACAAAGCGCCCACCAAACCCCCTCGTCCTTCCGGAAGGGCATCCTGCAGCCACATCGGGCTGCGAACAGTGCCACGCAGTTGGCAAACCCAATGATGACGGAACGATTGGGACCTGTACGCAATGCCATTCCCGGCACACGAGTTCAGTAGAGCTTGCGCGCTTGCCTACAACATGCGGCCAGTGCCACATGGGTCCCGACCACTCGCAGATAGAGATTTACAACGAGTCCAAGCACGGCGTCATGTTCGCCGCCCAGCGCAACCTGCTCAAACTTGACGCTGACCCGCGCACACTCACCACTCGCGACATGTTCGTGCCCACCTGCGCAACGTGCCACATGAGCGGCATCAACGGCCTCAAGGTCACGCACAATCCATCTGACCGACTGGGCTGGTACCTGGCCGATGCAATTACCACCCATCGCCCGAACTATCTGCAGGCTCAGATCAATATGAAGCAGGTCTGCACGCAATGCCACACGCAAGCCCTCGTCGACCGCGTTTATGACCAGGGCCAGCAGGTCGTCGAAAGCACCAACGCGAAGATCCTTGCCGCCAAAGCAATCATGGACGGCCTCCACAAGGATGGCTCTCTCTCCGGACCTCCGTTTACGCACACCATCGACTTCACTTACTTCAACCTCTGGCACTACGACGGCCGTACATCGAAGCACGGGGCCTTCATGGGCGGCGCCGACTTTGTGCAGTGGCACGGCAATTACGAGTTGCTGTCAAAGACTGTCGAGTTGCAGCATGATGCCGACGAATTGCGGAGAGAGCATGCTCACAAGTAACCTCCTGATTCGCTTGAAACGCATCCTCGCAGACTCACGCCTTAAGTGGGCGCACGACCCTCAGCTTTGGATCGAGCTGTTTGCGACTGCGAACCTGGCGATCCTTGCCGCGGACATTTACATCGCCCACTCGGTGAATCATTTCCAGAAGGCTGCGGAGTATATTCCGTTGTACTTTTCGATCGGAGCCCCGGTCGTTCTCGCGTTGATCATCGCTTTGCGCTGGATTGGGCACTTTGAATCGCCGTGGCGCGATGTTGGTTATATGGTCGGCTGGCTTTCTGTCCTGGTCGGACTGGGTGGGGTTCTCTACCACCTTGAGAGCCGGTTCTTTCTCGATCGAACGCTCAAAAGCCTTACCTACGCCGCGCCGTTTGCCGCACCGCTGGCATATACAGGACTCGGCTTCCTGCTTCTGATGAATCGCATGGTATCCGCGCGCAGCGCAGAGTGGGCACGTTGGGTCATCTTCCTGGCATTAGGTGGTTTCTTCGGAAACTTCGTATTGTCCTTGACCGATCATGCGTCGAACGGATTCTTTGCAAAGACCGAATGGATTCCGGTTATCTCTTCAGCCTTGGCAACCGGGTTCCTGATCGTTCCGCTCATACTTACCGTGACGCGGCGGTTCATGGATGTGTGCCTGATCGTGATGCTGACGCAGGCATTCGTCGGCGTACTGGGATTCTGGTTTCATATCCAAGCAAATCTTGTTGAACCGGGTCACAGTTTATTCGACAGGCTGGTCAATGGCGCTCCGCCGATGGCGCCCTTGCTGTTTCCCAACCTCGTGGGACTGGCGCTGATTGGAATGTGGGCGCTTCTTCCCCATCTTGAAGAGGCTACGCCAGGCCGGTCGTGGCTGGGAGCAACCTACGATTGGGCACACCCTGAAAACGACGCAGAGACCGGCAGCTAACGCGCCCCGTGTCCCGCGCCTTAGACAGTGCGCAAGTATGCAGCTGTTCGTTGAGTTGACTTGTTGGCTGCAAATGCGGAGCTCCCCATCACAAATGTAAGTACCAGGTTGGTCGCGAAGATCAACACTCCGGCCAGCTCCAGCATGCCTGAGACAGGTAAAACCTTCCATGCAAACGAGACCAGACCTTCATATGCGAGAGGTTCAGAGGAAACGCGGAGCAGGCATCCAGTCTGAAGACATAGCAGACTGAAAAACATGAGGCGCTTGCTGAAGATACTCTGAATGCCGGCGAAGTGAGGCAAGATACGAGGCCCTATCGCGAAGACCATCGTTGCCGCGAATCCGACCGTAAGCGCGTGACGCGAGGCGCCCCAGATACCTCCGTGTACATCGGAAAATGCAGCCCAGACACTCATCGATCCAGCCGCGATCAGCCATGCATACGACAGACGAACGAAGACTGGGAAACTTGGATGGATGCCCTGAGTCTTCGCCAGCCCGTGGGGCTTCTCCCCAAGGCGCAATGCCAATCCGATCGTCACAGCGCTCATCGCGAACAGGATAGTAGCGGACCCCGGCGACCCAGCCACTCCGAAGAGAACGCCTGCGACATCCAGGCATAACGCCGCCTGGAACCAGCGAACATTGGGCTTTGTGATTGCGAGAAAAGCCGGCAGCCACCGCGCCGAGAATCCCCATACCACGGGAACAACAAATCCCCATCCAAGCACCACGAGATATCGCTGATCGAGCGAGTGCGGAAACGAGCGAAGGCCTCCCTGCCAAGCCAATCGAACACACTCGACGAAGTTCAACATCACTGCGGACGCCAGTCCCGCGGTCCCGATCAGGACGGAAACCATCCAGAGTTCCATGGGAGGCTTCGCTCTATTTGCCTGAGTTGAAGCAGGCAGCTTATGGTGCGACGCCGCATAGAGAAACAGAATCACCGCGATGAGTTCAAATCCCGCAGAAACCGGGAGGAGCGCGCGCCAATGCCATCCATAAATGTTTGCGAACCATCGCATAGCGACACCGGATTCCCAAAGTACGAAGCTCGACAGAGGCAGACGAACCGCAGATCGTCCCTGTGCGGGCTGTGAATAGAATCCGATCCCAAGAATAAAGCTGCCGATCCAGCCAAACACCTGAGCATGGCCGTGCCCTTCCATCCACGCGGCTGGCAATGTGCCCAGACCGTGATGCGCGCTGATCGCCATCAGGTTCGAGAATCCCAGCAAGGTCCCAGGCAAAGCCATAAAGAAAAGCCCGCTTGCGATCCACAGGCGGAGCATCAGACTTTTCTGCCTTTCGCGAGCAACAATTGCCGCAGTCTCTCCGATGGAGGCTGAAGGGACAAACGGTTCGAACAACGGAAGCGTAGACATCACTAGCTCCTAGCCTTGAGTTCTGTTTCTAGTTGAATGGCGCGGGGAAACAAAACATCGTTCTCGAGATGGATGTGCCGCCTGAGGTCAGCCTCGAATTCGCGGAGTCCAGAAAGGAGCGCGACACGCGTAGCGCACGCCCACGGGGGCGGCTCGAAGTGATTGGTCAGCCGAATGAGTTCGGCCACAAGGTGATCGGCAGACTCGTGTTCCTGCTCCATCATGAAGATCGGGTGCGTAACTGAACGGAAGCATGGGTGCGAGGACGGGTAAGCGACGATCGACTCCTGATCCATTTGCGAGATGAACGGGAAGAGAACCTGCTCTTCCTTCTGAATATGCGTATACATCTCGCCTCGAAGCTTCTCAATCAGTTCGGCAACCTTCGCGAGTTCAGGCGCACGATCGCCTCGCGCGGCTGCCACCTTTGAAGCCATCTCCGCGAGTCTCGGAAGCTCCTGACGAACGCAATGGTGGTGAATGCGGACGATGTGCTGGATCAGGCGCGCCAGGGGAAGGGTTGCCGCATCTAGAGCCAAGCCGCCCGGCTCCTTGGCCTCTGAATCGGCGAGCTTTTCAAGGACTTGGTCAACCGAGATCTGCAGTTCCTGGCATGCGCCTTCAAGCGAGAGATCCGCCTGAAGGCATAGATCAATATCGAATCGATGAAAGACTCTGGCAGAAAACGGATGCTGCGTTACAATCTCACGGATGGACTGGGTTGGGGTCGGCATAAGCACTCTCCAACTGCAACCCTATCGATCTGCCCAGGCCAGAGCAGTAACTTATGTCACTCGAAGTCCGGAAGTTCTAAGATGGCGCCTCCAGCAAGGCCTTGAGGCCGCCGAGATCCTTTACTACGATTTGTCGCGCATCCACGTCCAGAAGTCCCTCAGCCTGCAAGCGCATTAGGTTGCGAGAAATCAATTCGCGCACTGTTCCCAGCTGATGGGCCAGTTCCTGATGGCTCGCGGGAAGTTGAAACTCGATGCCGCGTGCCGTCTTCCTGCCTTCGCCATCAGCAAGCTTCAGCAATGCCACAATCAAGCGCTGGCGAATGGTCGTGAACGATAGCTCTTCAATGATCCCTACGAGCCGTCGTAACCGAGCGCCGACGACCTGGAGAACTTTGAGTGCCACTTCCGGATGCTCCATGCAATAGGATTGGAAATCGCGACGCGAAATAAAAGCAATTTCTGCGTCGCCGATCGCCACGGCGGAAGCGGGAAAAGGGCCACCGTCAAAGACAGGCAATTCCGCGACAGACTCGCCCGGACTGTTGACCGCCAGCACCTGCTCGCGGCCACCGACGGAAGTTTTAAATATGCGAATCTTTCCCTGAGCAATGATGTGCAGCCCATTGCAAGGCTCGCCTTCCGAGAAGAGCAACTCTCCTGCACTGAAGAGCTTGCGAACTGTACGCGCGGCGAGAGTTTTCAACTCTGCCGGCGTAAGGCCCGACAGCAGTGCTGCTTTTCCAAGGGCCGTTGCAAGATCGGTGCGTTCCGCGGTCACTCAGGGATTCTAGCAGCCTGGGACTTTGGTCACTGCACTGAGCAGGCGCGCGGCTGTCTCATAAGTTCATGAACCCGCAAATCGACACGATCGACTTCAACGAACGCCCATTCATCGCTATCTGGGAAGTGACCCAGGCTTGTGACCTGGCGTGTGTGCATTGCCGCGCTTCCGCCCAGCCGCATCGACACCCTCGTGAACTCAGCACAGATGAAGGTAAACATCTCATCGATCAAATTGCGGCCTTGAAGGTACCAGTCTTTGTGTTGACGGGAGGCGATCCGATCAAGCGGCCTGATCTTTTCGATTTGATCGGCCATGCTCGTTCCGTTGGAGTCAGAGTTTCTCTGACGCCGAGCGCTACGCCTTTGCTCACGAAGGATATTGTCGTCCGGCTGAAAGAGGCTGGGCTTGCCCGGCTTGCGGTGAGCATGGATGGCGCCAGTGCCGCAACCCACGACGCATTCCGCGGGTTGAGTGGTTCCTTTGCGCGCACTCTGGACGCCGTTCGCTGGGCAAACGAGATTGGCCTGCCAGTGCAGATCAACACCACATTCAGCCGCAGGAATATTGCTGAGATCGACGAGATTGTCGCATTGATGGAAAGCTTGAAAATAACCCTGTGGAGTGTCTTCTTCCTCGTTCCCACGGGACGTGGAAAGCTGAACGATTTGTTGAGTGCGGAAGAGTTCGAGTCGATCTTTGCAAAGGTGTACAGCCTATCCAGGACCGCAAGCTTCGATATCAAGACGACTGAGGCGCAGCATTACAGGCGATTTGTCCTGCAGCAGCGAGCCGCCGAGCGAAGGTCAGGACTGCGCCCTGATAGTGCGCATGAGAGGTCCATCGATGCGATCGGGCGGGCACCGCGCGGTCTCAATGACGGCAACGGATTTGTTTTCATTTCGCACCTGGGGGAAGTCTTCCCCAGCGGCTTTCTTCCGCTTTCCGCCGGCAACATACGGGAACAGGAGTTGGCCGCAATCTATCGCGACTCGCCGCTGTTTCGCGATTTGCGGAATCCGTCAAAGCTTGAGGGAAAATGCGGTTCATGCGAGTTCAAGCAGATCTGCGGGGGTTCGCGCGCCCGCGCGTACGCATTGACCGGCAATCCGCATGCCGAAGAGCCGTGCTGCTCGTATGCCCGGAAGGGCTATGTGCAGCCGGCGCCGCGGGCAAGAAAAGCAACAACCTTTCATGTCCTTCAGGGGGCTTAACAGCAGCAGTGGCGCCGCGTCGGCGACAATCAACGGAACGGACGGAAAAGGAGAGGATACGCAATGGCGATCCAGATTGGTGCAAAGCCCGATAGTGGTTTCGACGATCCGATCGGCATGCTGAAAAACTGCCACAGGAGGATCGAGAGTTTCTTCGGCATTCTTTGCCTGGTTGTCGGGCGCGCCCAGGGCAGATGCCTCACGGCCGAGGAGCGCGATGCGGTGAGCGCTGCCCTTCAATACTTTCGCACAGGCGGACAACGCCACACAGCGGACGAAGAAGAGTCACTCTTTCCGCGACTGCGAGAATTGGACGCGGGGTCTTTCGCGGAGATCGACAGGCTGGAAGGAGACCATCGTGAAGCGAGCGATTTGCATGGATCAATCGAGCAGCTTTATTCAGTCTGGATCGCCTCTGGCGAATTGACGTCAATTGACGCGCTGCTATTGAAGTCGCAGACGGAACGGCTCAAGCAGCTCTATTGCGACCATATCCTCGTCGAGGAAACGATTGTCTTCGCGCGTGCGAGCCAGGTGCTGGATACCCACACTCTCGCGGCCATAGGAACGGAGTTCCGATTCCGGAGACCCGAGCAGCTGGCCCACCGGAGCACCAGCGAGTGATTCCCACCACAACGCTGGCGCATCCGCACAAGCCGCATCGCGGGTTGCGGCGGCCTGATGAATTAACCCAACCATGCGGTCCACATCGAAACTGACGTTCGTTAGCGTCGAGATCATGGCCTGAATTGGGCAGGCGTCAAGTTCTGGATCAGATGCGCCAAGCCTGGCCGCCCGGGCGTACATCAAGATACCCTTGATCGCAAGGATCAGAGGATCCTGAAGAGGCGCAGCCGTTTGATCTTTGCCCCAGACACCGGGAGTCTTGCAACAGTCCCCTTCTAAGGTTGCTCGCACTGGTAACTGAGCATCGAATTTGCCTTCCCAATCTGATTTGGTTTACAGACCAAGCATTGGACTACAGAAGAGAAGGCTCAGAGATGCGAGTTATAGCATCGGATTCCAGACGAACTTGCCTGATTATGGGTTCCCAGTGACCTAAGTCGCTGTAGCCGACCCTGTGATCGCTCTAAGCTGGATTCAAGGAGATCGAAATGACCGCAACCACACAGACCGTTCGCGAGATTGCACTCGAACAGCCGTCTTCAATCCGCGTATTTGAGCAATTTGGAATTGACTACTGCTGTGGAGGCCGCAAGCCCCTGTCCGAAGCGTGCACCGCCGGAAATCTGGAAGTCGATGCCGTACTCGCGGCATTGGAAGCGGCGGCGCAAGCACCCGCGGGAAATCCTGAAAACTGGGCCGGAAAGTCCCTTGGCGATCTGAGTTCGCATATTGTCGCAACCCATCACGCCTATGTAAAGCGGGAGCTTCCGCGGCTGGCGCTGCTCGCCCAGAAGGTTGTAAACCGTCATGGCTCAACAAAGACTGAGTTGCCGGTGATCGCGGCAACGCTGGCGCAACTTGGCGACGAGCTGACCCACCATCTTGCCAAGGAGGAAGCGGTTCTGTTTCCCTATATCGCCGATCTGGAGAAATCCGCCGCCATGGGGACGCCCCAACCACGCAGTTGCTTCGGGACGGTGGCCAATCCAATCGCAATGATGACGCAGGAACACGATGCGGCGGGAAACCTGCTTGCGGAAATCCGCACTCTCAGCTGGAACTTCACCCCGCCTCTCGACGCCTGCCCGACGTTTCACGCTTTCTACGACGGCCTGAAGGAATTCGAACAGGACCTGCACCAACACATCCATCTCGAAAACAACATTCTCTTTCCGCGGGCCATCGACTTAGAAACCTCCGTTGCTTAAGCGAAAGGGCGTAGCGGACACCGGCACGTTGACGCGGTACTGCCTTGAATCGGTCTTCACGGCAACCTCTTTTCATCCCCCGTCATGGCACACTTTCGCGAGGCGCTCATCGTCTTTCAATGAGGGGCCGGCCGCCGAGCCAGCTGCGGCGAACCATCCCTGCGAGGCCCATAAGCCCTGT
>Ga0302320_10009308_pt1 | contig 21155 bp, 20 predicted proteins | sample Bog_T0_3_FD_202130 | JGI IMG/M metagenome (GOLD analysis project Ga0302320, IMG submission 202130) | Peat permafrost microbial communities from Stordalen Mire near Abisko, Sweden - Bog_T0_3 | ecosystem: Environmental > Terrestrial > Soil > Wetlands > Peat | place: Sweden: Abisko, Stordalen Mire...
TCGCCAAGCTGCCCGACGCCTGCGTGGATTTGATTTACATTGACCCGCCCTTCAACTCCAACCGCAACTACGAGGTCTTCTGGGGCGAGACCAAGGAGAAGCGCGCCTTTGAAGACCGCCACGAGAATACCAAGGCCTACATTGACTACACCCAACAGTCCGCGATGCATTCGCTGCAGTGGTAGCCGAGGATCGTGAATTGATGGACATTTACCTTGCCGGAACACCAATTGAAAAACTTTTCGATGAAGTTTCATGTGGTGATGTTGGCATTGAAGGTGTCAAAGTAAGTGTCCCGTCTGACCGATACGATTCGTTACTTGGTCGCATTGGGTCTATGGACATATTTGATGAGGGAGGCACACGACGATTACACTACTTTTTAGCGAGTCGCTGTGACCGGGAATTTCTTTCACGTTTTATTGCCCGTTTTCCAAGTTTTATTTCAGGCTTGAGGGTTTATTCCTATCTCAACGCCGTCTCAGATGTCGATGTAATAGTGCGACTACATGAGCTTGGACTTTTGCCGGAGACAAAGAGAGCTGCTGTTGCCGTCGCCATCCGAGAGTTGGCTGTAGAAATACCAGATTCAGGATTTCTTACAAAAGGCATACGGGACGTGCTCAAACCCGATGAATTCAAGCAAATTATGGAAGATGTCCAAACAAAGTTACTTCCCAAATTAGGCCACAAGATTTCTAATCGGCGTTGGAATTGGGAAAACGACGAAGACCCTGAACAATATTTTTCATCATTTGTCGATACCATGCAGGATTACCGGAAAGAATTCGCAAAACATCCTGAAGCAATTTCTAAAATTGACTCCGCTTTAACTGAGATCGAAAAGGTTGTTGATGAATTAAGATCAGAGCAGCCACAAGAGCCTGATTCCGACGATTACCGTGGCGGATCTTCCAGCGGAATGGGCGATGACTCACGGTCAGTATTCGATGATGTTGACCAATAAAAAAGTTAGCGGCATTGATATTTTGCACATGCCTGTGCGTCATGGCCATACGCCTGCGCGACGTTTGCACCTGCCGGAAGCCCGATTCCCTCAAACTGTCTCTTTTTGACCATTTTTGGGGTCATGTCCTGCTAGATTGCGCTTTTGGATTATCCACTTCCGAGTTTATCCATCAATTGCACAATGAGCCAGCCAATCACGGCGAATAAAAACCAAATAAGCCCCAGGGTGCAGGCAATGTCAAAAAGTAGCCCGAATAGGCTTCGCTGAATTGAACCGCATGTCGGACACCATAAAGCGCGACGGCTCATCGGTGCGCCACAGTCCGCGCATTTAATCATTTTTGATTCTGGAAGTGTGCGGGCTGGCCAATTCTGCGCTGGCGACCTAACGGTTTTCGGTTCTGAAATTACACCGCTTGCAATGGTTGTTTCGCGTCCGCAATGAGGGCAAAACTCAGTCTTTTCCAAAGCTTCGGATTCAAATTCCTTCCCGCAATGTTCGCATTTAATTGTTAGAATCATAGGTGACTTTGCGCGGTTTGAGTGAATTCAAGTGTTTCAAAAAATGGATTGCCGAAAGGTTGGCTGGCGTTTTTCATTATTCTATTCCTGATTATTCTAAACTTTCTTGTTTGCCGAGATTTTGCGCGATACCAAAGCGAACGGGACCATAACCAAAAAGAATCCAAATATAAAAATCAGTGGATAGACAAACAGATGGAACCACGGCCACCAAATTGCAGGAATCCAAATTGACAAAAATCCAGCAATTGTTCCAATCATTGATGAACCCGCCAGCGCATTCCATGCTTCCGTGCCTTTCATTTTTAGGAGCATGATAATCCCGAATATGTACCACACCGCGCCTCCAGCCAAAAACTTCAAAAGTGCGTCCATTGAGAAGTGAAGTGTTGTGGGCACCACATCCAAAGAAAAAGGTTTTGTTTCAATTGCCTCGTTTGCCTGCGCTACAAGAGCCTTATAATCTTTCTGCAATTCCTGACTGTTATTCGTTATCGTCAAATCTATTTCTTGAAGTTTGGCAATCAACTCCGCTGATTTTTGAAGGCGATTTAAGCTAATAGATGCGGTGAAACGCTCATAACCATAAAAAGCTGAGACAGCAACCGCAAGCACGACAAGCAAAGCGAAAAACTTTCGCCAAGTGAACTCGGTAACGACTTCGACTACTTCTTTAACTGATAATTCCACAGTGTTTTTACAAGGCTGTATTTTTGTAAATCAAACGCTTTCCAGTTGCCATTGCCAAGCCCTAATTTCCCCCAATCTTAATTCGTTTCGGCCAGCATTTCTTCAATCGTCCAAGCGTGGTCAGTCAGGCCGGCGGCTTGTGCTGGCGTCTTGCCATGTGCCGAATGCTTTCTGCAATAGTTGAAATGCGCGATGAACATTGCAACGGCATGGCGCAAGTTTTCAAGTTTCTTGCTGTATCCGATGGTGCAGCGAGTAAAGCGTCGCGTGAACGTGCGGACGCTCAAATTCGTGCGTTCAGCGTGGCAAGTGGTGGCCATAGAAAGGTCAGGATTGCCAATGCGCGTCTTACGCTTTATTCCGATGACCACAAGCGGATTAAAATAGCGGGACACCATTTGATTCGTGCGGCCAAAAACTTTGGTTTCCGTGGCGTAGTCAATTTCGTTTCCGAATACCTGTTTCACGGCGGCATCCCCACGGCAATATCCCGCAAAAGCATCAGACGTAAGTTGAAACCGCTGTGGCACACGCCGTTGCAAATCGCGCATGAAGATCAGCGTGTTTTCCTTGTTCCGCTTGGACGTGCGCCAATTGATGATTAACTTACTTTCACGGTCAACGCTCAAATAGGTGAAAAATTCCCCACGTTCCTCATCTGTCCTGTCTAACAGCGTTTGCGGCTTGCATCCCACAAAGCTGTAAATCTCGTCAATCTGGACTTGCTCCGCCTTCACGTCCTGGACTTTTGCATTTAGGAACGATTCCATTTTAGTACCAGCGTTTTCCAGAATCGAAAGCACCGTGTCCCGATGCAGGTTCGTGATTCTGGCAACGGCACGAATCCCCATGCCTTCGCAAAGCAGATTCACCACTTGGCACGCCTGTTTGAAATCAACGCGCAGGCCGTCCAGCGGTTGTGATTCACTGAATGACTTTCCGCATCTATCGCAAGCATAGCGTTGCACGACACGGTTTTTATTACGATATGCGCCGGATTTCCGGCAGTTTCCACTACAGCAATGACAGTTCATCTTGACTCTTTCCGGCCATCGCTTACAGTGGGCTTGTATCTTTGCGGATACCACTGAAGGCTTCGGCCTTTAGTTGCGCCGTGCCAGTGTTTTCAGCACTGACACGGCTTTTGTTTTTGGTTTATGTTTTCGACTTGCGCGATTTACGCGCTCCCGGTTTGTTCCATCGCGCCATGACAGCAGCGCGAGCCTGTTCGCTCGTAACCTTGCGAGCTTTGGCCTTGCCCGTCCCGGCTTTTCCGCCGAGACGGCCAAGAGCTTGCGCGGCACGATTTAATTTTTCGTTCACGCCATGAATATACGGCAAGCGGTTGCCGTATGCAATAAAAATCTTCAATTATTTTCTACCTCAATAATCCGTTGACAGGAAAGCCTCGTTGTGAGATTTTCACCCCACAACGGGATTGCATTAATCTTGTGACCGTTTTCCGGCTGGCGCGAATTTTGATTGCCGTCTCACGCGACCAGCCGTTTTCTTTTCACCGGGCGGTTCGTTATACGGTGTCACGAATCGCCGCGCACAGGTATCTTCATGCCTGTCTTTTTAGCAAAAAGTATGGAAGTCTCTTAAAGGAAAGAGGGGTGCTTATTTTTTCCTTATTTCCCTCGAAGGTTCAATCTCAAGGCCAAGCTCTTTACACTTATCTCTGAAATCTTTGTAACCACTTTCTTTGCCTGGGATTTTGACGCCAGCAATCATTTCTACGAAATCCACGGCTGTCCGTATTTTCATTGGGGCTATTTTTGTCATGTCGCGAAGCCCAAGAATTGCATCGCGAACCGGATCGGCCTTGACAGGTTCTTCATCAAATTTTCCACGGAAAAACCATGCGGCATCTGCGATTTCGATGATTTTATCGCGGTTATGTTCTTTTATGGCCTTCAAAAACATTTGACAAATTCTCACCGATAAAACATCCACCGCCTGATTAACCGCGTTATTCCACTGAATATCTTCCGGTTTATGTTCCGGTTTTAGTTTTGGTTTTCTTGTCATTTCTTGTGCCCTCCAAAGCATGTAAATTTTAATCAGTTCCAATTGTATTGGGGTTAAAACGGTTCCATGACGGGCAACGAACCTCGCCACCCAAACGGACAGTATATCACCCTCTGCCGCAAGCGAGACGATCTGCTTATGTGGAGTGTTGCGCGGCCTTTGTGGGTTGGATGATTTTGGTTTGATTTCATAAGGAAAGTGGGGAATGAAAGAAAAGTCCAGATACAATCTGTGACCCAATGACATTAAAAGCGCAATCTAGCAGGACATGACCATTTTTGGCCAAAAAGAGGGTTTTAGCGTTAAAGCCATGTGTTTTCGCCATCCGACCATGTCAGATTTTTATTTTACCACGTGTTCCTTTGGTTTTACCACATGGTAAATCTGTTTTAGCACGTCCTTTTTTTCATTTTAGCATGTGTTCGCGGCTACCCCCCTCGTGGGTATGTGCCTCCACCACATGGTAAATCCGTTTTAGCACATCCTTTTTTCATTTTACCATGTGCTTGCGACTTTTCACCACATGGTATGAACAAGGAACACATGTTCGTTTGGTTTTACCACATGGTAAATCTGTTTTACCACATGGTCGCGGAGGGGGACCACATGGTCTTTTGCATTTATCACATGGCTCCGGCGGCGGACCACATGGTAAATGACGCGCACCGCGTGGTGGGTCCGGTTTGCCACATGGTGAAATGGGAAAGGGACATGGTCATTTCATCCGGCATCCGGGTCGTGGCCGGAGTTCACGCGGAAATTATTTTCAGCCTGATGCCAGTCATCTACATCATGATTCCCGCCTTCCACTATCCGGTGCCTGGAAAAGTGGCGACCCGCATCGCCAATCAAATCAACGTGTCCGCCCGCCTATTACCGATGTGACTTTCCAAGAGCAGTCGGTCTAATTAGCTTTATTGTATATTGAAAGCAGTAGTATAATTATATATATTGACCTGCGGACGGATATTTGTCATAATCGGGGCAATCAAGCGACTATGCGAATGGACTCAACTCCGCGGGCGTTGATGGATGTTGCCACCAGCGTTTTTGATTCAACAGGCGGAGGGCCGCTTCAGGCACGAAAACATATGGAACAAATCGCGTTAAAGCTCTGAGAAAAAAACCTCGAACAAAAACTGGAACTCACTGACAACCTCTCGTCGGCACTGGTCACCAACATCGCCGTCTATAAGGCCCCGAATCCCACAACCGTCATATTGACCGGCAAGACCAAGGCCATTCGTGACAAGCTGGTGGAAATCTCGGATGCGGAAGCTGCGTTGACCACACTCAACAATGATCTGGCGGCCATGGAAGCCGATCTGGATGACAACCTGTCGCTCGAAGCGTTTTACATCCAAAACACCTCCCAGGATGACCCGGCCAAACTGGCTTTGCTGCCAGTTGAATCGAAAAGCCACGGCACCACCACGACCACCCCCGGTGCGATCACGAACTTCCGTCTGTCGCCCGGCGTCAATCCCGGCGAAGTCATCGCCGCGAGCGATCCAGACATGGGCGCCATGAGTTATGAACACCAGCAGATCATGGACATCAGCAAACCGGACGTGACGGTCCGGCTGGACACGTCGTCCGGCTGCCGCAAGACGTTATCGGGCTTCACCAGCGGCACGCACGTCTGGATGCAGCGGCGGTCGGTTGGCGGCAAGAAGACCGGCAACGGTCCGTGGTGCAACCCGTCGGTCGTCACCGTGCCCTGAAACTCTGAGGGCCTTCTGGTAGGGCGACGCTGCTGCGTCGCCGGGCCGGATTACAACAACGAAATTGGGGCGGCGCGGCAGCACCGCCCTACCAACCTTGATTTATTTATGCCCTTTGATCCCAATTGGCCCCCGCTGAACGCGGAAATTGAATCCGCCCCATTCCGCAACCAGTTCAACGCGCTCAAGGCGCTGAATGACGGATTGCAGGCAACCGTTGACTCGCAACAAACACAGATCACGGCGCAGCAGGTAACGATTGATGACCTACAGTCAAATGTTAATGACCTGTCGTTGCAATCCGGTGACAATGCCCAGGCAATCAAGGATTTGCAGGATCGCGTCACCGCCTTGGAGGGCTGATGTCCCTGACGGGCTGGAGAACCGCAGGCGAAGGTTGCAGAACTAATGGACGAGGTTTGTATCTGACTGCCGTCCTGATCGCGCAGTCAATCACGAACGCGGATTGAAACTCGTTTCGCGCTTGAGCTGTTCCCACAACTTCTTCTCCGTGTCGGTCATTTTTGATGGGACGGCAATCCTTGTGACGACAAAGATGTCACCGTGGCCATTGTCGCGCGCCGGCAGGCCGCGTCCGCGCACACGGAGTTTCTGGCCGTTCTGTGTCCCGGCGGGGATTTTGATGCTGACGCGGCCATCGAGTGCGGGAACGGATATTTCAGTGCCAAGCACCGCCTCCCACGGGGCGAGTTCCGCCTCGTAAATGAGGTCGTGGCCGTCAACCTCAAAGTCGGGATGCTTTGCGAGGCGGACACGCAGGTAAAGGTCGCCCGATTGACCACCGCCGCTACCTGCTTCACCGTGCCCAGCCACACGCAGCTTCTGTCCTTCCGTGACCCCGGGTGGAATTTTCACCTGATAAGTCTCGGTCTTGACGGCACGGCCCGCCGGACGACGGACGCTGACGGAGCGAATCGAGCCGCGCATGGCTTCTTCCAGAGTCACCATGATGTCGCCTTCGATGTCTGCTCCGCGTTCGGCATATTCCTCCGCCTGTTGAACGCCGGGCTGTCTGCCGAAGCCGCCACCGCGCATCCGCGAGCCAAAAATCTGCTCGAAGAAATCGCTGAAGCCCGTGCCGCCAAATTGGAATTCAAAATCCTCCCCGCCCTGCCCCCTCCCGCGAAAGGATTGGCCGCCGGGAAATCCGTTGTGGCCCGGTGGTGGACGGAACTCCGCGCCAGACTTCCAGTTGGCGCCAAGCTCATCGTATTTCCTGCGCTTATCCGTGTCGGAAAGGACTTCGTAAGCCTCGTTGATTTCCTTGAACTTTTCCTCGGCGCGTTTTTTGTCCTTGGCGACGTCGGGATGAAACTCGCGGGCAAGTTTACGAAACGACTTTTTGATATCATCGGCCTTGGCGGTGCGCGGTACGCCGAGAGTTTCGTAATAATCTTTGTATTGAACAGGCATTGAAATTAGTGATTTATGATTTGCGGCTTATGATTGTCCCGCAGGTTGTCTGCAACAAGCGCATTTGCAATCATCCATCGTCAATCATCAATCACAATCAATCTGCGTGGCTGGTGTTATCCACGGTCAGCCAGCGCGTCCCGTCAAGATCACCCTCACGCCGCCAGACACGGACGAGAATGCTTTTGCCTTTGGCCTGCTCACACAGCTTGACGGCGGTTTCGGCGTCGCGTGTCATTTGGCGGTTGATTTCCAGGATGACGTCGCCCCTGCGCAAACCGGCCTCGGCGGCATTGGAACTGGCATTTACTTCCGTGACCACGACGCCTTGGAGACCGGCGGGTGTTTTTAGCGCCAGTCGGGCCTCCTGATCCAGATCGGCAACGCTCACACCGTCGAGCGTATCAGGCTTGGTTGAAATCGGGGTGACTCTAAAATTACTCTTTTGATTGGCTTCAACTGGCAATTCCGACAACTTGACGGTCAGGGTCATTGCCACGCCGTTGCGGAACAGTTTCATCATGGCATCAGAGTCGGGAGCGCATTCAGAAATCGCCAATTGCAAACTGTTCCCATCGTCAACTTCCTTTCCGTTGAATTCGGTGACGAAGTCGCCGGACTTGACCCCGGCCTTGTCCGCCGGCGTGCCGCGGATGACATCATCCACGAGAACGCCGTTCTGGCTGGGGAGGTTGAAGAATGGAGCGAGGTCGGCATCAACGTCCTGCATGTGAATGCCAAGATATCCACGTGCCACCCTGCCGCTGCTGATGAGACGTTCCATCACATGGCGCGCGAGATTGATGGGTACGGCGAAACCAATACCCTCATTTCCCATGGTATCGCTTTTAATCATCGTGTTGATGCCAATCAGCCGGCCTTCGGCGTCCACAAGCGCTCCGCCGGAATTTCCAGGATTGATGGCCGCGTCGGTTTGGATGAAGTCCTGAATGGAGTAACTGTGGTCGAGCATGCCGATGTTGCGGCCATTGCGTCCCAGTGCGCTGACAATGCCCATGGTTACGCTTTGGCCAACGCCAAAGGGATTCCCGATGGCGAGCACAACGTCGCCGACTTCCAGTTGATCACTGTCGCCGAGGGTGACAGCAGACAGGCCGGTGGCATTAATTTTCAGCACCGCAACATCGGTCGGCGGATCGGTGCCGACCACTTTGGCGGTGTATTCTTGTTTGCTGTCGGGAATGGCCACCTTGATCTCGTCCATGCCTTCGACGACATGATTGGCGGTCAAAATATATCCGTCGGATGAAATGATAATCCCGGAGCCTAGGCTCTGTTCCCGGCGCGTGCGATTGCCGTCATTTTGACCGGAGGGGTCGCCGAAGAATTGCCGGAAAAATGGGTCGTCAAAGGCGCGGTTGCGTCGCAGATGAACGGTGCGTGTGGAATAAATATTGATGACACTCGGCGCGGCCTTTTTGACAACGGGCGCGAAGCTACCGGCGGCGTTGCCGTCGCGGACAATCGGCGTGTTGTCAACGTTGATGACAGGTGCGGAATCCTTGGCCCATGCGGTGAGATGAAACAAAACAACCATCATCACCGCGCCCAGCAGCACGGCAAAAAATCCCACCATTGCCTTCATGAGGTTTTTCATATGCAAATCCGCAACATTTCAACACTTGGAATGGACAGCACCTGACATGGATTGTTCAAAGAGGCCGGTCATTGTGCCGCGTTGGTTTGCGACTGCTGGAGCTTTTGCATATCCTCTGACTTGATGATTTCGATTTTCGCCCCCTTGTCCATCTCCGCTTTTGAAGGCACCTTGATGATGTCGCTGGTGAGGGGCAGATCGGCGGAAGGCGGCGGAGCGGCAGCCTGCTGCAAATTGGGATGTTGAACCGCTAGGAGTTCGACATCAAATATCAGCGTTGAATCGGGCGGGATGCGGGGAGACATGCCATTCCGGCCGTAGGCGAGTTCTGGCGGGATGAATAACTGCCATTTGGAGCCGGCTTTCATGAGCTTGAGAGCCTCGTTCCAGCCGCTAAGAGAGATCCTCCCGATGGTCAGCTCCAAGGGTTTGCCGGCGCGGGCCGAACTGTCGAATTCAGTGCCGTCCACAAATGTGCCGCGATAATTCACCGTCACAACGTCGTTGTCGCCGGGAATTTCACCGTCACCTTGGGTGATGACCTTGTATTGCAATCCATCCGGTAAGGTCACGATGTCGGGCTGGGTTCTGTTTTTGGCAAGAAGGGCTTGACCATCGGCCTTGTTTTTGGCGAGAAATTCCTCGCGCATTTTCTGCTGTCGGTCAGCGAGGGTCTTCTGAAATGTGGTGATTAGATTTTGCATTTCCTGCGCGCTCATGAGCGTCAGCCCCCCGGATTGACCATCCTTCAGTCCACGCAGCACCCAATTTGGATCCACGTCCACGCCTTGCTGCTTCCAGCGATCGGCGAACATCATGCCGATGGCGTAGCTCAACCGTGATTTGTCATCGTTCAAAAGATTTGTGCTGTCGGCCATCAGTGGCGCGGCAGTGCTTAAACAAAGCGCCGTTATCAGTGCTGTCTTTCTCATATTTCGATTTTCAGACGTACATTGTCTGAATTCTGCACAAAATTGCAATCCACATTTCCAACGCAATCTGCAGCGGTTAGCTCAAAAAGGTTTCTTTCTGAACAAATAACGCTACATTTGGTCGAAGCTGTGCCAATCCAATGAGTTTCTCGAAATTAAAAAGTTGCGCCACCATCGCAGTTGCGCTGGCCTTTTGCCTGTTCATCGCCGCGGGGTTTGCGGCCCCAAAAACGGCCCAGTCCAACCCGCCGCCAAAACAGGCTTTGCAGCTCCTTACACCGGGGCCCAATGACGCGCGCATCGCCTACCAAACTGCGCAGTTTCTCGAAAACTTGCAATATTCCCTGCAACCGCTCGACAAATCCATGTCGGAGAAATTTTTCGATGGCTACCTGGAGACGCTCGACCCTCGCCGCGAAAACTTCCTGCAATCTGACATTGACGGGTTCGCGAACTACCGGACGAATCTCGACACGTTCACCGTCGGCGGTCGTGGCCGGTCCGACCTCACGCCTGCGTATGACATTTTTGAGCGGTTTCTGGAACGATTCAGGCAGCACACAGACTATGTAAACCAACTCCTCAAACAGGACCGGTTCAAGTTTAATACCGACGAGCATATCGTGCTTGACCGCCATAATGCTGAGTATCCCAAGGACATGGCCGCCGCGGAGAAACTATGGCAACAGCAGTTGCGTTACGAGTTTTTGCAGGACAAACTGGGCAAGGAGTTCTCCCCGACCAATGGGGGCACGGTTTTGCCTCTGCCCAAATCCACCGACACGGATATCACCGGCGATCTGATGCGGCAATATAACTGGACTCTGCGCTATTTCACAAATTGGGACGGTGACGATGTCTTGCAGGCTTATCTCAACGCGCTCACCCATGCCTACGACCCGCACACGGACTATCTTAACTATCAGCACGCGCAGACTTTTAAGATAGAAATGAGCCTCTCCCTTTTTGGCATCGGCGCACAATTGTCCGAGGACAATGGCTATTGCACCATCGAGTCGCTCATCCCCGGCGGACCGGCGGACAAAAGCAAGCAAATCAAGGACAAAGACCGCGTCATCGCCGTTGCCCAAAGCAATCAGCCTCCCGTCAACGTCGTGGACATGGATTTGACCAAAGTTGTCGAATTGATTCGCGGTCCAAAGGGCACGCAGGTAAGGTTGACAGTCGAAGAAAAGGATAATCCGGCATCGCGTCATGTCGTGATCATGATACGGGACGAAATCAAACTCGAAGACCAGGAAGCCAAGGCCCGGCTCGTCGAGATGAGCGATGAGCGCGGTGGAACCAACCGGATTGGCGTCATCAGCGTTCCATCGTTTTACGCGCCGATAGACTCGGACGCGCATAATTATATTTCCGTGGACGTCGCCAAATTGCTCAAGAAACTTGAACAGGAAAAAGTCGCCGGCGTCATCCTCGACATGCGCGGCAATCCCGGCGGTTCGCTCGAGGAGGCCATCCGTTTCACTGGCCTCTTCATAAAGGAAGGCCCCGTCGTTCTCGCGCGCGATACCGACGGGCGTATACAACTTAATTCAGCCAGCGAACCTGACGTGCTTTATACCGGCCCCCTCGTCGTCATGCTTAACCGCTTCAGTGCTTCCGCCGCGGAAATCGCCGCCGCCGCCTTGCAGGATTATGGCCGCGCAGTTGTGGTTGGCGATATTTCCACTCACGGCAAAGGCACGGTGCAAAGCCTCAATCCACTTGATAAGTTTATCTGGCCGGCCACGCCGACCGCCACAAACGATCCCGGCACCCTCAAGATCACCATCCGGAAATTTTACCGCGTCACCGGCGCTTCAACGCAGTTGAAAGGCGTCGAGCCGGACATCGTGCTGCCGGACGTGTTGAATTACGATGCCGACATCGGTGAGCGCGCACTTGAAAACCCGCTGCCTTGGGACTCAATCCGCGGCGTAGATTTCAACAAGTTCAACCTCGTCCAGCCTTATATCGCCGATTTGCGTCGCGACTCGGAAACGCGCACGGCCACCAATCAGGATTTCAACTATATCCGGCGGGACATTGATGAATTCAAAAAGTTGCAGGCCGACAAGACCGCCACCCTCAATGAGCAGGATGCATTGAAAGAGCGCAAGGAGATGGCCGCGCAGAAAATGGCTCGTGATGAAGAGATGGTCAAACGGGGAAAGCCCGACGAAAAGGTTTATGAATTGACCGTCGAGAATGCCGGAGATCCCGGCCTGCCATCGCCGCTTGTTGAAACCAATTCGCCCAACGACATTTCCGATGGCCGGCTGAATGACGCCGCCCGTCTTGAGGAAACCGAACACATTCTTGAGGATTATATTTCGTTGCTGTCGAAAAATGGCGGTTTAATCGCAAACCAGTGAAGTTATGAAGCCGATTATCGCGTTCGCCTGCGTCTTCCTTGTTGGTTACAGTATTTTGGCCGACCCTTATTCGGAGGCGATACGGCAGGCAAAAACTGTATCCGCCAATGAGACCGCCGCAAACAGGCAGCTTCTGGACAACTCCCAGCCTGCTTCACCCGCACAAAACAATCCGGCCGCACCGCCCAATCCGGTGCTGCAGGCCACGGTGCAAAACATCGAGAGCTTGCGCAATGATTTCGCCGCCATCGGCAGTGCGGATGCCGCCGCTTCCCTCACCGCACACAAACAATCTTTGACGAATGACCTGGCCATTGCCGCCCAGGGCGCGAAGCCGCAACCGGCGTCCATTTCCAAACTGGCCGATGATCTGGCGGCGGCCATCGCCGGAAAGGAAAAGTTCCGCGTCCCGCAACCTAAACTGGCTCAATTTGTCCACGCCATTTTCAACAGCTCACATTTGACAACAACGCAGCAGCAGAAGATTTTTGAAGGTGTGCAAAAGATTTTGACCGATGGCGGGGCATTGCCGGACGATGCAGCCAATGTGGTCAACGATATCAAAACGATTGCCAGCGAAACCAAATAAGCGAAAGTTCGTTTGTCCCACTTGCAAAAAATCCGGTGACTGGTTTGCAGGAGAATTCGGGCCGTTTTGTTCGCACCGGTGCAAGCTGGTTGACCTCGGCAAATGGTTCGGCGGCGAACACGTCATTTCTGAACCGTTGCGGCCGCAGCATTTCGAGAAGTTCGCCGAACTGCAGCCGGGCGAACATCTGGATCAACTGGAAGAGTAGCGCTGTCCCCTCAATTGAAAGTTTGAAAATATGAAAGGGATGATTTATTTGCTGTTGACCTTGGGCGCGATTAATTTTTCCACGTCCGCGCAAAATAATTCTATGAGCACGAATAAAACTGAAATCGCCGACCTTGGCGGTGGCTGCTTCTGGTGCATGGAAGCCGTCTTTGAACGATTGGCCGGCGTCATCTCCGTCACCAGCGGTTTTGCCGGCGGCACCACCGAAAATCCAAATTATCAGCAAGTTTGCTCTGAGACGACCGGCCATGCCGAGGTCACGGAAATCGTCTTCGACCCCGCGAAAATCTCCTACGGCAAGCTGCTCGAAGTCTTCTGGCAGGCGCACGACCCGACAACCTTGAACCGCCAGGGCGCGGACGAAGGCACATCCTATCGATCTATCATCCTTTACCGGGACGAGAAGCAGAAACTTGAGGCGGAAAAATCAATGCTTGCGGCGCAGGCAAACTTCAGGAATCCCATCGTCACGGAAATCGTGCCGCTCAAGAAGTTTTACAAGGCCGAGGATTATCATCAGGAATATTACGACAATAACTCCAATGCGCCTTACTGTCAGGTCGTCATCGCGCCCAAGCTCGAAAAATTGGAAAGAAAGAAAGTGATCGAGGAAACGCCGCAGACGGGCGGCAAATAGAGAATGGTGATCGTGCTATTGGCCTCCGGCAACTGCGGGCGGTTCATGCCACGGTTTGCCGGCGCGATAAAACATCAAGAGCTGCCGATCGGCCGTTGCGGATTGGCGGTCTCCAGCGGCAGATGCCAGCCTCACTGACAATTCACCCGTGGCGATGGCCTCCGGAAAGCGTCCCGTTTCGGCGTAGGCTGCCGCAAGGATGCCGGTTTCTCTTGCACCCTTGAACATTGTCAGGTGGCAGGCATGTTCCGCGAATTTAACCGCTTCGACCCCGTTCCGCACCGTGCCATCCGGGCAGGTTGCGAGCAGCCAGGCCAGATTGTTGAGCGCATCCAATTGATCAGGTTTGAGCATTAGCACCTGGCGAAATTGCGTTGCCGACTCCTGGGAGTCGCCGGTTCTATAAAGCAGCGATGCCAGTTCCTCCCGCGTCTCCACTTCAGGGCTGAAGATCAAGGCTGCCTGCAATTGACGGAGCGCCCCCTGATTTTCTCCCTGGGCTTCCAGAATCCTCGCAAACTCCTTATGCAACTCCGGGTCATCGGGTTTTATCTTAAGCGCGGCCAAAAGATGCGTTTCCGCCTCCCCGAATTTACCCTGCAAGGCCAGGGCATGGGCAACGTTCAGGTGCGCGTCAACATTGTCCGGATTGAATTGCAATGAGGCCGAAAAATGACTGATGGCATCGGCAAGATTTCCACGTTTTGCCAGGATGACTCCGAGGTCATTATGCGCGGCCCATGCCTCCGGATTCTTCACGAGCGTGTCGTGCAATAGCCCTTCCTCCGTGGCGAAGACTTGCGCACGGGTAAAAGTCAGAACTGCCAATGTCAAAAGCAGGCCGCTGGCCGCGCATCGAAATACCGCCTTGTTCCGCAGCAGAGCAGCAAAAGCGCCTGTCGCCAGTGCCACGATGGCAATCATCGGCTTGTATTGAAGGTGATCCGACACGCGCCACATGGTAAGAAATTGCGCGTCGAAGAAGCCGAGTACCGGCAGCAAAGTGACTGCATAGCATCCAAGTCCAAACAAGGCATGCCGCCCCCAGGTCCTTCGGAACCGCCAGATCAAGATGAAAACCGCACATACAAGAACGTCTGGCAGGTATGACGATGGCGCGCCCGTATCAATTCTCCATCGGTAATAAACCACGCTTAAGTTGACAGGCAATAGCGCCTTGCCGAGATAGAACCAGAAGTCCTGCCCGGCTCCAGCCAGGCGTTCCGCAAAACTTGAGTGTTCAAGCGCCTGCCCGGCTGTGACCAATGCCTGATGCTTCTGAAACCAGACCGTCATCAATCCGAAGGTTAGGGCCAGAATGAAATAGGGGCCGGTGTGCAGCACATCCCGCCGCGTGATTCTCCTGCGTTGCCATGCTGCGCAAAAAAGCAGCACCACGGGGAGCATGACCGCCGTGGTCTTGGCCAGCAAAGCGAATACATAGAAAACAAAGGAAAGGACATACCAGAAAGTCGCCCGTTTGCGCAAACGCTGGTTGTCTGTCTGGATTCCTGTCTCCGGATATAAAGCCAGCGTTTCGTAGTGGAGATAGCCGATAAAACTGAACAGATAAAGGGGAAGCGAAAGCGTATTCTTTAACTCGGCTACCCGCGCCACCGAATTGACGCAAACCGGATGAATGGAAAAAATCGCCGCCGCCAGCCACGCGCCAGGAACCTTCAACCTCGCGAGCAAACGCCACAACAAAACCCCGCTGATCGCCTGCAGCACCATGTTCACCACATGATAACCCGCCGGGTTCTTCCCAAACACCAACCCCTCCACCCACCAGCCAAACGTCGCCAGCGTGAAATCCGTCTGGAACCAGATTGTCCACGGTGTGAATGTTCCGTTCACCAGCGGATTGTCAGCCCCGATCAATCGCGCGTCGTCCATCTGGAAAACACCCGGAAGTATGGGCCGATAGACCGCGAATATCAGTGCGATAATGGCCAGCGCGCCCACGACAAGGCGAAGCCGCCGGCCCCGAATGTCATGCGCGTCACCAAAGGAGGCAACGACTTTTCCACAAGACGACAAGCCGCCCGGGCTTGAACTGGAAATATTCTCGCGACCCTCATTTCTTTCCGATGCAGATTTCACTGGAATACACGGAGCTGACACCCATGGCGGTAATCAGTCAAACAAAAAAGGCGACCCGTTTCCGGATCGCCTTTTGAATTTCGTTCGGCTTACAGGCCCTTCTTGAGCATGACTTTGATCAAGTCGCCCACGCGGCAGCTGTAGCCCCACTCGTTGTCATACCAGCTCACGAGCTTGAAAAACTTGTTGTTCAGCTCGATGCCGGAGCCGGCGTCGAAAATCGAGGACAGTTCGCAATGGATGAAGTCGCTGCTGACCACCTCGTCCTCGGTATAACCGAGGATGCCCTTCAGATAGGTCTCGCTGGCCTTCTTCATCGCCGCGCAGATTTCCTTGTAGCTCGTTTCCTTGACCGTCTTCACGGTCAGGTCCACGGCGGAAACCGTCGGTGTCGGCACGCGGAACGCCATGCCCGTCAGCTTGCCCTTCAATTCCGGCAGCACGAGGCCGACAGCTTTGGCCGCGCCGGTGCTTGAGGGAATCAAATTCTGCGCCGCCGTGCGGCCGCCCTTCCAATCCTTCTTGCTCGGGCCGTCCACAGTCTTCTGCGTGGCGGTGTAGCTGTGGATCGTCGTCATCAAGCCCTCGGCGATGCCAAAACCTTCCTTGAGCAACACATGGCACACGGGCGCAAGGCAATTCGTTGTGCAGCTCGCGTTGGAAATGATGTGATGTTGCGTCGGGTCATACTTGCCCTCGTTCACGCCCAGCACAACCGTCAGGCAATCGCCCTTGGCCGGAGCTGTTATGATGACTTTTTTCGCGCCGGCAGTGAGATGGCCCTTGGCCTTCTCCACATCCGTGAACAAACCGGTGGATTCAATCACCAGATCCACGCCCAGCGCCTTCCAAGGCAGCTCGGCGGGAGTCTTGGCACTGACCACTTTGACTTCCTTGCCATTGACGATGATCACATCATCGTCCGGCTTGTCGGCGGCAGACTTCTTGGAGCTGACTTCGCCCTTGAAGCGTCCCTGGACGGAATCATATTTGAGCAGATACGCGAGGTTGTCCGCCGGCACGATATCGCCGACCGCGACCACTTCGATTTCCTTGCCCACCAGTCCTTGTTCAATGAGCGCGCGGAAGACCAACCGACCGATGCGCCCGAACCCGTTGATTGCTACTTTTATTGCCATAATTTTTAAGTATTTAAAAAGGATAAATTTACAAAAAACCGAGAGAACATCTTAACCCAGCTCCCCTTCCCGTCAATTATGATTTGCGAAACAAAATTGTCAAACCTCAAACATTTCTTGCCTCGTTATAAATCCACTGCATTTGACCGCGCTGGATTTTTACCTCTCCTTTCTCATGAATCAACGTAGCCGGAAAGCCCTTCCCGCGGTCGGGAAGGGCCTGAAATCCGTCTGCCGCCTGAACCCGCCGTTAAATCTCGTCAGGTATTGTTCGCCTATAAGGCGGCGACGGCTGCCTGCAAAGCTGTGATCGCCGCAGCATTGTCGCCGGTTTGCAGCTGCAAGTCGTTAAAATTTCCCTGCAAGGTATTGATTGTTGCCTGCTGCGCATCTATTAGCGCCTTCAAGCCATTAAACTGGTCGCGCAATTCCTGTGCAACAACTGTTGCGTGGTTCGCCGGTAAATTTGAATCATATGCCATAAGTTTTTTAGGCTCTGGGATTTTGGGTCCGGCGTCCGGGCTTTTGTCCCCAGAACCTGGAGCCGGGACCCCATCACCCAAATAGTTTTTAAGGCACCGTGATGGACGTGATGTCGTTCCACGGGCCTTTGCCCGTCTTCTTTTTGCCCACGCCACGGCAGCGATGATACGCCTTCACCCCGCTCGTCATGCCCGTCAGCACATGACGGCAGCCGGACGACGAGTCCACCAGCGTCCAACTGTCCGGTTTGGTCGGATCCAGCGTCTGCTGATATTCATAACCGTTCGCATCCGGGTCCGGCTTGCATGCCGTCTTCACTTCACCCGGCTTGTCGCCCGCCGTCACCCGGATGTTTTGGATTTGACTCGGAGTCGAGGGCGGCGTGCGCGTGGCTTGCACTTCCACACCCAGCTCGAGGATTTTGGCCGCAATGCCTCCGGATTTCTCCTGGATAAACGCGCAATCGGTTATCAGGGAATTGTCCAGGTCCAGCTCCAGTGCGTCGAGTTCACTGATCTTCGCATCCAACGCCGCCTGCGCGTTCGTCACTTCCAGCTTCTTAGCGTTGATGGCAGTCACCTTGGCGTTCAATTGCGCCGGTGTCACGGGCGGCGACGCGTAGTCGGTCACGTAGGTTAGGAAGTTCGCGGCCAGCGTCGTGGTGAAATCCAGCTTCTGGTCGAGAGTTTTACTGTTCAGTTTTAATACGGCGTAAACCATGCGTTTCCTTTCTTTTAAGGGATCAGGCAAAAAATCATCATACCGTGACGAGGGATCGTCATAAAGGTTTGGCGGCGTTGATGAATCATATTGCATGACCGTTTTCACCATTCATTCTTCCATGACTGCCACGAAATAATACGGGAAAACCGCCGGGTTTTCCCGGAACGCATTTGCCATCGCCAGGCCAAAATAACATGGTCCAAAACACCCTGCCCTCTACACGCAACAAGCCCTTGCGTCGGGGTTATGCCGTACTCCGTAGTTTCCATCGCCCCGCCCATGCGGGGAGAGGGTTAGCGTGAGGGGTTCGTGACTATCAATAATTCAAAACTCCTCACCCCTGCCCTCTCCTCGTTCAGCGAAGAGGGGCAGGACTTTCATCATCCCATCCGCCAATCTTGGCCCGCCCATAATTTCCGCTTGCCAACCCCGAAGCCCGTTTTGAATCCTGAATCGTCATCAGATGCGCGAATGGTTTTGGCATCCTAGGGAAAGGGCATCGTATATGAAATCAAATGAACTGCTGCGCGACTTCTTCAAGCTGCACGGCCATAAAATGATGGCGGCGGCCTGCCGCACCAAGGAGAAATACATCTACAAATGGTTCGAGCAGGACGGCGGCTTGATGAGCGGCGCCTGGAATCCACTGGAGCGGCTGCTGGCCTTGATGCGGGCCGCAGGCGACGTGCGACCGTTGCGCCGGCTCTGCGAGCAGTTCAATGGCTACTTCGTCCTCAATCCCCGCGTCAAGCCGCTGACCTCGGGCGATTTGCTGCGCGCTGCGGGTCACATCGTCCGGGAATTGGGCCAGATGCAGGATGAAGTGGGGCGCGCGGTGGAGGACGGCCGCATGAACCCGACCCGCGCTGCGGAATTGCGGAGGCGCTGGGAAACGATGAAGTCGGACACGGAATGCTACGTGAAGGAATGCGAACGTGGCATATTTAATCAGGACCAAACCCGGCCAGACAGCCCCGCGCGCAAGCTGCCCCTCAAAAGTTTGCTGATGACCCTGCCCTTCTGGCTGCCAGACATGGGACTGGATGCCCTTATGGACCTCGACAACTGATTTTCCGCAAAATCAACCACGGATGTACACGGATAAACACGGATTTTCAATTTCAGCATTCACCTTGACTGGAATGAATAAGACCTCCACACCTTGTCTCCGATGAAAGCCTGCGGATATTGTGGCGGCCAGAACCCCGATGAGGCCTTCCATTGTTCAGGATGTGGAAAGGAATTCGAAAACTCAACCCCGCCCGCTCCACCACCCGCGCAGGTTTCTGTTGCCGGTGCAGGTTTCGGGATTCGCGTTCTTGCAAGGCTGATTGATATGGTTCTCGGCTTGGGAGTCGGTTTTGCTGCCGGGTTCATTGGCGGGATAATTTTGCTCATATTGGCAAAAACCGGGGTCATCGAGCCGGGCTGGCGGAAAAACCTGGGTGGATTCAGCTTCACCGCCCTTGCCTTCGCTTTCCTCGGAAATATCCTGTATCATTTCTTCTGTGAAGGGATTCATGGCGCGACCCTGGGCAAACTTTGCTGCGGCATTCGCGTCGTGCGCATGGATGGCGGCCCGAGCACCTTCAAGGGAGCCTTGATCCGGACGCTGGCTTACTACATTGACGGCCTCTTTTTCGGATTGGTTGCGCTAAATTCAATGAACAAATCGCCCCTCAACCAGAGATACGGCGATGTGTGGGGGAAAACCCTCGTGTTAAAGAACGATGATATCGCTCCGGAATGGCAAAGGTCTTCAATGCACTTCATTCTCGGCTTTTTTCTTGGCTTTTGCTGTTGGGTGATGGCCATGGTTGCAAGCTTGGTATTGAAAGTCATTTAATTATGCGCATTCTTGGAATTCCACTCTGGCCAGAAAAGATTTCGGATGAACAATATGTCGAGCGAACCCGCAAATCTGGCAGAGACAAATAAAATTGCGAATGGCGATTGCCAAATTCCTTTGTCACATACCGCCGACACTGTAATTTAATTGCTGAAAATCCGTGAAATCCGTGTCAAACTGGTGACTGAAGCCGGATTGAAGATGAACAGAAGAAATGCCATTGCCATTGCCGTCTGCATTGCCATCCTGATGGTGGCGGGCATCCTCCTGTTCGTTTTTCAACCGCAGAAGCCCGCCCCCCATCGTCCTGTCCCCGGAAGACGGGAATTTGTCGGCGTCGGCCTCGAGATGTGGAGCGACGCGCAGAGGCATGTGATTGTTATTGGAGATGTCATTCCCAATTCCCCGGCGTCGGAGGCGGGCATCACCCACGGCACGATTCTCGCCAAGGTGAATGGTATTTCCATGGCCGGCATGCCGCTGGCGACTTGTGTGAGCTTAATGGGCGGTCAAGAAGGGTCGCAGGTGTATTTGGAGCTGGTGACGCCCGACCACACCCAGACCAACACCGTGGCCTTGACCCGCCGTAAATTGCAGATTTGATCCGGCGGCCAACCATCCCCTCGCCCCGCAAAACGGGGAGAGGGACAGGGAGAGGGGTGATAAATCAGCTCCTCCTCACCCCACCCCTCTCCTCCATGGAATGGAGGAGAGGGAGACGGCATATACCCCTGATTTGGACACGAATTGCACGGATTTTCACGGATCTATTCGGTGGCCTGGGCAAAGTCAGAATCGATGTCGCTCAGTGAAATCCGTGTCAAACGCCTCCCGACTTGACGTACTTAGATTTCAATGCCGTCCCCCTCCGGTTCAGCCGGCTCCTGACGGCGTGGTCGCAGTTGATACTGTAACGGGGTGAAATGTTCCGGCTTGGCTTCCGGGTCGTGATAAAAGCGGCCCATCACTTCCTTCTGCTTCTGCCGCCAGTCAGGCCCGAGCACGTCCCAGCCGCCAGTCCAGATGAAATTGATCTCATTGAGCAGGGCGAGAGGCTGTGTGAAAACTCTTTCATTGGTTGAAACCTTTAAGCCTGTGGATGGTCT
>Ga0302320_10009310_pt1 | contig 21154 bp, 14 predicted proteins | sample Bog_T0_3_FD_202130 | JGI IMG/M metagenome (GOLD analysis project Ga0302320, IMG submission 202130) | Peat permafrost microbial communities from Stordalen Mire near Abisko, Sweden - Bog_T0_3 | ecosystem: Environmental > Terrestrial > Soil > Wetlands > Peat | place: Sweden: Abisko, Stordalen Mire...
CGGTCAGCACCCGCGTCGTCTCCTGGAAGGAGGCGGCGCTGATGAAGCTGCTGGTCTGCAGGCTCGCCTTGGTGATGCCCTGCAACACCGGCATCGCCATCGCCGGGCGGTCGTCCTTGGCCAGCTTCGTGTTGACCAGCTCGAACTCGCCGCGATCGACCTGCTCGCCGGCCAGGAACGTCGTATCGCCCGGATCGAGAATCTCAACCTTCTGCAGCATCTGGCGAACGATCACCTCGATGTGCTTGTCGTTGATTTTCACGCCCTGCAGCCGGTAGACGTCCTGGATCTCGTTGACCAGGTAGTCGGACAACGCCTCCACGCCGAGCACCTTCAGAATGTCGTGCGGCACGCGCGGGCCGTCGACCAGCGGGTCGCCCTTGCGGACGAAGTCGCCCTCCTGGACCGAGACGTGCTTGCCCTTCGGGATCAGGTACTCGGTCTCCTCGCCGGTCTCGTCGTTCTTCACGATCACCCGGCGCTTCGCCTTGTAGTCCTTGCCGAACTCGACCCGGCCGTCGGTCTCGGCGATGACCGCGTGGTCCTTCGGCCGCCGCGCCTCGAACAGCTCCGCCACACGCGGCAGACCGCCGGTGATGTCGCGGGTCTTGCTGCCCTCACGCGGGATACGCGCCAGCACGTCGCCCGCCGCCACCGTCGCCCCGTTATCCACCGACAGGATCGAGTCCGGGGACAGGAAGTAGCGCGCATCGGTGTTGTTCGGCAGCCGCAGCACCTCGCCGTGGTCGTCCTTGAGCTGCAGCCGCGGCCGCAGATCGACGCCCTTGGCCGCCTGCTTGTAGTCCACCACCACCTTGGAGGTGAGGCCGGTGACCTCGTCCATCCGCTCGACCAGGGTCACGCTGTCGATCAGGTCGAGATATTCGACCTTGCCGGCGCTCTCGGTGATGATCGGCAGGGTGTACGGGTCCCACTCCGCCAGTTTCTGGGTGCGGGTGACCCGCTGGCCCTCGTCCACCAGCAGCCGCGCGCCGTAGGGCACGCGGAAGCGGGCCCGCTCGCGCTGCTTGTCGTCGGTCAGGACGATTTCGCAGTTCCGGCTCATGACCACCGGCGTGCCCTGGCTGTTCATGACCACGTTGCGATTGCGGATCGCGACATGGCCTTCGTGGCTGGCTTCCACCGACGACTGCTCGGCACCGCGCTGCGCTGCGCCGCCGATGTGGAAGGTGCGCATCGTCAACTGCGTGCCGGGCTCGCCGATCGACTGCGCCGCGATCACGCCGACCGCCTCGCCGATGTTCACCGGCGTGCCGCGTGCGAGATCACGCCCATAGCAATGGCCGCAGACGCCGACCGGCGCCTCGCAGGTCAGCACGGAGCGGATCTTCACCGCCTCGACGCCGGCCCGCTCGATCTTCTCGGCCTCCGGCTCCTCGATCAGCGTGTTGCTGGCGACGAGGACCTGGTTGGTGAGGACATCGATCACGTCCTCCGCCGTGGTGCGGCCGAGAATCCGCTCCGAGACGCTGGACACCACCTCGCCGCCGTCCATCACCGCGCGCACGGTGAGGCCGCGCTCGGTGCCGCAATCGTCCTCGACGATGATGCAGTCCTGCGCCACGTCCACCAGCCGGCGGGTCAGGTAGCCGGAGTTCGCCGTCTTCAGCGCCGTGTCCGCCAGGCCCTTACGCGCGCCGTGGGTGGAGTTGAAATACTCCAGCACCGACAGGCCTTCCTTGAAGTTGGCGATGATCGGCTGCTCGATGATCTCGCCCGACGGCTTGGCCATCAGGCCGCGCATGCCGGCAAGCTGGCGCATCTGGGCGGGCGACCCACGAGCGCCGGAGTTGCTCATCATCCACACCGAGTTGGTGAGCGCGCCCGGCTCCTGCTTGCTGATCTCCTTCATCATCGCGCCGGCGACCTCATCCGTGCAGCGCGACCAGGCGTCCACCACCTTGTTGTAGCGCTCGCCGGCGGTGATCAGCCCGTCCTGGTACTGCTGCTCGAACTCCTTCACCTCGCCCTGCGTGCGACGGATCATCTCCCCCTTCTCCTTGGGGATGATCAGGTCGTCCTTGCCGAACGAGATGCCGGCCTTGCACGCCTGACCAAAGCCGAGGCCCATCATGCGGTCGGCGAAGATCACGCACTCCTTCTGGCCGCAGTGGCGGTACACCGCGTCGATCACGTCGGAGACGTTCTTCTTGGTCAGTTGCCGGTTGATCAGGTCGAACGGCACCGCGGGATGCCGTGGCAGGATCTGCGCGATCATCATGCGACCGGGCGTCGTCACCACGACCTGCCGCACCGTGTTGCCGCCGGCGTCGATCGACTCCCAGCGCGCCTTGATCTTGTCGTGCAGGGTGATCGCCTTGGCGAACAGCCCGTGCTCGATCTCGCCGATCGTGCCGAAGGCCGGCGCGTTCTTGTCCTCGGTTGCGCGATAGCCGGGCGTCTCCAGCGACAGGTAGTACAGACCCAGCACGATGTCCTGGCTCGGCACGATGATCGGCTTGCCGTTGGCCGGGCTGAGGATGTTGTTGGTGGACATCATCAGCACGCGCGCTTCGAGCTGCGCTTCCAGCGACAGCGGCACATGCACCGCCATCTGGTCGCCGTCGAAGTCGGCGTTGAACGCGGTGCACACCAGCGGGTGAAGCTGGATCGCCTTGCCCTCGATCAGCACCGGTTCGAACGCCTGAATGCCCAGGCGATGCAGCGTCGGCGCGCGGTTCAGCATGACCGGATGCTCGCGGATCACCTCTTCCAGGATGTCCCAGACCTCCGGCCGCTCCTTCTCCACCATGCGCTTCGCCGCCTTGATGGTGGTGGCGTGGCCGTACTTCTCCAGCTTCGAGTAGATGAACGGCTTGAACAGCTCCAGCGCCATCTTCTTCGGCAGACCGCACTGGTGCAGCTTCAGCTCCGGCCCGACCACGATCACCGAACGGCCGGAATAGTCAACGCGCTTGCCGAGCAGGTTCTGCCGGAACCGCCCCTGCTTGCCCTTCAGCATGTCGGACAGTGACTTCAGCGGCCGCTTGTTGGCGCCGGTGATGGCGCGGCCGCGCCGGCCGTTGTCGAACAGCGCGTCAACGCTCTCCTGCAGCATGCGCTTCTCGTTGCGCACGATGATGTCGGGCGCGCGCAGCTCGATCAGCCGCTTCAACCGGTTGTTGCGGTTGATCACGCGGCGGTACAGGTCGTTCAGGTCGGAGGTCGCGAACCGGCCGCCGTCCAGCGGCACCAGCGGGCGCAGCTCGGGCGGGATCACCGGCACCACGTCGAGGATCATCCAGTCGGGCCGCGCGCCGGATTCGCCGAACGCTTCGACCAGCTTCAGGCGCTTCACCAGCTTCTTGCGCTTGGCCTCGCTGGTGGTCTCCTTCAGGTCGGCGCGCAGCTTCACCTTCTCGGCGTCGAGATCGATCTTGTTCAGCACCTTCTTGATCGCCTCGGCGCCGATGCCGACCTCGAACTGGTCGTCGCCGAACTCGTCCTGCTTCGCCAGCAGCTGATCCTCGTTGAGCAGCTGGTGCAGCTTGAGATCCGTCGTGCCCGGCTCCAGCACCACGTAGCTCTCGAAATACAGGATCTTCTCCAGCTCCTTCAGCGTCAGATCGACCATCAGGCCGATCCGGCTGGGCAGCGACTTCAGGAACCAGATATGCGCCACCGGCGAGGCCAGCTCGATATGGCCCATGCGCTCGCGGCGCACCTTGGCCAGCGTGACCTCGACGCCGCATTTCTCGCAGATGATGCCGCGGAACTTCATCCGCTTGTACTTGCCGCACAGGCACTCGTAGTCCTTGATCGGACCAAAGATGCGGGCGCAGAACAGGCCGTCCCGCTCCGGCTTGAAGGTGCGGTAATTGATGGTTTCCGGCTTCTTGATCTCGCCGTACGACCAGCTCCGGATCTGCTCCGGGCTCGCCATTTGAATCCTGATCTGGTCGAAAGTCATCGCCTGGCCGGTTTGGCCAAGAATTTTCATAAGTTCGTTCATGCGACTCTCACCCTATGCGGCGCGCCGGTGCTGCCACCGGCCGCCGTCTGCGGAAGGGAATGCAAAATGCCGAGCAAGCAGGCTCAGGCCGCCCGGCTGTCGAGATCGACGTTCAGCCCAAGCGATTTCAGCTCCTTCACCAGCACGTTGAAGCTCTCCGGAATGCCGGCCTCGAACGTGTCCTGCTCGCGCACGATCGCCTCGTAGACCTTGGTGCGGCCGGACACGTCGTCCGACTTCACCGTCAGCATTTCCTGCAGCGTGTAGGCGGCGCCGTACGCCTCCAACGCCCAGACCTCCATTTCGCCGAAGCGCTGGCCGCCGAACTGCGCCTTGCCGCCCAGCGGCTGCTGGGTCACCAGGCTGTATGGACCGATCGACCGCGCGTGGATCTTGTCGTCCACCAGGTGATGCAGCTTCAGCATGTAGATGTAGCCGACCGTCACCTTGCGCTCGAACGGCTCACCGGTGCGGCCGTCCACCAGTGTCACCTGCCCCGAGGTATCCAGCCCGGCGCGGGTCAGCATGCCCTCGATGTCGGACATCCGCGCCCCGTCGAACACCGGCGTGGCGATCGGGATGCCCTTCTTCAGGTTGTCCGCCAGCTCCAGAAGCTGCGGCGTTTCCAGGTCGGCGATCTGCTGCGCGAACACCTCCTCGCCGTAGATCTCCTTCAGCCGGTCCAGCAGCGCCTCGCGGTGGGCGCCGGTGCGCCGATACGCCTCCACCAGCTCGCCGACCTGCCGTCCGACCGCGGCGCAGGCCCATCCCAGATGGGTCTCCAGGATCTGCCCCACGTTCATCCGGCTTGGCACGCCGAGCGGGTTCAGCACCAGATCGACCGAGGTGCCGTCCGCCAGGAACGGCATGTCCTCCACCGGCATGACGCGGGACACCACGCCCTTGTTGCCGTGCCGGCCGGCCATCTTGTCGCCGGGCTGCAGCTTGCGCTTCACCGCGATGAAGACCTTGACCATCTTCATCACGCCGGGCGGCAGCTCATCACCGCGCTGCAGCTTCTCCACCTTGGAGTCGAACCGAGCCTGCAGCCGGCCGACGGCGGCGTCGAATTCGCGTTTCAGCGTCTCGATCTCCGCCATCACCGGATCGTCCTGCACGCCGATATGGCGCCAGGCGCCGCGCGGATGCTCGGCCAGCAGTTCCTCGGTGACCAGCGTGCCGGCCTTGATGCCCTTGAACCCGCCCGCCGCCTTGCGGCCGAGCAGCTTCTCGCGCAGCCGGTTCAGGAACGAGCGCTCCTGGATCGCCCGCTCGTCGTCGCGGTCCTTCGCCAGACGCTCGATCTCGGCGCGCTCGATCGCCATCGCGCGCTCGTCCTTGTCCACGCCGCGGCGGCTGAACACGCGCACATCCACCACCGTGCCGGTCACGCCGGGCGGCAGCTTCAGCGAGGTGTCGCGCACGTCCGACGCCTTTTCGCCGAAGATCGCGCGCAGCAGCTTTTCCTCGGGGGTCATCGGGCTCTCGCCCTTCGGCGTGACCTTGCCGACCAGGATGTCGCCCGGGTTCACCTCGGCGCCGATATAGACGATGCCCGCTTCGTCGAGGTTCTTCAGCGCCTCCTCACCCACGTTCGGAATGTCGCGGGTGATTTCCTCCTGGCCGAGCTTGGTGTCGCGCGCCATCACCTCGAATTCCTCGATGTGGATGGAGGTGAACACGTCGTCGCGCGCGATGCGCTCGGAGATCAGGATGGAATCCTCGAAGTTGTAGCCATTCCACGGCATGAACGCGACCAGCACGTTGCGGCCGAGCGCGAGTTCGCCGAGCTCCGTGGACGGCCCGTCGGCGATGATGTCGCCGGCCTGCACGTCGTCACCGACACGGACCAGCGGACGCTGGTTGATGCAGGTGGACTGGTTGGAGCGCATGAACTTGCGCAGCCGGTAGATATCGACGCCCTTGGTCGTGCTGTCCTCATTGGTCGCCCGCACCACGATGCGCGCGCCGTCGATCTGATCGACCACGCCATCGCGCCGGGCGACGATGGTGGCGCCCGAGTCACGCGCCACCGCGGCTTCCATGCCGGTGCCGACCAGCGGCGCATCCGCCTGGATCAGCGGCACCGCCTGGCGCTGCATGTTGGAGCCCATCAGCGCGCGGTTGGCGTCATCGTTCTCCAGGAACGGGATCAGCGCCGCCGCCACCGAGACCAACTGCTTCGGCGACACGTCGATCGCGGTCACGTCCTGCGGCTTGACCAGGCGGAAGTCGCCCTGCTTGCGCACGGACACCAGCTCCTGGGTGAACCTTCCCTCGGAATCCATCGGCGCATCGGCCTGGGCGACCACCAGCCGCTCTTCCTCCATTGCCGACAGGTAGCGCGGCCCGGACTGCACCTGGCCGTCCTTCACCAGCAGGTACGGCGTCTCGATGAAGCCGTACTTGTTCACCTTGGCGTAGGTCGCCAGCGAGTTGATCAGGCCGATATTCGGGCCTTCCGGCGTCTCGATCGGGCAGATGCGGCCGTAATGCGTCGGGTGCACGTCGCGCACCTCGAAGCCGGCACGCTCCCGCGTCAGACCGCCCGGGCCAAGCGCGGACAGGCGGCGCTTGTGGGTGACCTCCGACAGCGGGTTGGTCTGGTCCATGAACTGGCTGAGCTGCGAGGAGCCGAAGAACTCCCGCACCGCCGCCGCCGCCGGCTTGGCGTTGATCAGGTCGTGCGGCATCACGGTGTCGATATCGACCGAGCCCATGCGCTCGCGGATCGCCCGCTCCATGCGCAGCAGGCCGATGCGGTACTGGTTCTCCATCAGCTCGCCGACCGAGCGGACGCGCCGGTTGCCGAGGTTGTCGATGTCGTCGATCTGGCCGCGCCCATCCTTCAGCTCGCACAGGATCTTCACCGTGCGCAGCAGGTCCTCCTTGCGCAGCACCCGCATCGTGTCGGGGACGTCGGGGGTGCCGAGCCGCATGTTCATCTTCACCCGGCCGACGGCCGACAGGTCGTAGCGGTCGGGGTCGAAGAACAGGCCACGGAACAGCGCCTCGGCGGTCTCCGGGGTCGGCGGCTCGCCGGGGCGCATGACGCGATAGATGTCGATCAGCGCGTCGTCGCGGCTGCCGTTCTTGTCCACCGCCAGCGTGTTGCGAATCCACGGGCCGGTGGACTGATCGACGGCGAGCGTCGGCAGCCGGGTGATGCCGGCATCCTCCAGCGCCGCCAGCTTGGCCTCGGCCAGCTCCTCGCCGGCCTCGGCGAAGATTTCGCCGGTCTCCAGGTTCACCAGGTCCTCGGCGACGAACCGGCCGAGCAGGTCGGTGCGCCCGACCAGCACCTCCCGGGTGTTTTCCGCAATCTTGCGCGCCTGGCGGGCGGTGAGCTTGGTGTCGGCGTCAGCCACCACCTCGCCGGTGGCGGCATCGACCAGCGGCTCCAGCAGCTTCATGCCGCGGAACGCATCGGGGTCGAATGGCCGCGCCCAGCCCTTCTGCAACCGGTCGAACACCACCTGGCCGTAGAAGTGCGCCAGGATCTCCTCGGGGTCCTGACCCTTGATCTCGCCGATCTCGACCGGCTCGCCCTTGGCCTCACGCGCGGCGCGCAGCTGGGCGGTCGCCTCGCTCTCCAGCGCGTACAGCAGCGTGGTGACCGGCAGCTTCCGCTTGCGGTCGATGCGGACGTAGACGAGGTCCTTGCTGTCGAACTCGAAATCGAGCCACGAGCCGCGGTACGGGATCACCCGGGCGGCAAACAGGAACTTGCCCGAGGAATGCGTCTTGCCCTTGTCGTGGTCGAAGAACACGCCGGGCGAGCGGTGCATCTGGGAGACGATGACGCGCTCGGTCCCGTTGATGATGAAGGTGCCGTTGTCCGTCATCAGCGGCATGTCGCCCATGTAGACGGGCTGCTCCTTGATGTCGCGGATGGAGCGGGCGCCGGTATCCTCGTCCACGTCCCAGACGATCAGGCGCAGGATCACTTTCAGCGGAGCGGCATAGGTCATGCCGCGCTGGATGCATTCCTCGACGTCGTATTTGGGCTCTTCCAGCTCGTAATAGACGAATTCCAGCCGGCCGCGGCCAGCGAAGTCGTCAATCGGAAAGACCCCCTTGAACACCTCCTGCAACCCGGTATGAGTACGGCTGTCAGGAGCGACGTTCATCTGCAGAAACGCTTCGTAGCTGGAGCGCTGCACGTCGATCAGGTTTGGCATTGGGGCGACTTCGGGGATGCGCCCGAAGCTCTTGCGGATGCGCTTGCGCCCGGTAAACGACCTGGTGATCGCGTTCATCGACTGTCCCTGCCTGCCTGGTAATAACGCACGTCTGTCGCCGGAAAACGGAAATGCGGGCGGGAATCGTTGGACTCCCGCCCGTCTCCAGATCGGTCAGGCGCGCGGTCCGACGAAACCGCGTGCCCTGTGTCGTTCGGCGTGTGCCGTGTTACTTGATCTCCACAGCGGCGCCCTGGTCCTCCAGCATCTTCTTGAGCTTGGCGGCCTCATCCTTGTTGACGCCTTCCTTGACGGTCTTCGGCGCCCCTTCGACCAGGTCCTTGGCTTCCTTCAGCCCAAGCCCCGTGATCGTCCGGATTTCCTTGATCACGTTGATCTTCTTTTCGCCGGCCTTGGCCAGGATGACGGTGAATTCCGTCTGCTCCTCGACCGGTGCGGCCGCCGCGGCCGCGGTGGGCGCCGCAGCGGCTGCCACCGGGGCAGCCGCCGACACGCCCCACTTCTCTTCGAGGAGCTTCGAGAGCTCGGCGGCCTCGAGCACGGTCAGACCCGACAGCTCATCGACCAGCTTTTGCAAATCAGCCATTTTCGCGTATCCCTAATCTAGACTTGGTTGGGTTCCATGCAAGCCCGGCTTTTTTCGCCGGCCTGCTCATGTCGTGGGCAGGCGAGCCATGCGATCACGCTGTTGTGATCACGCGGCCTCCGCCGGCTGCTCCGCCTCGTCCTTCCTGGCATAGGCCCCGAAGACCCGAGCGAGTTGTCCGGCCGGTGCCTGGAGCACGGCGGCGATCCGGGTCGCGGGGGTGGAAATCATCCCCACAAGCCGAGCGCGCAGCTCGTCCAGGCTCGGCAGCTCGGCCAGCGCCTTCACACCCGACGCATCCAGCGTCTGAGTGCCAAGGGCACCGCCGACCAACACGAACCTCTCGTTGATCCTGGCGAACTCGACAGCCGTCTTCGCCACCGCCACCGGGTCGGTCGACCACGCAAGCGCGGTCGGTCCCTTCAGCAGAGGCTTGAGGGCGTCGAATTGGGTCCCATCCAGAGCGAGGTGGGTCAGCCGGTTCTTCGCGACCTTGAAGGTCGCCCCCGCGGCGCGCATGCGGCGGCGCAATTCCGTCGCCTCGGCAACCGTGAGCCCCTGATTCCGGGTGACCACGATCATCGAGGTGGCGGCTATCGCCTCATGCAGCCCGGCGACGAACTCCCGCTTCTCCGTACGGTCCACGCATCGTCTCCGTGTGTGGCCCGGCGCGTTTGGACCGCGCGGGACCGGGTTGCCCTATGGACCGTGACCGGCGAAAGCCGGGCACGATCCGGTTCGCCTGTCCGACAACTGGAACCGCCAAAGCCCAGCGGGGCGGCAGGGCCACCCCGGAAAGCCTGGCTTCCCCGTCTCCCACGCGCGGGCCTTGCGGCCCCTTAAGATCGATCCGGTTGCACCGGAGGCGATCACGTGCGGTCTTGGACAGGTTTCGGGCACGCCGCGGCGTGCCCTGCCCGCCGGACCCTGCGGCCCGGCGTATCGTGTTGCGTCAGCCAGCCAGGCTGGCGACGTCGATCCGAACGCCCGGCCCCATCGACGAGCTGAGCGAAGCCTTCTGCAGATAGGTGCCCTTGGCGCCGGTCGGCTTGGCGCGCTGGATCGCATCGGCGAGCGCCTTCGCGTTCTCCAGCAGCTTGTCCTCGTCGAAGCTGGCCTTGCCGATGCCGGCGTGGATGATGCCGGCCTTCTCGGCGCGGAACTCCACCTGGCCGGCCTTGGCGGCGGTCACCGCGCCCTTCACGTCCATCGTCACGGTGCCGAGCCGGGGGTTCGGCATCAGCCCGCGCGGGCCGAGGATCTTACCCAGCCGGCCGACCACGCCCATCATGTCCGGGGTCGCGATGCAGCGGTCGAAGTTGATCTCGCCGGCCTGGATCTTCTCGGCGAGGTCATCGGCGCCCACCACGTCGGCGCCGGCGGCCAGCGCCTCCTCGGCCTTCGGGCCGCGGGCGAACACGCCGACCCGCACGGTCTTGCCGGTGCCGTTCGGCAGGGTGGTCAGGCCGCGCACCATCTGGTCGGCGTGCCGCGGGTCGATGCCGAGGTTCATCGACATCTCAACGGTCTCGTCGAACTTAGCCTTGGCGTTCGACTTGATGATGCGGATCGCCTCCGCCAGCGGGTAGGATTTGGTGCGATCGAACGCCTCGTAGGCCGCCTTAAGCCGCTTGTCCTTCGCCATGGCTCAGCCCTCCACCACGGTGAGGCCAATCGAACGGGCGGACCCCGCCAGCATGCGCACGGCGCCGTCGATGTCGTTGGCGTTCATGTCCTTCATCTTGATCGCCGCGATCTCGCGCAGCTGGCTGGTGGTGACCTTGCCGACGGTGGCGCCCTTGCCGGTGGTCTGGCTGCCCTTCTCGACCTTGGCGGCCTTCATCAGGAAATAGGTGTTGGGCGGGGTCTTGGTGATGAAGCTGAAGGTGCGGTCGCCGTAGGCGGTGATCACCACCGGAACCGGCATGCCGGGCTCCATCGACTGGGTCGCCGCGTTGAATTCCTTGCAGAACGCCATGATGTTCAGGCCGCGCTGGCCGAGCGCCGGACCCACCGGCGGGGATGGATTTGCCTTCCCGGCCGGAATCTGCAGCTTGATGTAGCCGACAATTTTCTTCGCCATATCCCTGGTCCTTTCGACCCATCAGGGTCGCCGAGGGACCGCGGTGCATGCGATGCCGCCGCCTGAGTGGACGGTTGGGCATCTCCCGCGTTCCGATTGAGCCGGCGTGGTTAGCGGGTCGTGGCGCCCGTGTCCAGGGGTTTTTTGCGTTCGTTTCGCTGGCTCAGCGCGGCGCTCGGTGAGCTGGGGACTGCTGCGTGCGCCAGTGGGCTGGTTAGCCGAAGGACCGCCTGGCGCCACTGGGGGGCACCAGGCGGGACATTGCGAACAATCCGTGACGGCCGGTCAGCGCGGGTCGCGAGCGGCGTGATAGTCGGCAAGCACGCCCGGATGGCCGATGTCGGCCAGGCTGCGCGCCATCGCCCCGTCGACACGGCGTTGGCGCGCGGCCGACATCCGGTTCCGTACTGCCCGCAGGATGCCAAGCGCCGAGGGAACCGGGAGCGCGTCCGCATCGATGCGGGCGAAGGCGTCTTCGTACACCGTGTTCATGGCCTGACTCTCCCATTCATGCCGGCGCCTTATTGGCGTCCGTGAGGCGAGTGTGACGGCGCGATTCCGTCTCCGGTATGAAACGCTTCGCTGTGCAAACAGCGGAATCACATCGCCGACAGAACGGAAGTGGCGTTTTCAGGCGGATTGGAAACCCGGTAGGCTGATCGACCCGATCGGAGCCCGCGCCCTGCCCTTCGCCCACGCCATCGGTGGCACACGCCACGTCTTTCCCGACCTGCTCACGCTGCTGGCGCGGGCCACGCCGTTTCGCTCGGGCGATGCGCTCGCCGGGATTGCGGCGTCGTCCGCCGCCGAACGGGTTGCCGCACAGATGGCGCTTGCCGATCTGCCGCTGACCGCGATCCTGGCGGAACCGGTCATCGCCTACGAGGCGGACGAGGTCACACGGCTGATCCTCGACACACACGACCAGGCCGCGTTCCGGCCGATCGCCGCGCTCACCGTCGGGTCGTTCCGCGAATGGCTGCTCGCCGCCGAACCGGCGGCGCTGGCCGCGCTGCGTCCCAGCCTGACGCCGGAACTTGTCGCCGCCGTCAGCAAGATCATGCGGCTGCAGGACCTGGTCGCGGTGGCGGCGAAGTGCCGGGTGGTCACGCGGTTTCGCAACACGATCGGCCTGCCCGGGCGGCTGTCCGTCCGGCTGCAGCCCAACCATCCGACCGACGACCTGCAAGGGATTGCCGCCGGCACGCTGGACGGGCTGCTGCTCGGCGCCGGCGATGCGGTGATCGGGGTGAACCCCGCGACCGACAGCGTGGACGGCGCGATCGCGCTGCTGACCATGCTGGACGAGGTGCGCGAGCGCTACGCGATTCCCACCCAGACCTGCGTGCTCGCGCACGTCACCACCACGCTGCGGACGATCGCGCGTGGCGCGCCGGTGGACCTGGTGTTCCAGTCGATCGGCGGCACGGAGGCCGTCAACCGCAGCTTCGGCGTCTCACTGGCGTTGCTGCGCGAGGCGCGCGACGCGGCGCTGTCGCTGCGGCGCGGCACGCTTGGCAACAATGTCATGTATTTCGAAACCGGTCAGGGCAGCGCGCTGTCCGCCGACGCCCATCACGGCGTGGATCAGCAGACGCTGGAAGCACGCGCTTACGCCGTTGCCCGCGCCTTCGATCCACTGCTGGTCAACACCGTGGTTGGTTTCATCGGTCCCGAATATCTTTACGATGGCAAGCAGATCACCCGCGCCGGTCTGGAGGATCATTTCTGCGGCAAGCTGCTCGGGCTGCCGATGGGCGTGGATGTTTGCTACACCAACCACGCCGAGGCCGACCAGGACGACATGGACGCGCTGCTGACGCTGCTCGGCGTGGCGGGCGTCACCTACATCATGGGCGTGCCGGGGGCGGACGACGTGATGCTGTCGTATCAGAGCACCTCGTTCCATGATGCGCTGTATCTGCGCGGCGCACTGGGCCTGCAGCCGGCGCCGGAGTTCGCGGACTGGCTGGACCGCATGGGGCTTGCGGGAAGCGGACCGCCGGACCGTATCCCGGCGGCGCTGTCACCCGCGTTGATCGGGCTGGGCTGATGGAACGGCCGCCGGCGCGCTGGGACGATTTGCGCCGCTTCACCCCGGCACGGGTGGCGCTGGGCCGTGCCGGCAACGGGCTGCCGACGGCGGCGCATCTGGCCTTCCAGGCGGCGCATGCCGGCGCGCGCGATGCGGTGCACGCGGCGCTGGACGTCGCGGCGCTTGAAGCGGCGCTATCCGCGGCGGGCCTGCCGAGCATTGCCGTGCAAAGCGCGGCGGTGGATCGCCGGACCTACCTGCTGCGCCCCGACCTCGGCCGGCGCCTGCGCGAGACCGATCGGATGCGGCTGACCGCGACACCCGGCGCGGTGGTGCTGGTGGTTTGCGACGGGTTGTCGGCCACGGCGGTGCAGTGCCATGCCGTGCCGCTGTTGGTGCCGGTGGCGCGGGCGATCGGCCAAACCGCGCCGATCGTCATTGCCGAACAGGGCCGCGTCGCGCTGGGCGACGAGATCGGCGCGCTCATGCAGGCCGAGGCGGTGGCCGTGTTGATCGGCGAACGGCCTGGCCTGTCGGCGGCCGACAGCCTCGGCGTCTACCTGACCTGGCAGCCTCGCATTGGCCGCACGGATGCGGAACGCAACTGCATCTCCAACATCCGCGCCGATGGCCTGCCGCCCGCGGCCGCTGCCGCCAAGCTGTTCTGGCTGATCGGCGCCATGCGCCGCCTGCGCCTGACCGGAGTGGACCTGAAAGACGAACAGCCGGCCGCGCTGCCTGGGTGAAATCGCGGCACACGGGTGAGAGTCCTTCCTCGTCACTGCGTCATGCTGGTAATGCGGAATCAGTACGAGCGGAGACTCGCCAATGACACCGATTGTGCAGCTTGTCCTGCGACTGCTTCTGGCCTGCGCCCTTCTGTTCCCGATAGCCAACGCCCCAAGCGCGCGCACGGTGCTTGCCGCCGTGCCGATCTCACGCCTGGATCTTCCGTGGTGGCGCGACCGGCATGAGGCGAAGCTCCAACTGCTGCGCCACGATCGCGTGGACCTGGTGTTCCTTGGCGACTCGATCACGCAGAACTGGGAGCGCGAGGGGCCACCGGATTGGTTGGATTTCCAACCGGTCTGGCAGCGCTTCTATGGCGACCGCCACGCCGTCAATCTCGGCTTCACCGGCGACACCACCGCCAACCTGCTGTGGCGGATCGAAAACGGCGAGGTGGACGGCATAGCGCCCAAGGTGGCCGTCGTGCTGATCGGCGCCAACAATGTCGGCCGCGTTCATTGGGGGGCCGATGACACGCTGGCCGGCATCGATGCGGTCCTGGCGGCGCTGCACCGAAGACTGCCGGGGACGAAGGTTCTGCTGCTCGGCATGCTGCCCAGCGACCGGACGCCGTGGGCGACCGAGACGACGGAGGCGGTCAACCAGGCGCTGGCCGCACGCTATGGCCATGGCCGGGGGGATGTGACCTTCCTCGATATCGGCCAGATCTTCATGTCGTCCGGCCGCCTCGATCGCGATATGTTCTACGACCCACGGCATGTCCCGCCCGAGGCGCCGCTGCACCCCACGGCGCAAGGCCAGGAGCGCATGGCCGCGGCGATCGAACCGACGCTCGCGGCCATGCTGGGCGACCGGCCGCGGTAGTACCTGCCGTCGTGACCCCTGGGGATTCTTCAGAACTTCGCCGACACCGCCAGCGAGTCGAACTTGAACAACCCGCCGTGCTGGTTGGCGAATTCCTGCGTCTGGATAACGTGCGTGAAGCTGAAGCGGACGCCGTAGGCGATCACCACCAGGCCGGTCTGGAACTCGCCCACCCAGGGGTTGCGCGTGACGTGAGCGCTGGCGCCGAATGGCGTGCCGTCCAGCGTCTCGTTCCAGCCGACCGCCTGGCCGTCCACGCCGGCGAACACGTACCAGGCGAATCGGCGCGTCGCGACATAGGCATCGGAACCGGTCAGCCCCGGCAGGATGCGCGGCGCGCCGAAATCGGAGCCTAGCCCCTGGCCGATGCGGAGTTGCCCGCCGACCAGCCCATAAATCTCCAGCGTGCCGGCGCCGGCGGTCAGGTCGGGCAGCACGTCCGCCTCTATGCCGCCGGTGGCCAGCGGCAGGCGCCAGATGCGCTGGGCGGTGAACTGGATCACCGGCTGATCCGGAATCTGGAACCCCCAGCCCTTGTTCTGCGCGTCGCCGATGATCGTGTGGAAGCCGTTCTGCGTCTCCTCCCCCAGCGCCGCCGGTCCGATCATGCCGAGTCCCACGGCCAGCACGCTGCGGGTACGGTCGGTGTCCTGGATCAGCGAGGCCGAGCCGAGCAGCACCCCGGCATAGGGCCGGTCGGTCGGGTCCGGCGGGGAAATCTGGGTATCGAAGGGCGTGAACAGCGTTTGCGACAGATCAAGGGCGATGCGCTGCTGGCCGTCGCCCAGGATCGCATGGCCGATGCGGCTCAGCCCCGCGGGAAGGCTGTCGGTGGGCGAAGTCCAACCCAGGCGCAGGCCGCTCGTGTAGTATCGATCGGTGCCGTTCAGTGCGTCGTTCTCGATCTGGACGGTGAAAGTGTTGGACGGATCGGGCGGCGGCTCGGCGCGCGCCGAGGCTGCCGCAAGCGCAAAGGGGAACGTCGCCAAGGCGAGAACGGCTTGAGCGCGCATGCAGCAATGACTTTCCGGGCGAGCGGCGGGCGGAACGATCCCCGATTCATAGCCGGAAAGATTGCTACGCGAAGAGCCGGCGGCGATCAAGCTTGCGTCAGCCCTTGAGAGCGCGGGTCGGGCGGTCTAGCGTCCGGCCGCGTGCGGATGGGTGGCCGAGCGGTTTAAGGCAGCGGTCTTGAAAACCGCCAACCCGCAAGGGTTCGTGGGTTCGAATCCCACCCCATCCGCCAGCTTGCCGATCGAGGCCATCCGAATGCGCCCCACCCGAACGCGGTGACTTTGGCGCAGGCACGGGTGCGAGCCGGCGAACTGCACCGAGCTGTCCGCGCCCGTACCGACCCGCTCGCTGCCGCTCGCCAGCGGCCTATCCGCATATGGGCGACGTGCCGGTAGCGCAGACCAGCACGGCGCACGTTCTTGCCGCCGTCCAACCCATCTGGCGAACGAAGACCGAGACAGCAAGACGGGTCCGCGCACGAATAGAAGTTATCCTGGTGCTGAGAAGCCGAGCAATGGCTCGTCGTCCATGAACGGCGTCCGGCACCGCTCGCCCGCCGCGCCCAGGCAGGTTTATTTTCGGTATCGGATAGTTCTGTCTGCCGTACCTTTGGCTGTTGCATCGGCCTCGACCTGACGCACGGGCACATGATCGGTGGGAACAGCTATGTTCGTCAGCATCGCAGTGTCGACCGCCGTCGGCGGCTGGGCGCGGGGCGCCTGATCAGCGACGGCCTGACAGCCCCCTGCTGCACCGTGAACGCAAATTTCGTGCGCCACGTTGGTAAACTTAACCAGAGCGCAGCTGGGGCGGGGTTGCCCCGTTCGAATGCGCCGACATAGCTTCGGCTTCGTTCGTCCAGGGTCCGGAGCGCGTCGGTCAGTCGATTGACCGCCGTTGCCATCGGGCATGTCGTCCGTGGAGCGGCCCTTGATCACCTTGCTTATCAACGGACAAAACCGGCAGGTCGATGTTCCCGACGACATGCCGTTGCTTTGGGTGCTGCGCGACGTGCTCGGCATGACCGGGACGAAGTTCGGTTGCGGCATTGCCCAGTGCGGTGCGTGCACCGTGGATGTCGGGGGAGAGGCGGTGCGGTCGTGCTTGCTCCCGGCCAGCGCATTAGGCGACCGGCCGGTCACCACCATTGAGGCTGTCGGTGACACGCCGAATGGCCGCAAGGTGCAGCAGGCATGGCTTGAGAAGGAGGTGGTTCAGTGCGGCTACTGCCAGCCCGGCCAGATCATGTCGGCAACCGCGCTGCTGAACCACACACCCAAGCCGACCGATGCTGACATCGATGCAGCCATGTCCGGCAACATCTGCCGGTGCGGTACTTATGTCCGCATCAGGGCCGCAATTCACGCCGCAGCCGACGCATGAGGGACATCCGCATCGAACCCGCTATGCCGACGCGGCGACTGCTGCTGAAAGCGGTGGTTATCGCAGGCGGTGGGCTGGTCGTCGGCCTGCACCTGCCCAGCGCGGCACCCGCCGCGGACCTCGCCACCGCCAACTCTGGTGAGTTCGTCCCGAATGCGTTTGTCCGGATTGAGCCGCACGGCGCAATCACGCTGATTATGCCGCACACAGAAGTCGGCCAGGGCATCTACACCTCTGCCGCGATGTTGATTGGGGAGGAGTTGGAGGTCGGGCTTGACCAGATCCAGGTGCAAGCCGCCCCGCCGGATTTGGCAAAATACAAAGATCCCCTGCTAGGCGACCAGGCGACTGGCGGCTCCGCGTCGATCCGCAGTGACTGGATGCGGCTGCGCCAGGCCGGGGCCGCCGCGCGCATCATGTTGATCGCCGCAGCGGCCAAAAATTGGGGCGTTGACCCGGCAAGCTGCCGGGCGGAGCGGGCCGTCGTCCATCACGATGTCAGCGGCCGGACGGTCGGTTACGGTGAAATCGCCAGCGATGCTGCCGGGCAGCCGGTCCCGCAGGACATCCCGTTGAAGCAGCCCAACCAGTTCAAGCTGATCGGCACCGATGCGAAGCGGCTGGACACACCGTCCAAGGTAAACGGCACCGCGTTGTTCGGGATTGACGCCAAGGTGGCCGGCATGCGGATCGGCACCTTGGCGATCACCCCGGTGAAAGGCGGCAAGCTGGTGCAAATCGACGAGGCCGCCGCCCGCCGCGTGCCCGGCGTACACGATGTGGTCCGCGCCGGAGACGAGGCCATCGCCGTGATTGGCGACCATATGTGGGCGGCCAGGCAGGGCCTGGAGGCGTTGCGGCCGGTGTGGGACGCCGGCCCGAACGGCGGGGTGACAACCCAGTCGCTTATAGCCTCGATGGACCAGGCCTCGCGAAAGCAGGGCGTGATCGCGAAACAGGAAGGCGACGCGGCGGCCGCGATAAAAGGCGCGGCTACCAGGCTATCTGAGATCTACCAATTGCCGTTCCTGTCGCATTCGCCGATGGAGCCGCTGAACTGCACACTGCACATTACGCCCGACCGCGCCGAGATCTGGGTCGGCACCCAGGTGCCGGTGCGCGCGCAAAAGGCAGTGGCCGACGCAACGGGCTTGCCGGTGCAGAGGGTGACGGTGAACAATCTGTTCATGGGGGGCGCGTTCGGTCGGCGACTGGACGTCGATAGTATCGCCGTCGCCGCGGCCATCGCCAAGCAGGTGCCCTATCCGGTAAAGCTGGTCTGGACCCGTGAGGAGGACCTGCGGCACGACTACTACCGGCCATATTATTACGACCGCGTCGCGGCCGGGCTCGACGCCGGCGGCAAGTTGGTTGGTTGGACGCACCGGGTCACCGGCCCTTCCATTTTGGCGCGCTGGGCACCCGCCGCCTTCAAGAACGGGCTCGACACGGATGCGGTGGAGTGTGCGGCGGAGACGCCGTACGACGTACCTGCTACCTTCGTGGATTACGTGCGACACGAACCCGACGGTATGAACACGGGTTGGTGGCGTGGCGTCGGCCCAACGCACAACGTGTTCGTGGTCGAAAGCTTCGTGGATGAGCTGGCCGCGGCGGCCAAACAAGATCCGGTGGCGTTCCGCAGGGCTTTGCTGCAGAAAAATCCGCGTGCGCTGGCTGTGCTGAATCTGGCGGCCGAGAAAGCCGGCTGGGGGGACAGGCTGCCACCCAATACCGGGCGCGGCGTTAGCGTGCAGTTCGCTTTCGGCACCTACCTGTGCTGTGTGATCGAGGCGGAAGTCAGCGCAAATGGTGAGATTCTGCTGCACCGAGCCGTGGTAGCGGTTGATTGTGGTGCGACGGTCAACCCGGACACGGTGCGCGCCCAGATCGAGGGCGGCCTGATCCTTGGGCTGAGCACCGCAATGTACAACGAGATTACTCTGACCAACGGCATCGTGGACCAGAGCAATTTCCACGACTATCGCGCCATGCGGATAAACGAGACGCCGGTCATTGAGGTGCTCCGCATCGACAGCAACGAGAAGCCAGGCGGTATCGGCGAGACCGGCACAGTGGCGGCGGCGCCCGCCCTGGGCAATGCGATCTTCGCGGCCACCGGACGCCGGCTGCGCCGGCTGCCATTCGGCAACGGCCAGCTTCAGGCCTCGTGAGCCGGCAGAAGACGATGCGCAAACCCCTCGCCGCTTTGACTGTCCTGCTGGCGTTCGCCCCTCTTGCCGCGCGGGGAGATGCCCAATCGGACCTGGTTGCGCAGGGAAATTACATCACCCGGGCCGCGGATTGTGCGCCCTGCCATACCGCCCCTGGTGGCCGGCCATTCGCCGGCGGCCGCCCGTTCACCCTGCCCTTCGGCGTGCTGTACTCGCCGAATATCACCCCGGACCAGGCCACCGGGATCGGCGGATACAACGATGACGACTGGGTACGGATGCTTCACGAAGGCATTGGTCGCGGCGGCAGACACCTCTACCCGGCCATGCCTTATACGTCCTATGCGCTGATGACGCGCGAAGATGCACTTGCGATCAAGGCCTATCTGATGAGTCTCGAACCGGTGCAGGCTGCGGTGCCTCAGAACCAACTTCGCTTTCCGTTCAATCAGCGTTGGGGACTGGCCATCTGGAACTCGCTGAACGACTCGGATCACCGCTTCCGGCCGGATGCCACCAAATCTGCAGACTACAATCGTGGTGCCTACCTGGTGGAGGCGCTTGGACATTGTCAGGAGTGCCACACGCCTCGCAACGTCATGACTGGCCTGAAACGGAGTAAGCCGTTTGCCGGCGCAGAGCTACAGGGCTGGTTGGCGTACAATCTGACCAGCGATCGCACCAGTGGCCTCGGCGGTTGGACTGATACCGAGCTGGAGCGTTATCTCTCCACCGGACAGGCGGATGGACACGGTGTGGCTTCAGGCCCGATGGCCGAGGCAGTTCAAGCCAGCCTGCGTTACCTGAAGCCCGAGGATCTGCGCGCCATGGTGACCTACCTGCGCGGTATCCCCGCTCAGGCCGACGGTCCGCCGGCCGTGCAGGCAGGCTCGCCGCTGGCAACGCTCGATACACTGGGCCCGCGACTCTTCGCTCAGGCCTGCGCTGGCTGCCATCTCCCGTCAGGCGGCGGCCGGCAATCGCCCTGGGCAGCGCTGCGGGGCAGCCACACTGCTGGCGACCCTGCCGGTGCAAACCTGGTACAGGTGCTGACGCAGGGCACCCAGATCGAGACGAACCAGGGGCTGATGTTTATGCACGCCTTCACCGGCGCCTACACCGACGAGGAACTGGCCGCGCTCGGTAACTACACCATCGGTCAATTCGGCTTCCGCCAAGGCACGATAACGCCTCAAGAAATTCGGATGAATCGCGGTCGCGCCGCGGACCATGCCGCAATCGCGGTCACGGAAGCAGGGGACGCTGCTCCGCCGCGGGTTGAATCGATGGCGACGGGGTCTACACCATAGTAGCGAAACAATTTTGGCTACGCCCGCATCGGCGCCAGTAGCCTTAATTGCGGGTGCCACGGGCTGTACGGGACAACGACGCAGCCCGAGAGCAGCTGGGCGAGACAAACCGCCCCGGCAAGCCGCAGAGCCCGAGTTGCGACCTTATTTTCACACCGTCAGGTTTTGCCGGTTTCGGCGGCTGTCGGCGGCGGCTGGCAGACCCGGTCCTGCGACGATGCGGCCAGCCGTCCACCCTCGATGATTGCGGTCATTGCGCGATAGGACACCCCATCGCTTTCCATCACCTGTCGGATAAGCGGATCATCAAGCAGGTTGACGCAACTGAGCTCGCTCCGCGCGCCGGTAGGCGTGTCTTCGCCGCCCGGGCTGCAACACCCCCCTTCGCGTGTTCGCGAGGACAGGGCCAGCTGCACGGGCTCAATCAGCGTGATGAGCGCCTGAACGGATACTTCGTCGCTGGCCATCAGCAGCCTGATGAGCGGGTCGTCAAGCAGGTCTTCGAGGCTGCCCTTAACCGACGTGTCGAAATACATGCGCTGGTCGCCATCCATCACAGGCCCCTTATGGACTGTTCTTTCCCACGAGGGCGACACAAATCGTTGCACTTTGTGGCAATGGTATGGCCTTGTCGCATTTTGCGCAACGGCGCGATCCGATGGCTGGATCGCCGGTGCTCGGAAGCTTGGCGCCTTTGTCACCGAGACGCCGACGACGGCATTTTGGCCGGCAGGTACGCGTTCGTCCAGCTCGCAACGACATGGGTCCGGGAGAGTCCGT
>Ga0302320_10009311_pt1 | contig 21154 bp, 18 predicted proteins | sample Bog_T0_3_FD_202130 | JGI IMG/M metagenome (GOLD analysis project Ga0302320, IMG submission 202130) | Peat permafrost microbial communities from Stordalen Mire near Abisko, Sweden - Bog_T0_3 | ecosystem: Environmental > Terrestrial > Soil > Wetlands > Peat | place: Sweden: Abisko, Stordalen Mire...
GCATTTATTGATTCGGTAGCCCACCTCCTGAAAGTGTCACCACCGAGAAACCTGCCCATGTTTGCGGTTCGAACAGCAATTGCAGGAGCGACACCTTTGCGATGGATGGGGCTGAGTTTGCCAATCAATTCCGAGTCACTCAGAAAACTTACCGTGCCATTCAGTTTGGATGTAAAGGCGCTCGCTGCTTCCGGATTCAGGTGGTCGGATGATGGCTTAGTAAGCCGGAAGAGGATGGTTGATGCTTTTCTCTTGTCACATCAGTAGCTGTACTTCAAATTTATGCCCGTCCAAGCCGCTGGCCGAGATACGGGTGAGGCTTTGAGATCATGTCCTTCTTGAGGCGTGTCTTTGATATCGCGCTGTCTTTACTTTTGTTACTTTTGCTAGGTCCCCTCTTTGCGATTCTCGGGCTCGTAATTAAGGTGAGCTCAAAGGGACCGATTCTCTTTTGGTCGAGTCGAGTTGGGAAGGACAACAGGCTCTTTCAGATGCCAAAGTTCCGAAGTATGCGGTTAGGGACCCCGCAGGTCGCCACCCATCTCCTGTCCGACCCCTCAGCCTATCTGACACCAAACGGCAGTTTCCTTCGCCGGACGAGCCTCGATGAAATTCCACAGATGTACAGCATTCTGGCGGGCGACCTGACCTTCGTAGGACCACGGCCGGCTCTGTTTAATCAGAGCGACTTGATAGCGCTTCGAACTACTCGAGGCATTCACGTGCTGGTGCCCGGACTGACCGGATGGGCACAGGTGAATGGTCGCGATGAACTGCCTATTCCGGTCAAAGTGCAATTCGATTATGAATATCTGCAGAGGCGGTCTTTTAGATTCGATTTGCGAATCGTTTGCATGACTATACTTAAAGTTATACGAGGCGAAGGCATACAGCATTGAGAACGCATTGGTTTCTTGTTAAATGGCTTTGACGATAGGCCATTACACAACAAAATAATGCCGCTAATTGTCTGCTTGGTTTGCACTATCTCCTACATGCCATCCAGCGGTACTCTCCGTCCCTTAATTGCTTTTGTGGCCTTGTGCCACCACCGCTAATTAATCAGCGTCCTCACTCGCTTAGGGATTTTTCTTTGATTTTTATCACAAAGCAGGTGAGCGTCCGGTCTCCCGACAAGAGCATTTGATGGGGTAAGCCGGCAGGAACATGAGCCATATCACCGACTCGCAGCTCTTGTCGTAAACCTCCATCAATCGAGGCGCCGCGTACTTCTCCGGGAGCGATTATTCTTGCACCCACGATCTCGCCCCCGGTGACCAGCACCGCGCGACCATCGAGCACGTAGAACAGATCGGCGAATTCTGCGTGCTGTTCCACCACGCCGTCGCGGTTGCGAAACGACAACATGGTGTGGTGCTGCGGATATTCGTGGAGCGTCTCGCTGGCGGAGCCATCAGACAATTTGGCCAGCTTGCGCAGGTAGGCGGCACGCTCAAGGAGGATGGGCGGAGTCCAGTGATCCAGGCACGGGGGCTCTTCCCTGCTGGCCTTGCGCTTGCGGGCCGGAGACGGAGTGACTTCCTTATCGAAGGGTAGAATTTTCTTCCAAATATCTTTTGAGAATTTGTCCATGATCAATCTCGCGAATTCATATTCCTTTTTTGACTTTCCGCTTGCGGTTCTTCAGACGCCAATCCAGCGAACTCGGCCGCGCGGTTGAAGAGAGCAAGAAACATGGGGCGGGTCAGCTTGCCGGTATTCGTGTTTTGTAACGAAGGGTGATAGCTGGCCATCAGCTTGAGCCCCCCTGGAAGCGTGTATTCCGCGCCGTGGCTGAAGATGTAGGTAGTTCGGGCGGAGATCTGCCCGGCACGCATCTGGTGCGATAGAAAGCCATCAAAGGCGATCTTGCCCAGGCACACCACCACGCGCAGGTTGGGGAGCAACCGGATCTCCTCATCTAACCAGGAAGCGCAATTGCGTAGTTCATCGGGAGTGGGCTTGTTCGCGGGCGGCGCGCAGCGAACCACCGAGGTGATCCAGGCATCGATGAGTCGCATGCCGTCGTCGCGGGAAATGGCCATTGGCTGCGAGGCAAAGCCTGCTTCGTGAAGAACGGGAAACAGAAACTGCCCGGAACCATCGCCTGTGAACGGCCTCCCAGTACGGTTGGATCCGTGCGCGCCGGGAGCCAGGCCGAGGATTAGTACGCGCGCAGCCGGGTCGCCGAAGGAGGGTACGGGACGTCCCCAGTAGTCATGCTCCTTGTAGGCTCGGCGCCGCGCGCGGGACACTTCATCGCACCAGGCGCGCAGGCGCGGGCAGCGCTCGCAAGCAATGATCCGGGCATTCAGGTCAGCAAGGGAAAATGCAGCAACCGCCATAATTCCGATTTTAACGGCCGAGGCCAGCGAGCCTATGGGACGTGCTGCGTCACGTGGCGTAGAATGGCACCGCTGCGGAAAACGCTTTCTGAGACGGCCAAATAACCGTGAGAAGTCATTCCGCGAAATCCCATTGCAATTCGAAGGATCACTCAAATGAAGCATTTTCTCGAAGGTACGTTTGCCGTTTTGAGCCTTACAGTGTTGGCGGCCCAAACGGGCGCTGTTTGCCAAGCACAAGCTGCCCCGGAAATCGGTGGCGAGAAGGTCGTTACCCTTACCCGCACTCCGGCCAGCTCCACCAAACCTGAATTCACCAGTGTTACCGTGCTGCCGGGACGCGGGATGGAAATCCTGCAGATTACCGCCAATTTCCCCGGAAAAGGCACTGTCGATGTGTTGGCGTCGCCCGATTTGGCCACCGCGGAAAAAACCCTCGACCAGGAAGACAACGAGGTCGGCGCAAAGGGATACTCAATGGGCGCCGCTTTCCTTGTACCCTACCCCAACCGCATTCGCGGCAAGCTTTCCGAGGACGGCCAGACGCTGACCACCGAGTGGCACGGCCACACTATTACGCTTCCAGCCAACAACATCGGGAAGAATCCCGGCGCTGAGCGGCACGCGATGCACGGGCTGATCCTCAAGTCGAAGGCGGAAGAAGTCAGCGTGGAAAAGGTGGCCGGGGGCGAGGAGGTTTCCGGCGTGATCAACGCTGGAGATTTTGGCGGCCACTGGCTTTCCAAAACGAAGCTGGTGATCAAGATCAAACTGGGTGCCGAGTCTGTCGATGCAACCGTCGAGGCCCGCAACGTTGGCGGCGAAGACGAGCCCATCGCCATCGGCTGGCATCCTTATATGAATCTGCCCTCGGGCGTCCGCACCCAGGCGCGGATCAAGATTCCTGCCTCGATGCTGGCCGAAGTCGATGGCTATGACAATGTATTTCCTTCCGGAAAGCTTTCATCCGTCGAAGGCACACGTTACGATCTGCGTGCAACCGCCGGGGTTCCGCTGGGACAGAACTTCTTTGACGATAATTGGAGCCACATCGATTGGCAGAATCATGGGGCCACAGTTCGCGTGATGGATCCAGCGGCCCACTACGGCGTCGACATCATTGGACTTTCCCCGCAGATCAAGACCATCCAGATGTACGCTCCGCCCACGCAAAAGTTTGTCGCCATCGAGCACCAGTTCAACTTCGCTGACCCCTTCGGCAAGGAGTGGAACGGGATGGATACCGGTATGGTGACATTGAAGCCTGGACAGAGCACCATGTGGCATGTGCGGCTGCATGTGTTCGTGCCGTAGGGATTGGCGGGCGGTGCGCTAGTTGGCGCAGGCCTGAGTGCCGCAGTTCAAGGCGGTCTTCAGCAAGTTTGCCAGGCGCGCCCCTGCCAGCGATATCCGCCCTTCCGCAATCTGCTCGCTCTTGGTGGTGTAGTCGCCGGCGAGGTTATAGGGGCCAACCCCACTTCCGATGGGAGCCACATAGACGTCGCTCTTAGCCAGGGCCAAGCTTTCGGCAGCCCAGTCCGCTTCCTTTGTATCTCCCGCCAGGGAAGCATCGGGAGCGGGCAGGGCTGCACCGACTTTCACTGCTTTCATATAGTCCTTCCATTCGCCGTCCCCAACCGCGCCGTCCCAGAACGCATGGAGATCCTTGCTCGGCCCATCTACCGTAACCAGGTTGCCCCCGTCATCCCCGCGCGGCTGTGTCTTTGATATGCGGTTGGAGCAATGTAAAGGCTGATGAACGTCGCCCACCAGGTGCAGCAGCCAGACTAGGTCGTAGGACTTGACCAGGTCCGTCTCATCGGTTGCGAGAGCCTGACGGAATACGCCGATCTTGTCCACCACGGAGGGTCCTTTCAGCGCGGGCAACTCCGTGCCGTCCTGGCTGAAGGGATTGTTGATGAAGTGCCAGTATTTATGCATCCCCTTGTCGCTGTAGCCCACGTTCAGCGTCGCTAATTCGCCCTGAGGAGGGTTGTCGTTGCCAGTGTATCCGCTGCCCGTCGCCTTGATCTGGTCAGGCCAGGTGGCAGCAATCATAAAAACGTACAAATTCTTGTCGGCGTCAGAGGCTGCAGCGGGAAGCTGCTTCTCCCATTCCGAATACAGCGGGTTCAGCTTCAGCAGGGCGATGGCCCGTGCCTGTTCTGCCGGTGTCAGCCGTTGATAAGCGGCATAGGCCACGGACATGTGGCCAATACTGTTCCACGCAACTGCCTTTGATGAGGCGAACGACAGGACTAAAACCAGCGCGATCAACAGCCTGCTTGCTCGGTTCATTAGGAATCCTTCTTTCAGAAAAGATGCGCGCGAATGTGGCGCAACTATAACCGATCCGGGAAAGAAGCCGCTATGGAATTCGAACCCACTGCCATTTCGATACCGCTAGGGCTCCAGCTTCGTCAGCTTCACGGTCCGGGCCGTCCGCGCCGATTCCCGTGCCGCGTCCAGTATCTGCATCACCACCACGTTGGTATCGAGCGCCGTTAAATCTCCGTTGGGCTCCAGCTCCCCTCGCAGCACGGCCGACAAATAGCTCAGCGAATTATTCTGCGCTCCGTTCAATGGCGCTGCGGTCATGGACCGCTCCTCGGATTCGTGCTCATGACGTAGCCGAAGTTTGTCGGGCCCAACCGTGATTGCATATCCGGTGGCGCCGTAGACCTCCATATCCTTGCGCGAGAACGGCCAATTCCACGAACCCTGGATCACGGCCTGCGCATGCGGATACGTCAGCACGATTGTGGAGTCGTCGTCGACCTTCGGATACAGCTGCGGCTTGTCATGATTCACCACAGCCGTCACGGTGAGCGGCGTTTCCCCACGCATGAGCCACGTCATCAGATCCACGCCGTAACAGCCGAAGTCGTAGAGCGCGCCAGCGCCGTCTTGCGCTGGGTCCGTGAGCCAGCGCAGAAATTCAGGCGGCACGCCGATCTCTTGCGGCCCTTGGTGCCCATCGTGTACCACCACGCGACGAACGTCGCCGATGCGGCCTTCTCTCACTTCGTCATAAGCGGCCTTGTTGCTGGCGTACCAGGTGGTTTCGTAGTTCACCAGCACATGTATGTTGTGCACCCGCGCAATTTTGCGAATAGCCAACGCGTCCGCCAGCGAAATCGTCAGCGGCTTCTCCACCATGACGGAGACACCGTATTGCGCGGCAATCTCGATGGCATGGCGATGCTCGCTGATCGACGTGTAAACCAGAATGGCCTGGGGACGGCGCGCCTCGATCATGTTGGCTTCGCTCTTGAAAAACAGCGCGTCTGCCAGGCCGTACTTCTTGCCGTATTTCGCGGTCAGAGTGGCGTCCGCGTCGGCAATCCCGACGAGCTCAACATCTTTATGCTGCGGCAGCGCGGAAAGAAATCCCTCCACGTGGCCGTGCTCGAGTCCAACAATCGCCACGCGCAACGGAGGCGGCGACGCCATCTGAGTCAGCGAAAAACACGCACCGGGCACATTCAACACGATTCCCAGCAAGAGGCGCGGCAGAAAGCTGGAGCGCAGCATCGGCAGATGATCCTTTCCCAAGCGGCCATTCTACTGTGCACAGACGACCGTTGGCTCGGGTTCGTTCGACAGCGATGGTCGTTGTCGAAATGAACCCAAGCGCACCAACTCCGAAAAGCCAGCACACCCTGCCGAATCACGGACGTCGCCGGCCCATTGGGTGGATTTCCCGCGGTCAGGAGGGGAATTTCAAGGGAGTGGGTCACCTTGGCAGCGACGTTCTTTCGACCAGCCAGGCAGGCGACAAAGATTTGATGCCAATCGAGGTCCACGTAAACAGAAGCCGCGTCCGGCCGTCAATATGTCAGGGGCATCGACGTGGAGGCTTTATATCGCTGCCCATGCTGCGGGTATAAGACACTCGAAAAGCTTGGTGCGCTTGCATTGTGTCCGGTCTGTTGGTGGGAAGATGATGGTCAGGAAGACGATGACGCCGCCGATGTACGCCTCACTGTAAACGCGGCACTGAGCTTGAGCGAGGCTCGCGCTCATTACGCGCACTGCGGGGCAGCCCATCCCCGCTTTCTTCCATACGTCCGAAAGCCACGCGTCACTGAGCAGTAACGTATCTTTCGCGATGCACTGGCCCACAAGTGCCATACCGGCGGTTTGACCCCTGCCACTAAACCCACTTACCATTAGATGAGATATATCCCTGCTCCCTGGCGCTGGCTGCTTCAGACCACGGTCCATGGCGATTGCTTGAGGGGAATCGGCAGTTCGCAGCGCAGAATGAATAGCTTGCAAGCCGATTGTGCTCAGGTTCGGCAGGCCATTGGGAAGCCAATTGGCAATTTGGTCGGTTCGCTGCGGCGGACCCGGAAGGCAAAACGTTGAGTTCTACAGACACTCTCGAAAATACACCCAGCCCCGACGCGGCTGAGAATGCAATTACCGCCCCCGATCTCGAACCCGGGCACGAAGGCCACGATCACGGCCATGACCATACCCACGGCCCGGTTCTCAATCCTGACTGCACCCGCGAAGTTGTGCTCGACATTCCAGCCGATGAAGTATCAAAGGCATACGCTAGCGTGGTTCGCAACTACAAGAAGTACGCCAAGATTCCCGGCTTCCGCGCCGGAAAGGTCCCGGAAACGGTGATCAAGCGCCGCTATGCCGGCGAAATCCGCAAAGACGTTATTGACGGCCTGCTACCTGAGCGCTTCAATAAGGCGGTGGTGGACCTGGGCGTAAGACCGGTTGGACAGCCTCAGGTCACCGAGTTGACTGTAGATGAAGGCGCGCCTCTGCACGTTAAGGCAGTTTTTGAGTTCGTTCCCAATTTCTCTATTGAGGGTTACCAAAGTGTAACGGTAGAAAAACCTTCTGCCGAGGTCCCCGAAGATGAATTCCAGCACGAGATTCAGCATCTGAGAGAGTCGCGCGCCACCATTGAGCCGGTTGAAGAGGACCGCCCGCTTGCAGACGGCGACTGGGCGCAGATCACGTACAAGGGAATCATTGAAGGCGAGCCTGAAGCTGCGCCGGTAGCCGGGGAAGACACGCTGGTCGAGATTGGCGGCAAGGAAACGGTAGAGGCCTTCAATACGGCGCTGCGTGGAACCAAGCCGGGGCAGGAGTTGAAAGCTGAGGTTATCTATCCTGCTGACTACGCTGAAGCCAAGTTAGCCGGCAAGACGGTATCTTATGACGTTGAAGTGAAAGCGATCAAAAAGCGCATACTGCCCGAGCTCAATGACGATTTCGCCAAGGAACTGGGTGCCTACGAGAGCTATGCCGACCTCGAAGCGCGGGTTCGCGAGCACATGGCGAATCGCAAACGCCGCAACGTGGAAGGCGAGACCAAAGACCGTCTTTTCGCGGCTCTCACTGAACGCTACCCCTTCCCCATTCCCGAATCGCTAGTGCAGGAAAAAATTGATGAACGCCTGGAGCGTGGCCTGAGGGCCTTGGCAGCGCAAGGCATGGATACAGAGCAGATGCGGAAGCTCGACTTCGGCCGCTTGCGGACTGCGCAGCGCGATGCCGCTTCCGCCGAAGTGAAGACGTCAATACTGCTCGACCGAATCGCGCATGAGGAAAACATAACCGTAAGCGACGAGGAACTGGATCAGGAAATGCAAATTGCTGCCCTTCAGTCCAGGGAGCCGATCGATGCTCTCCGGGCGCGTTTGACTGAGGACGGTGGGCTGGCTAGAATCCGTGAACAGCTAAGACGCGAGAAAACGGCAAGTTTACTTTACGAACGGCTGCCCTCATAGGGCGGCAAAAACGGTTGGAAACACCGCATGGCATAAGTTAGACCAGGCCGCGCGGAATCAAAAATCGGGGAGAAGTGGCCCCAAACGGGATCTACGGAAGAACACTCAATGGCATTGGTTCCCATGGTGGTTGAGCAGACGAGTCGGGGCGAACGAGCCTACGACATTTACTCCCGTCTGCTTCGTGACAACATTATCTTTTTGGGCACGCCGATTGACGACCAGGTGGCCAATCTCATCGTAGCCCAGATGCTCTTTCTGCAAGGTGAGGATCCGGAGAAGGACGTTTCCCTTTATATCAACTCTCCGGGCGGATCCATCACAGCCGGCCTGGCCATTTATGACACCATGCAGTTCATCAAGAACAACGTGGTGACGTATTGCATTGGGCAGGCAGCCAGTATGGGCGCATTTCTGCTGCTGGCCGGCACTAAGGGCAAACGATTCGCCCTCCCCAACTCGCGAATTCTCATTCATCAGCCATCGATGGGCGGATTGAGCGGTCAGGCTACCGACATCGACATTCATGCCCGCGAAATTCTGCGCATTCGCGAGATCACCAATACGCTCATCGCGAAGCACACCAATCAGCCTCTGGATCGCATTGAGCGCGATGTGGAGCGCGACTTCATCATGAATTCGCAACAGGCAAAGGAATACGGCATCGTTGACGAAATAATCGACCGGCCACGTACATAGCAATCAGGGAATTTGGCCGGCCCGCACGGAGCGGAATTCAACAGAAGGATCGTCCAGAGGGAGTTGTCCAAATGAAAACGCGCACGGGACCCGAAGAAGCACTGCGCTGCTCGTTCTGTCACAAATCGCAGGACGCGGTGGCCAAGCTCATCTCGTCGCCCAGCGACTATCCTCGCGCTTACATATGCGATGAGTGCGTAGCCGTCTGCAACTCTATTCTCGAAGACGATCGCGGCGACGCTGCGCACCCTGCCACCACGGCCGGCCACCTGCCCAAGCCGCAGGAAGTGAAGAGCTTCCTCGACGACTTCGTTATTGGACAGGACCAGACCAAGAAGAAGCTTGCCGTTGCCGTTTACAACCACTACAAGCGCATCCAGATGAACCGCATGCGCAACAACGAGGTGGAACTGGCGAAGAGCAACATTCTGCTCATCGGCCCCACGGGGTCAGGCAAGACGCTGTTGGCGCACACGCTGGCCAAGATGCTTGATGTACCTTTTGCGATTGTGGACGCAACCACGCTGACCGAAGCCGGCTACGTGGGCGAGGACGTTGAGAACATCATCCTCAAGCTGCTGCAGGCCGCCGATGGCGATGTGACGCGCGCGCAGCAAGGCATCATCTACATCGACGAAATCGACAAGATCGGCCGCAAGGACGAGAACCCCTCCATTACGCGAGATGTTTCGGGCGAAGGCGTGCAGCAGGCGCTGCTCAAGATTCTCGAGGGCACGGTGGCCAATGTGCCGCCGCAGGGTGGACGCAAACATCCGCACCAGGAATTTACCGCGGTAGACACGACGAACATCCTCTTCATCTGCGGTGGAGCGTTTGTCGGCCTGGAACGTGTGGTCGGCCGACGCGTAGGAAAGAAAGCATTGGGCTTCAGGGGCACAGAGACAGAAGCCGAGGCGACCACTCGATCGCATCGTGACACCGAGTTGCTGCGCAAGACCGAACCCCAAGATCTGATCAAGTATGGACTGATTCCAGAATTTGTCGGCCGCCTTCCGGTAATGGGCATACTGGACGAATTGGATGAGGCAGCGCTTATTGAAATTCTCACCAAACCACGCAACGCTATACTCAAGCAGTATCAGCGGCTGCTTGAATACGAGAATGTCCGTCTGCACTTCACGCAGGAAGCAACCTGCGCCGTGGCTCGCGAGGCCCTGGCGCGCAAGGTGGGCGCGCGCGGATTGCGCATGATTCTTGAAGAGTTGATGCTCGACCTGATGTACCACCTGCCCAACAACAAGCGGGTGCGCGATCTGGAGATCACTAGCGATATGGTCGAGAGGCGCGACTTGTCGCTTTGCCTGCTTGAAAAAGCTGGCTGACGTTTCCGGTGTGGAATTGGGGCGCCTCTCGGGGCGCCCTTTTCCTTTACCTACATCGATTTGATTTTCGCGTAACGCACAAGGTCGGGCATCGCATATATCACCGCGATAAGTCCCAGCATGCCGATACCGAGCGCAACATATTTTGCTTTCACGATAATTCTCCTTCTTCCGTTAAACCGCAACGCTTGTGGGAACGTCGCTCTCTTGCAGCTGAGCAACCAGATCCCGCAAGAGGTGAATCGTGCCTGGAATAGCCGCAGCAACGGGTTCCGATAGTCCCATTCTGCCTTCCAGATCATCGCCGAAATCAGACGGTTCGCAGCCGACGATGAAAACTTCCGCTGTCACTTTGCCGAGAGAACGCGCCATCTCAAGCACGCGCACCGGGTCCATGGAGTGGGGGTCGATGCTTTTGCCTACACCAAGCAAAGCTGTTTCGGCAGGCTGCAGCAGATACTGAGTGCCAGCCACGCCGCCGCGCGCAACTACGTCCACCAGGATCACCGCATGCCAAGGCTCCAGTAAAGCGTAAGCCAGGTCAAAGCTACGAATGCCGTAGTCGACCACGTAGACCGCTCTGCCCAGATCCACGCCGGAGAGGGCCTTTGCCACTTCAAAACCAAAGCCGTCATCGCCGAGAAAGATGTTGCCGATACACGCAATCAAAATGCGGTCATTCATAGTGCCCCCATGGCCAGGGGTTCCACTTCTTCGGGTGAGAAGAAGAAGCGATGCCCGGCCTGGCGCAGCATGCCCATATCCTTGCCAGGGTCGTCTTCCAGCACCACCGCGAACTGCACATTGTCTTCAAAGTCCTGCTCGATGCCTTCGATCACTGCGACTTTGCCTTCCATCGCCATGTCCATGATGTCCGCTTTTTTCTGTGGCCAGATGCGGACACGATCGCCCACGCGCACATCCACGCCGAACACGCGCACCGATTGCAGAGGAGGCCGCTCATCGAAAGGGCTCCAGGGCTGAATGACTCCGTCAAAGTCCGACTGGCGCGCCGATGCCGGCTGCATGCCCCTGACCGCGCCATGTACTTTCATCAACTGCTCCTTGGGAAGTGATTCCGTGCGATCGAGAATCGCACGGGCATGACGATCGCTTCGGCGCATTTCAATTTTTTCTTCGTCGGTCAGCGTCAGCACGCGCAGCGCCAGCATCTCGTCCATCTCCGTTCCATCAAAAAAGTCGCCCGCACTTTCCGGCGCCACCTGCGGATAGTCATAAAGGATGATTGGCGAACACAAGATCCAGTTTCGTATCCCTTCTTCGCCGACCAGCACCGGAAATACACCCTGGTTTCTGCACTCTGCAACCGCAGCTTTAAATTCGGGCGCCGGATCGAGCATGGAAACGAACGCGCCGTTCCCCACGCGCATCGCGATATGCGCCGAGGTGAATGAGCTTCCCTCCATGGATTTGCGCGAGGCCGCTAGCGCGCCGGCAATAGGAGTGACGTTCGCAAATGTCACCGTGACTCGGTGAAGCCCTTCTTGCAGCTTTATCGCACGCAGCGAAAGCTTGCCCGTGAGGGGATAGTTTTGAAACGACTGTGGAACGCGGTTGCGCTCATGCACAGAGACATTCGCGAAAGAAAGCTCGCGTTCTATTCCCTGCTCAACCTCGGCAAGCGTCAGATTCTCCAACACGCGCGTGCGCGCAAATCCTTCTCCCCAATCCTGTCCTTCATTTGCGGAGGGGCCTGCGATCTGCAGAAAGCGCACACATGGATCGATGAGGGTCTCTGCATTGCCCTCAACAAGCACTTCCGTATGGAACGACCATGCTTCCGACGGCTCCTGCGCAAGGGCGAAATCGCGCGGATATAGGGTTCCGAAGTTCCAACGCTGCTGATTCTTTATCGAGGACGGACGATAGGGATAGAGAATGTAGCCCTCAAACAGGACGGCGTCTGCAATCTTTTCGATGGTGGCAAACCCGGCGGAAAAACTCATCGCGGTGCTCCGGTGGCCGAGCGTTCCAGGTCTCCCATCTCCGCAAGTTCCGCTCGATCCATCAGTTGGTTCAAAAGTTGATCCCACGCGGGAATGCCTCGCGCCACCTTGAAGCGATAGAGGCGGTCAAAGGTTTCTTTTGGCACGCGTATCCAAGCTTGATCGGGATAATGCGCGTCAATCGCTGCCCGCCACACTTCTACCGGCAACTCGAACCGTGCTTCACATGCCCATGGGATGGGCGCAACCTGCAGCGCGTCGCCTTGTCCCGCGTAAAAGACTGTCCCACTGAATAATGCAGTGACAGGAATTTTTCCGGCTTCGAGCCCATAGAAATATTTCGTAGCCGCCACATCAAAATCGAACGTGCAGGGAAGCGGCAGGTCAACTTCCTTAGTGCCGCTGAATTCGCCCAGCTTCAAAACGGAGTTGGTCCAGAGCATTGGCTTCATGGTGCGCGACCAGCGTTCTCTCTCGCCAAACAAATCCAGCAAGCGCGCTTCTTCCATCGCGCTGTAGCTCCTGCGCAGTGGTTCGAGCTGCACTTGGCAATTCAGGCTGACGGAGTGGATCTTCTCCTCGGGGTAGGCATTTCTTACCTGCAGGCGCGCGGCAACGGTCGGGACTGCCGCATAAGGCATGGCCGCAACGTTCAGGACGCGGAAGGAGAGATCAGGCATGCTGCACCTGGGGACGCGAACCGGCTTTCTGTTCGAGCTGTTCGAAGAACTCAGCGATCACCTTCCAAACCTCAGCGCCACCTGAAAGCCCGCGCCAGTTCATGCGAATGAGGCCGACCAGCTTGTAGCACTCGTCGATTGGAACAATGAGCGTGGCGCCCACGCCGATTCGGTTCACGAGCAGCGCTTCCACCTCGGGTTCCATTCTTTGCAAGGCTGGGCATTCGGCGAAAATTTGAGCCCAGGAATCCGAATCGAGCAGCGACTCAATCGGTCCGCCCGGGCTCGGATACATCGCTGTCATGCGGCCGCTTTCGTTCCTGAAAAAGAATGCCAAGCTAATGGGAATCATCATCTGTTCCCATTGCAGGTCAGTCAATGCGAAATCATGCAGCCGGCGGACGCGGCGGGGCACGCGCAAATACTTGCTGCTATCCTGCCCGCAGAAAAGAATCGCGCACGCATCGCAGGCACACTCAATCCGGCGCGACTGCCGTTCCATCAGATGCTGATGCTCATCGGCCAGAGGAGCGCTGCACAGTGCGCAGCGCTCTACTTGCGGACGCGAGCGAGAGAATCTCTTTAATGCCGCGAGTGTCTCGGTTGGTCCGCCAATTCCATCCGGCGAATCAGAAGCCTTGGCTTGCATATTCATTTTATGGCGACCTACGCTGGCGGCAGGTGAGGCATGCGTGGATCAATGGGGCCGCGTTCCTTGGCATTGATACCCGTCGAGCTGCGCGCGGTTGCGGTCTCGCCTTCGCGGCCCTGTTCCTTCTGGTGCCTCGTCCACTCCTCGCCCTTGTGAGTGCCCGGCGTGTGCGAAGGCGCATCCGGTGTTGTGTCCTGGCGAACCATTTCCTGCCTCCTTCAAATTTCAATTGCCATGCATGGCGGGTTGCAGCGTAACGAGATTGGAATTCACGGGAACCGCCAGCGTTTCAGAAACAACCGCCACCACTTCCGGGGCAGCCTCATAAATTGCGCTCTCCACCGTGGACTTCATGGTCTCAGACGAAGAATTACAACTTCCACACGCGCCTTTCAAGTGCAGATGCACCACCCCTTCTTCGATCGACTCCAGTGCCACGTCGCCGCCGTGCGATTTGAGATAAGGCCGCGCACCTTCCAACGCCGATTCGACGCGCGTTTCAACCGGCACGGGATGAATGTCGTGCAGCGAAAGCACATTCGACACGAGGTCGTCCGACGCGATCTGGACCAACGCCGCTTCGCCATCCGGCAAATCCGCAACCGCCTGCAGGATCCGATTCAGCGCCACACCATGCAGCTCGACCACAGCAGCCAGCAGTTCCTGCGCAACCGCACGAATTGCCGGGTCCCCTGAACCTTCAATGCGGGTTACCAGCTCCTCAATGCGGTCGCTGCGACGGGAAAATTCGTGCGCAGGCTTTGTCATTCCTTGCTTCCTCCCACGCCGTACATGGGAACGTGGCGGGTTTCGAGCACCTTGGTTTCACCGTCGTACATGTGCACGCCGCATGGCAGGCACGGGTCAAAGCTGCGCACCGCACGCATGATGTCAATACCTTTGAAATTCTCCGGGCCGTTGTTTTCAAAGATCGGCGTATTCTGCACCGCATCTTCATACGGCCCCGGTGTTCCGTAGATATCGCGCGGATTCGCATTCCAAGGTGTCGGCGGGTACGGGTGATAGTTCGCTATCTTGCCATCGCGAATGACCACGTGATGCGAGAGCACGCCGCGCACAGCTTCATGGAAGCCGCAGCCAATTGCTTCTTCAGGAACGGTGAACTCGGACCACGTCTTGGTGCGGCCGGCGTGAATTTCCTTCATTCCCTGCTCAAGGAAGTGGAAGGCCGCGGCGCACGCGTATGCCTGGAAATAGGTACGCGCACGATCGCGTTCGATCGCGTTTGACCACTGCGGAATCTTCCATTCGAATTCGGTCTCAGGCTTCAGCGCGGTCTTCGGCAGACGAATCTTTACGCTGTTGCCGGTCGCCTTGATGTACTCAAGGTTTACGAGACCGGAGAGCGCAGTGGCCCACAGGCGTGCAATTGGACCGCCGCCGGTGTCGAGCGCCAGATGATCCCCGGTGCGCTTGTCAAACCAGCGCGGCGACATTACCCATGTGTAGTTGCCTGCGAAATCGCGCTTCTGTGGTTTTGGAATTGTCGTCTGATTCCACGGATGATTACGATCGATAGGGTTGCCGAGCGGATCTCTCTTCACGAACATCTCGGCGTTTTCCCATGAGTCGTAATAGGAGCTGCCCAGCAGAATGCGCATGCCGAGGTTGATCTGCACAAGGTCGTTCGTCACCAGCTGGCCGTCCACAATCACGCCTGGGGTGACAAACATGTTCCGACCCCACTCCGACATGTTCTTGTACTTGTAGTCGCAGGTCTCCGGATCATTGAATGATCCCCAACATCCGAGCAGGATGCGGCGTTGTCCAACTTTTTCGTAACCGGGAAGCGCCTCGTAGAAGAAGTTAAAGAGGTCATCGTGTAGCGGGACGACGCGCTTCATGAACTCCGCATATCGCACCAGGCGCACCGCGAAGTCAGTAAACACCTGGACGGTGGCCGGCGTTCCAATTCCGCCTGGGTAGAGGGTCGATGGATGAACGTGACGGCCTTCCATGAGACAGAACATCTCGCGCGTGTAGCGGCTGGCCTGCAATGTCTCGCGATAGAACTCGCCTGTGAAAGGATTGAGCGCCGTCATGATGTCGGCGATGGTGCGGAATCCATGCTTTTCCGCGTTGGGCGCCGAGGTTTGCTGTGCCTTTGTCCAAACCTCCGGATTGGTTTCCTTCACCATGTTTTCGCAGAAGTCCACGCCGACAAGATTGTCCTGATAGAGGCAATGGTCGAACATGTATTCGGCTGCTTCGCCAAGATTAATCATCCATTCGCCCAGCGGCGGCGGCTTGACGCCGAATGCCATGTTCTGCGCGTAGACTGCGCACGTAGCGTGATTATCACCGCAGATGCCGCAGATGCGGCTGGTGATGAAGTGCGCGTCGCGCGGGTCCTTGCCCTTCATGAAGACCGAATAGCCGCGGAAAATAGACGAGGTGCTGTAGCACTCGGCAACTTCTCGATTCTCAAAATCGATCTTGGTGAATATGCCCAGACTGCCGACGATGCGCGTGATTGGATCCCAGTTCATTTCGACGAGTTTGCGCGTGGAACCGGATTGCTCTTTCTGCGGAAGAACTGTTGTAGCCATGGAAGTTTATCCTCGGGTCTCAAATGTTGACGTGAGGTGGGAAAGCTCTAGTGGCGTTCGACCCTGTAGCCCGTGGTCAGATGCGCTCGGTTGTGGCGCCATTTCGGCTCTTTGTTCACCGTGGTATTGGTCATGGATCGCAACGCGCGAATCATCTTTCCATAAGCACCAATGCCGGCGGTCGACACGCGTGCGCCAGGCGGCTCATCCATGAAAGGCATGAACTTGTCAGGAAAGCCTGGCATAGTGCATCCAATGCAAATGCCGCCAACGTTCGGGCAGCCGCCTATGCCGCGCATCCATCCGCGCTTGGTCACGTTGCAGTTCACAACCGGACCCCAGCAGCCGACTTTCACCAGGCACTTGGGCGAGCCATATTCCAGCGCGAAATCGCCCTGCTCGTAATAGCCGGCGCGGTCGCAGCCTTCATGCACGGTCTTGCCGAAGAGCCATGTGGGACGAAGTTGATCGTCAAGCGGAATCATGGGCGCCAGACCCGCTACTTGGTAGAGCAGGTAGAGCACCGTCTCCGTAAAGTTGTCAGGTTGCACCGGGCAGCCAGGCACATTCACAATCGGAAGGCCCGCCTTCGAGCGCCAGTTCCAACCAAGATAGTCGGCGAGGCCCATGCACCCGGTGGGATTGCCGGCCATGGCGTGAATGCCGCCGTAGGTTGCGCATGTTCCACAACCGATGACTGCAAGGGCTTTGGGAGCCAGGCGGTCAATCCATTCGCAGGTGGTAATGGGCTGCCCTGTATCGGGGTCGGTGCCCATGGCCGCCCAATACCCTTCCCTCTTGATGTTCTCGTTGGGAATGGAACCTTCAACAACGAGTACAAACGGTTCCAGGCGGCCGGCTTCGGCATCATAGAAAAACTTCATGAACTCGTCGCCGACTTCATATGCCAGCACCGGATTGTGGAGATGAACCTTGGGTAAGCCAGGAATGGCTCCGAAGAGGATGTCTTCAATGCTTGGTTGTTCGGCCGCGGTGATTGAAACCGAATCTCCGTCACACCCGAGGCCTGCTGTGATCCAGAGAATGTGAACGTCTGTTGGGGGGGCTGCTTTTGCTCCGTTGGGGGGTAGGCTTGCGCCGTTTGCAGAATTCGATCCGGAAACCATACTGCTCCTTCCGTCTCATTGGATATCTATTAGAGCTAAACCATTGGTTAGAGCTAAACCATTGGTCCGTATCTCCGATTTGCGGCACCCCGCCGGTACGCATCAGTAGCATATGAGACGCTGTGATGCCGGGCGGTCGCAAAATAGATGCCCACGACAAAAACTTATTTTCGAGGCCCTGTTTAGTCCTGAAACCAAGGCCGCGAGTCCCGCATCCACTTCACGAACACGTAACCGTATAGACGTTCAGGAACCCCGGTGTCAAATTAAAAAACAAGAGGAGCAACAATCACGATCCGCAAACTGAAGTCGGGGGAATATCGTTTGTACCCCGGAAAAAAGACGAGGCCACAGGGAAACATCGCAACTTGGGAACTTTTTCCTCGCTGGAGAAAGCAACATGAGCGAGAGGTCCAGTACTTCAAGAAGCATTGAAACAGCAGGCAGGATAGCCCTTCGATTGTGCGGGTGGCTCTTGAGTTCATTTCCTCTCCGCGGGTGATGGAATTGATCTATTCCGCAACCGGACGATGGTTCCTGGCGACCAATATTTAGTGTTGAATTCCTGTCAAAGCCAATCGTCGGTTTCAATATTTAGCTGGTGTACAATCCGAACATGAGAACCAGAACCAGCCTGAAGCGGGATTTGATCTCATGCGTCCAAGACATATGAGAGCCTTATGACAGCTTCCCGCGAAAAAACCGAGTCACGCAAACTGCCCATGATGCCAATCCGGGACATGGTGATATTTCCGTACATGATGACCCCCTTCGTGGTGGGCCGCGAATCCAGCGTCCGGGCGCTTGAAGAAGCCCTCAACGGTGATCGCAAAATCTTCCTTGCCACGCAGCACGACGCTTCGATCGATGAGCCCGCGGCGAAAGACATCTATCAAGTCGGATCAATCTGCAATATTGTGCAGAGCGTCAAGATGCCGGACGGCAACATCAAAGTTCTGGTCGAAGGCGTGGAGCGCGCAAAGTCCACCGAAGTGAATGACCGCGACGGATTTTTTGTTGCCACGGTGCGTACCGGCAAGTCGCAATTTGAAATGACGCCGGCAGTTGAACAACTGATGACGCGAGTGACCGGCTTGTTTGAACAGTATGTGAAACTACAGCAGTCTCTCAATTACGAGACGATCATCGCCACCGTCCGCATGGATGAAGCGGCGAAACTTTCCGACACTATCGCCGCCAATCTTCAACTCGGCATTGAAGAGAAGCAGGAACTCCTGGCCATCTTCGATCCCGCGGCGAGGCTGTCCCGCATCGCCGATGTGCTGGACATCGAGATTGAAAAGCTGGACCTGGATCGCAACATCCAGTCGCGCGTTAAGCGGCAAATGGAGCGGGCGCAGAAAGAGTATTACCTCAACGAGAAAATCAAGGCGATCCAGAAGGAACTGGGCCGCGGTGAGAAGAGCGAATACGACGAACTGCGCAAGAAGATAGAGTCTGCAGGAATGCCGAAGGACGTCCTCGACAAGTCCATCCAGGAACTGAAGAAGCTGGAGGCAATGCCGCCGATGTCAGCCGAGTCCACCGTAAGCCGCAACTATATTGACTGGCTGCTGGCCGTCCCTTGGAAGAAGCGCTCCAAGGAAACTCGCTCAATTGACTACGCGGAGAAGGTGCTCAACACCGACCACTACGGCCTGGAGAAAATCAAGGATCGCATTCTTGAATTTCTTGCCGTTCGCCAACTCGTAAAGAATCCGCGCGGATCCATTCTATGCTTCGTCGGGCCTCCGGGCGTGGGCAAAACATCCCTCGGTATGTCGATAGCCAAAGCTACGGGCCGTAAGTTTGTGCGCTTATCCTTGGGCGGTGTTCGTGACGAAGCTGAAATCCGCGGCCATCGACGCACCTACATCGGCGCCCTGCCGGGCCAGATTATTCAACACATGAAAAAGGCCGGCACCAAGAATCCCGTCTTCCTGCTGGACGAAGTGGACAAGATGGCTTCAGATTTTCGCGGCGACCCTTCGTCCGCATTGCTTGAAGTTCTCGACCCGGAACAGAACACCTCGTTCCAGGATCACTATCTCGATGTTGACTACGATCTTTCCCAGGTCCTCTTTGTCGCTACGGCAAATGTGCTGCACACGATTCCCGCCGCACTGCAGGATCGAATGGAAGTTCTTCGTCTCCAGGGGTACACCGAGGCGGAAAAACTTGAGATCGCTCGCCAATACCTGGTGAAGAAGCAGCGCGAGCAAACCGGGCTCAGTGAGAAGAACATCGTCTTCAAAGACGACGCCATTCTCGAAATCATTCGCTATTACACGCGCGAGGCGGGAGTTCGAAACCTGGAGCGTGAGCTGGGTAATATCTGCCGCAAGGTGGCAAGGCGCGTGGTAAAGAACGGCGCATCGCACACCGAAGAGCTTACTGCCCAGAATATCAACGAGTTCCTCGGGGTGGCGCGATTCCGTGATTCCGAAGTGCACGACAAGAGCGAAGTGGGCCTGGTGACAGGGCTGGCGTGGACCGAGGTGGGCGGCAGCATCCTCACCACGGAAGTGCAGGTACTCGACGGCAAGGGCAAACTTACAATTACTGGCCAGCTTGGCGACGTCATGCAGGAATCGGCGCAGGCCGCGCTAAGTTATATACGCGGGAAGGCGCAGGTGCTTGGGCTTACGCGCGAGTTCTATCGCAACGTTGATCTGCATCTGCATGTGCCCGAAGGCGCAATTCCGAAGGATGGTCCTTCGGCCGGCATCACTATGGCAACAGCATTGGCAAGTGCATTGGCGAAGATTCCCGTACGGCGCGATATAGCGATGACCGGAGAGATCACGTTGCGCGGTAAGGTGCTCGCCATCGGCGGACTAAAAGAGAAGCTATTGGCTGCCTTGAGAGCCGGCATCTTTGAAGTGATCCTTCCGCGCGCCAATGAAAAAGACGTGGCCGAATTGCCTGACAACATCAAGAAGGCAATCAAGCTTCACTTCGTCGACCAGATGGATGAGGTACTGGCTCTGGCGCTCGAAAGCCCGCTACCCCCGCCTCTGCCCACTGAAAGTGAAGTGTTACCGGCCGTGCAGCCGAGCGAAATGACGGGAAACCTGCCTACTCACCAATAGGTGTTTCGCGCGGCGTCGAACAATTCGCCCATCGAAATCGCGCAATCTGACCGCGTTGGTCAAAGGCGTACAATCTCGTGGATGCCGGCCACAATTAATTCTTGTCCGTTCAAAACCCGGCCTCTGGCTTTGATTCTTGTGGCAGCATTCTTTTTTGGCGCTGCCGAATACCTCGTCCCGCAAGCGCTCCCACCAACCCACGTGGACGACTTCACAGGGAAGCCACGCCTCATCATAATCAGCGACATCGGCAATGAGCCCGACGACCAGATGTCTCTGGTGCGGCTACTTCTTTATTCAAACGAACTCGACATCGAAGCGTTGATTGCCGCAACCTCCACGTGGCAGAAGACAATGGTCCATCCTGAAACGATGCGTACGCTGATCGCAGCATATGGCCAGGTGCGGCCGAACCTGCTGCTGCATGCGAAGGGATGGCCCGAGGCCGCTGAACTGTCGAGTCGTGTATATGCAGGGCAGCCTGAATACGGTATGGCGGCTACCGGCGATGGAAAAACTTCAGACGGAGCCAAAGCCATTGTGCGCGCGGTGGAGCGCGACGAGAACAGGCCATTATGGATTTGCCTTTGGGGTGGCGCAAACACCCTGGCACAGGCACTGCAGAAGTTGCGAACCGACACGCCGCCGCACGAGCTCGCAAAGTTAATCGCACGCATTCGTGTTTACTCCATCTCCGATCAAGACGACGCGGGGCCGTGGATCCGCCTCGAGTTCCCTGATCTCTTTTACATCGTGACGCCATCCACTCCCACAAGCGGCGAATATCTATACGCGACCTGGACCGGCATCAGCGGCGACAAGTATTACCGGAATGGAGCTGGCGCTGATTTTTCACTCGTCACGAACGAGTGGCTCGATGCGAACATCCGCGGCAAGGGGCCGCTCGGCAAAGTTTATCC